>Ga0214919_10001147_pt1 | contig 44324 bp, 49 predicted proteins | sample LL1503_MetaG_FD_177994 | JGI IMG/M metagenome (GOLD analysis project Ga0214919, IMG submission 177994) | Freshwater microbial communities from Lake Lanier, Atlanta, Georgia, United States - LL-1503 | ecosystem: Environmental > Aquatic > Freshwater > Lake | place: USA: Georgia | collected... | reverse complement strand
AAATTTGGCTATTATATTTGACCTAATGGATAAGGAGACTGCATAATGGCTAAATTTAAACGAATAGCGATGATCACACTCAGCAACATCGGTGGTGACTTGGACTGTGTTCACGCCGACAGCACCAGCACCATAGCTATACAAAAGGCCCTATTGAAGTTTGTGCAGAATGGCGTTTTTGAAATAGGTGATACTATCCATATTGAAGAAATCGAAACGGAGGTCGTATAATGCAATTATTCATTAATCAACTGTTAGAAGATATCAAGGCGGATTATAAGCGTTGGAGTCCACCACGCTTTATGGACGGCACTACCAATACTGTTCGTCAAGAGATGATTGACGAGTTCTGTGCTCGTGTTCGTGTTACAGAAGGTAAGAAGTATTATAAAGTTATCCAAGGCACCAGCGTTTGGGGATTCATTGTTAAAGAAGACAGTGGTAAATTCCGTAAAGGTGATATCCTTAAGGCCGCAGGCTGGAATGCACCAGCAACTAATTCTGCACGTGGTAACATTATTGACGGTGGCTATTCCATCCAATGGACTGGCCCAATGTATTTGAGATAAGGAGAACACATGGATAAGTTTATCTACTTCGCAACAGTTCCAAAAGCTACCCAAGAGCTATTAGCTCAGTATCGTAGTCCAGAAGGCGAAGCCAGCATTTGGAAATGGATTCCAATCCGCCACTTGGAAGAAGTGCGCGAAGCACTTAAATCAGTTGGACAGTTCCGTGCAGTTTACCGCGGACCAAGAGGTCGATACTATGATCAGGCCATGACATGGAAACAGGACGCTGTGGCATTTACGGTGTATCCACTATGACCCCAGAAGATCAAGCGATCGTAGATGCTATTTGGGGTGAAGATGCCCACGAAATAGATAAGGCTACTTTGGACGGTATTTTTGCTATGGCTGATTTGGCTGCAAGCAAGGCCGCTGAAGGTAAATTCGTTGTTATCCCAGAAAAGGATACCTTACATTAAGCACTTGACAAACGCCAAGTTTGATAGTATAATGTGTGCTTAGAAAGTAAAAAATTTTTCGTAGTTAATTTATAGAAAGGCTAGACATATGGCAGTTACAGAAAATCGTACCGTTACCTCAGAAGAGGCTCGTGTAGCACTATTACAGTGCTTTAACAAGAAACGTCCAGTATTCCTTTGGGGTCCTCCAGGTATTGGTAAGTCAGAGTTAGTAGAAGGTATCACTAACGAATTAAATGGTCATATGATCGACCTTCGACTTGGACAGATGGATCCAACTGACATCCGTGGTATCCCATTCTACAACAAAGAATTAGGTTTAATGGATTGGGCACCTCCAATCGACTTGCCAAGTGAAGAACTTGCCAGCAAGTATCCAGTAGTGGTTCTATTCTTTGATGAGATGAACTCAGCGGCACCTAGCGTGCAGGCGGCGGCTTACCAACTTATCCTTAACCGTCGTGTAGGCAAATACAAGTTGCCAGACAATGTTGTTATGGTAGCGGCTGGTAATCGTGAAGGTGACAAAGGTATTACATTTAAAATGCCAAGTCCGTTATCAAATCGTTTTGTGCATTTAGAAATGCGTCCAGACTTTGATGCATGGCAAAAATGGGCTGTGTTAAACAACATCCATAAAGACGTTGTAGGTTATATCTCATTTGCCAAACAAGACTTGTTTGACTTTGATCCTAAGAGCTCAAGTCGTGCATTCGCAACACCACGTAGTTGGACATTCGTTAGCCAGCTATTAGAAGATAACTTGCCTGCTAATGTTGAAACTGACTTGGTAGCAGGCACAGTAGGTGAAGGCACAGCAGTTAAGTTTATGGCACATCGTAAGGTTGCTGGTCAGATGCCTAACCCACGTGATATCTTAGATGGTAAGGTTAAAGAGCTTAAGGTCAAAGAAATCTCAGCTATGTATTCATTGACCGTTTCAATGTGTTATGAGCTTAAAGACATTAACGCAAAAGAAACAAACAAAGACGTATGGCATGAGAAAGTAGATAACTTCTTCAAGTTTATGATGGAGAACTTTACTACTGAGCTTACTGTTATGGGTGCTCGTGTAGCGTTGACAGTTTACAACTTACCGTTCGTTCCAAACAAACTTAAAACGTTTGACGAATTCCATAAACGTTTTGGTAAGTATATCGTCCAGGCTGTGGCCTAATAGGAAAAAGCCCCGCAAGGGGCTTTTTACATTCATATGGGTATGACCACAAAGGTTTCAATGAAAATCTCTAAGTTAGACAGCAGACACACAGGCAATCAATGGTTCACTCATCGTGTGTCTTTTGAAGGTCATCTACAAGGACGCATTAATAGCCTATCCAAATCAAGAGAATGGTTATGGACTACATTTGGTCCAAGTAGAGAAGTTGGTTCAATTGGGTTTATGGATCCAACTGCCAGACCTGTATGGGCCTGGGAAACTAACTATAGCTACTTTAGGATATACCTGACTGGACAGGCACTTACACAGTTTCTGTTGATCAAGGAACAATTTGAATCCTAATAGTTTTTTGAGCTATTAGATTTTCTAATCCTCCACACAGGCCAAACTTTGGGTCTTGTTTGATTGTTTTTAATGCAGATATTAAAAAATCATAATCAACAGCTGGATTATTATCAAGTCGATTTTCTTCCCACCAAAGATCACTCATATGGGGCCATCTATCTATTTTTGATAATCCCGAATAATTAATTCCCAATTCCTTGCACATGTTATAATGGTCTAATAACTCAAGATAATTTTTTTTCTGTGTAACAAATGATGTGTTTACTCTATATATCCCCATATCTTTCATAGCCTTTACTCCAGCTATAATTAGTTCAAACTTACCACCTCGTATCTCTTTATATGTTTCTGGAGTTGCCGCATCAAAACTGACACAGATACTAAATATTTGATCTTTAATTTTTTCTAAGACGTCTAAATTTTTGGTAACTAAATTGCCATTTGTGGTCAGATTAAATTGGAAGCATTTTGGTAAATTATCACTCTTAAAAAAATTCAGATAAGCAGTGCTGGCAAAAATATCTCCAGTTCCATCACATTGGAACCAGACTGGCTGATCAAAATCTTGATAGTCTTCTATTAGTCTGTTAAGTATTTTTTCGGCTATAGGATTGGCCGGTTTGGACCACTGGATTTCATTCCTGCAACTGCCACATTTTAGATTACAGTTTGGATCAATTTGGACATTCATTGTGGTAGGTAATTTTGGACGTTTGATAGCTGAATTAATATCATCGACTATGTCTAAATTCCAAAGTTTGGCACACTCGTCTTTAAGGCAGTATCTGAACGATTGATCTACTATAGATGATCTAAATTTTTCAAAGCTATGATTTTCAAATATGTCAGTGAGTGGAGTTTGGATAATGTTACCCATATTTTCTCTAAATGTATGCCATCCTGCACATATACAAGAAGATACATCACCATTTTTATGGATACTGATAGTGTCAAAGGGAGCAGAACAAAATTTTGGCATATGGTATTTATTATGCGATTTTTGAGCTTGACAAATACCTAATTTGAGTGTATAATGTTACTATACAATGAAGAAAGTGAATACAATGGCAACTAATTCAAAAAGCACAACATCAAACAAAGCTAAAGGTTATGCGGCTGTTAAAACTAATCCAGATACAGACAAAGCTGTTCGTGAGAAACTCGTAACTGCTCGTATCGCCCTATTACTTAAAGCACCATTTTTTGGTAATTTGGCTACACGTTTACAGTTAGTAAACGCAGATGACTGGTGTCCTACTGCGGCAACAGACGGACGTAAGTTTTACTACAACAGCGAATTCCTTAAAAAAATGCCAGCTAAACAGTTGGAATTTCTAATGGGACATGAGGTATTACACTGTGTATATGACCATATGGGACGTCGTGGCGAACGTGACCCTCAACTTTGGAATATTGCTGACGACTATTGTGTTAACCAAGATTTGTTAGATCAAAAGATTGGTGAGCGGATTCCAGTTGGCTTATACGATCAGAAATATCGTGGTTGGAGTGCTGAAGAAGTCTACGATGACCTATATCAAAATGCTGACAAGATTGACGTTGGTAGCCTATTAGAACAACTATTAGACGAACACTTAGACGGCGATGGTGACGACGAAGGTGAAAATGGCAATGGTAACAAACCAGGTGAGGGCTCAGGTAAAGGTCGTCCTAAACTGTCTGAAGAAGAAAAGAAACAGATCCGTGATGAAATCAAAGAAGCTGTTATGACTGCGGCACAGACAGTGAACGCAGGTAGCTTGCCTATGGGTGTGCGTCGTATGATTAAAGATCTAACAGCACCACAACTTGATTGGCGTAGCCTACTACAACAACAGATCCAAAGCACTATGCGCACTGACTATACTTGGATGCGTGCAAGTCGTAAAGGTTGGGATATGGATGCTGTTATGCCTGGTTCAGACTTTGACAAAGAAATTGATATCTGTGTAAGTATTGACGCATCAGGTTCTATGACAGATGAAATGTTGCGAGACATTCTTAGTGAAATCAAGGGCATCATGGAAAGTTATCAAGGTTTTCGACTACACTTATGGAGCTTCGATACAGAAGTCTACAATGCAACTGTATTCACTCCTGAGAACTTAGATGATATCATGGAATGGGAACCAGACGGTGGTGGTGGCACTATGTTTATGTGTAACTGGGAATTCATGCGTGAACACGACATCGTTCCTAAGAAGTTTGTGATGTTTACAGACGGTTACTATGGTGATTCATGGGGTGATCCAGACTACTGTGATACACTGTTTGTGGTACATGGTGGTAACAAAGAAGAAGCACCTTTTGGTATCACTACCTATTATGAACTTAGCAAGGAATATGCTTAAACACGGTGAACCAAATCCCCTGAATGTGCACCAGATGAGGAGGATGTATCACTGTCCTCCTCATTTTGAACAGGTCACATTTGAACCTTATATCACCCAAAAACAAGTCACTGATTGGTTGTACGAAAATCTCGAAGGCCGATTCTATGTGGGTGACATAGATGTGGCTCGCACACCGGGCGGCAAACCTATAGATCGTCATTTGTTAGTGGCTTTTGAACTTCCCAGTGAAGCCAGCTACTTCAGCCTTATACTGCCAACTCTAAACACCTTTTAAGAAATTTTTCCATCGGTCTTATAGCTGTTAAATAAAATTGTCCCCTAAGGAGAGTTTTATTAATGGCTAAGAAAGAACAAGCGGCTGCAACTGCAGCTGAACAACAACAATCAGCACCAGGTCTGTCACTTCAGGATTTAGTAATGGTTGTGCAAATTATCCAATTAACGTCTCAACGCGGTGCGTTTAAAGCTGAAGAGCTTGAGTCAGTTGGCGGATTATATAATAAATTAATTGCATTTTTGCAAAGCACTGGCGCACTTACATCTGCACCAGCGCAAACAGAGGAAAATAAAAATGATTAAACACGTAGGCAAGCACAATCAACGTAGAGTTGCTATTGTGTATAGAACAGTTCCAGACGAGGAACATATGGCACTGGTTATGTATACAGATTCATTGCCGATGATGATACATGACGAAGCTATGAAAGTATTAGAAAGTGACATAGGTCAAAACGCTAAAGAACTTGCAGATGCACTATTCCGTGCTACTATGGCAGATGGCACAAACTGTTTAACTACTATCCATAAAGGTGGTTATCTAAAGAAAGTTCCGTGTAATCAAGTTATAGTGACTCCTACAGTAAACAGCACATGTCGCTTGGATGAATTGAATAATTTACTTAAGAAAATTGAAGAAGGCGGTGATGCAGCACAGGCGTTAGCTGATATGGATGCCAATCGCGGAATCAAAGGTGTAGTGCAAGAAGGGCGCGAAGTTGGACAACCAGCTAAACCGTTTACTGGAGTGCCATCAACTACGTCAGCTGATGTTAATAACGTGTTAACTGATGCAGATTTAGCAGAACAACGCACACAACAAGCTAACAAGATGGAAGCAGAAGCTAAAGCATTATTAGCAGAAGCTAAACGCTTAAAACAAGAAGCTACTCAACTTTCACAACCTAAGGTTACTAATGTCGGAAAATCCAAAGCTGCCAAAAAAGCCACAGCGTAGTAAGAAGATTACTCTTAATACTGCTAAACGTTGGAAAGACATAGTCGAAGGTGTGGATAAGAAAGAAGTTCCTATCACTATCTTACAACAGATCATCGTTAAATTAATTGATGGCACTAAGATAGACATCGATGTCAGAAAACTTTTGTTAGACGGCATGGTTCCTGGAGAAATAGAAACCATGCTCGACGAGAAATTTGTAGAACTTGATGCGTATATACAAAATGTAGATTTCTTGATTGATATCGATAAAGTGGTCAACGCTGTTCAACCTGAGACTGACAAGGTGCTCAAAGGCCTATGATCTGTAGTATATTAGCCGCAACCAGCATAGGCGGCATAGGCAATAGAGGCACACTACCTTGGCCTAAACACTCACAAGACCTTGCTTGGTTCAAAGAGCATACAGAAAATCAAATCGTCGTCATGGGTCGCCGTACCTGGGAAGACCCCAAGATGCCCAAACCTCTACCAAATCGCATCAACTATGTAGTAAGTTCCTCACACGTAGATCGTGAATACCAACATTTAGTGCGATGGGCTCCAGGTGACGTTGTGTCTAATATCAAACAGATACAACGAGAAAATCCAAAAAATGATGTGTTCATAATCGGTGGTAAGCAGTTATATGAGGCTACTGAATCAATAGTAGAACGTGTCTACTTAACTCGTATGAAAGGAGCATGGTTCACCGATACTCGAATTGAGTTAGAACGGTATTTGGCTTGTTTCCGTATTTACGGTGTGCGCCCAGGTAATAATTGCACCTACGAAATTTGGAATCGCCAGTATTTTTAGTTGACATCACATAGCAGATCTGCTATAATATTACAATGAGAATCTATCTTGACGCATTACATCACGTTCTAAATCACGGCACAGTGCGAGAAGATCGCACGGGTGTAGGCACTATTGGCGTTTTTGGTATGCAACAACGCTATGACTTATCTAAAGGCTTTCCAGCAGTAACTACTAAAAAGTTAGCATTCAAAGCCTGTTTAGGTGAACTACTTTGGTTTATTGAAGGGTCAAGTGATGAGCGCAGACTAGCAGAAATCACACACGGCACTCGCGAGGGTGTCGTTACTATTTGGACACCAAATGCCCTTGCTCCTTACTGGAAACCTAAAGCAAAGTTTGAAGGCGATCTTGGTCGAGTATATGGGGTCCAATGGCGAGACTTTGGAGGTGTAGACCAATTATTAGGTTTAATTGATGGTATACGTAATGACCCGTTTGGCCGTAGACATATTTTAACAGCGTGGAATCCTGGTCAGTTAGATCAGATGGCACTTCCACCCTGTCACTGTTTTGCGCAGTTCTATGTCTCAGCAGACGGTAAGTTAAGTTGTCAGATGTACCAGCGTTCCTGCGATATGTTCTTGGGCGTGCCCTTTAACATAGCATCCTATTCCTTGCTCACACATATGATCTCGCAGGTATGTGGGCTTGAGGCAGGAGAGTTCGTTCACGTGCTTGGCGACGCACACATATATCTGAACCACGTGGAGCAGGTAAAAGAGCAACTGGGACGTGAACCCTTACCGCTCCCCACATTGTGGATTAACCCTGAAGTTACAAACATTCTTGATTTTAAGATGGCCGACTTTAGATTAGAAAATTATCAATCACACGGTGCTATTCGAGCGGATATGGCTGTATAATGTTTACTCAAAAAATCTTCTGCATAGGTAGCGAAACAGAAAAAACAGATCAATTGGTCACTGGATTGGCCAAAGACAGTGACTCAATCAATCACGGATTAGTGAGCAGAGAAGATTTTATCCCTAAGGATTATGGATTTTATCATACCAGTGTAGTTGATTTGTCCCCAGGCAATATAGCTAAGATTGCAAAGTCTTTTGATCGAGTGATAATGTTAGATCAACCAAAGGAGGACTATCCGCATTTTAAAAGCATAGTGACTACTATTAGATTGATGATGTATTTAGAAGATGAGGGATATACTGTAGAATATCGCAACAATCAACTTTCACAGCATTTGATTGGGTGGAAAAATTTCCTGAAAGAAAATAAAAGTTTTTGTTTCTATCCATTCCTTGCACTGATTGATAACGTTGGCAGTTATACAACTATCTGTCCTAAAAGCTCAGCGCCTATAAAAAACAGCAGTGAGATCATAAATTGGATCACCGATCCAGATTACTCAGCAATAAGACAGAAAATGATCAAAGGAGAAACTATGCCAGATCGCTGTAGTAACTGCTATGCATCTGAAGGCATGGGATTTGAAAGCGCAAGACAATTTGAAACTCTCGAATGGGTTGGGCTGATGTCTTTAGATACTGTAGATGATTTTCTGGCTGTTGAAAATCCTGTATTTTTTGAAATCAGGCCCAGCAATAAGTGTAATGTGATGTGCAGGATGTGTGCGCCAAATTGGAGTCATCTGATAGACAAAGAATATAAAAAAATTAATTTAGTAGATAAATCAAAGAAATGGACTTTTACAAATACCAACTACGATAATATTAATTTTACATCAGCAAAACGTATTTACTTTGGTGGCGGTGAACCCACTATAATGCCTGAGTTTTATGATTTCTTGCGTAGATGTATAGACAATCAGAATACTAATTTTGAGCTGTTGATCGGCACTAATGGTATGAAATTTAGTAATACCTTGTTAGATCTATTAGATAATTTTGATAATGTTTGTTTGGCATTTAGCTATGATGGATATAAAGAGATTAACAATTATATCAGATGGTTAACTGATTTTGATACGATGATTGAAAATAGTCGTAAGTTACGAGATAGAGGGCATAGGATAAGTCTACAGACTGTATTTTCTATTTGGAATGTAACTACCATACATAAAATATTTGAATTTTATGATAAAGAATACCCGGGATCAACTTTGTTAGTTCAACCGTCTGGAGAATTAGATTCATTATTTGGGCCCTATAATCATCCATATCCTGAATTAGTAGTCGAATCAATGAAACGCTGTCAGGACACTAAAATTTATTATGAAAATGGTAGATCGATTAAGTCAATGGTTGATGCGGTATTACGTTATTATTCAAACCCAGATTATAAAGTTAATTTAGAATTACTTAAGAAATTTTATGAATTCAATGATACATTAGATGAATCCAGAAAAGTTAAATTACAAGATTATATACCGGACCTAGCAAATGCAAGGAAAATGTATGGCATCTAAAATTAATTTGCATAGATTTGAGCGGCCGCATCGTGTGCGCTTGTTTACAGAAGCCATGCACTTCCATAATGCTTATAAGTTAAATGCACGACAGATATACATGCATTGTGCAGAACATTTTAGCAAGACCGAACAGTATCGTTGGGTAGAAGAAAACGATATCAAGATAGAATACATGATGGATGATAATTCATTTGACTGGCATAAGATGGTGATATTTTATGCTGATTTAAGTGAAGCAGAATATGTCGATTACACGCTTAGATTCTTTAGGCATTTAGAGGAATGGAAATGAAAGTATATATTGGAAAATATTTAAACTTCTGGGGTCCATATCAGATCGTGGACGCAGTATTCTTTTGGCAAGAAAAGTATCCTAACAAAAAACAAGCCGCACGTTGGGACTATCGCCTAAGCGACAAGTTAGGCAAATGGTTAGCCAGTGTAGATTGGGTCGTTAATCTCTGCAACTGGATTTATGAGAAACGTAAACGTACTGAGTATATTAAGATTGACTCATATGATGTTTGGAGTATGGATAGCACACTTAGTCTTATCGTTGTGCCTATGCTCAAACGATTAAAAGAAGTCAAGCACGGTGCTCCTAATGTAGACCTAGCTGATGTTCCTAAACATCTACATCCTACCAAAGCAGAGCAAAAGAAACATCGTGAAAACGGGTCTACTGACAAGAACTTTTTCAAACGCTTTGATTGGGTATTAGATGAAATGATCTGGGCACATGAACAACTTATTAGTGATGATGGTGATGGGCAGTTCTATGATCATAGCAAGGCCAACGATCCAAACGATGACCTTAACACACAGGTCCGCAAGATCAAAGTAGATCGCAAAGGCTTAGAAGCATATCATAAACGCATCGACAACGGTCTAAGATTGTTTGGCAAATACTATCGTAGCCTATGGGACTAAAACTAATAGTCCATAAGATACCAATGGGTGACGTAGAGGATCCTGAGCTATATGCCGCGGCTCCTATATTAGAGTGGGAAAAGAGTGAAAAAGGACAGTGGTTACACAAGAACAGTAAACAGCAAATGGAATACATAGTCCGGCCTAATCAAGAAACCTATGGATGGATGGTAATCATATTTGCATGGTTAGAAGAACAAGACCTAACATATTTTAAATTAAAGTGGGGAGGATAGTATGGCATACGATATATTAAAAGCCGCATTAGAAAAAAAGAAACAGCAACAAGGCGTTGGTATTAAACAGTCAAAAGCAGACAAAACCAAAGGTTCTGCTAAAGACCAAGTCACCAGTCATAAGCCTGCTAAGAAGTCTGCAGGAAGAGGTCGATGATGAATCCATTTAGAGATCAAGAAAAATTCATGAAGGCCTGTGATCAAACCACAGAAGATTATAATCATGGGCAAGTAGCCTTGTATGCTAATCTAATCGACGAAGAAGTTCGAGAATTTAACGAAGCATATAAGAAGTATGATCACAAAGAAATGTTAGATGCACTGATTGATATTATTGTTGTAGCTACGGGGTGTATACACTCGATGGGTGCTGATGCTGAAGGTGCTTGGAAAGAAGTCATGCAGACCAACTTCAACAAGATTGATAAAGAAACTGGTAAAGTGCGTAAGCGTGAAGATGGCAAAGTCTTAAAACCAATGGGTTGGAAGGCTCCTGAGCTGGCTCAGTTCTTAAAGAAAGGTAACCAATGAAATACTTAGTAACAGGTGGTAGCGGGTTTATAGGGCACAATGTTGTTCGCATATTAGAATCGCAAGGGCATGAGTGTTATGTAATTGACACAGAAACTGATTACGGTTTTATACCTAAGGCAGAATTAGATTATCTTATTGCCAATCGACACAAAAGATTTAACGCTAAGGTAAGGAAGATCGATATCCGCGATACTGAATTTTTAAATACGATAATTCGCACATACGAGATAGATACGGTTATACACCTTGCCAGCTTTCCTCGACAGAAAGTCGTAGAACAGAATCCACTGTTGGCCAGCGATGTGATGTCAAACGGATTGATCAGCTTATTAGAAGCAAGCCGTAAAAATAATGTCAAGAAGTTTGTTTATATCAGTTCCAGCATGGTCTACGGTGATTTTACCGCAGATGTATTAGAAGCACACACCTGCCGTCCACAAGGCCAGTATGGCATCATGAAACTCATGGGTGAAAAACTTGTAGAAGATTATCATCGCTTGGGTGCGTTTGATTATACCATTATCCGTCCAAGTGCTGTATATGGCGAATGGGACGTAGAAGATCGTGTAGTCAGCAAGTTCATGACCATGGCCATGCGTGGAGAAACACTCAAGGTTAAAGGCGCAGATGAAGTCTTAGACTTTACCTACGTAGAAGATACTGCTATGGGTATAGTGCTAGCCGCAACTAACGATCGTGCCAGTGGGCAAGTATATAACATCACACGTTCGGATGATAAGCAATACACACTTAAAGATGCAGCTGAACTGGCTATTAGTATTGCCGGTCGAGGTGATTTGATCGTTGCAGATCGTGATCTTAGTTTCCCCAAACGTGGTCGCCTAAGTATTATGAAAGCACAACGTGACTTAGGATACACACCAAAAGTTAATGTAGAAGAAGGTTTCCAAAGGTATTATGATTGGTACAGCAAAAATCCCGTTCTTTGGCTTAGATAGACAATACCAAACACTACGTGAAGAAATCTTAGATGCAACCGACAAGGTCTATGCATCTGGGCGAGTATTAGATGGAGTACATACTAACGCATTTGAAAAAACTATCGCTAAGATGACTGAACGCAGATATGCCTGCGCAGTCGGTAGCTGCACACAGGCGTTAATCTTTAGCCTACGTGCTGTTGATAATGAATACTTCCGCGGCAAGCGTAACAAGATCCTAATACCTACGCAGAGTTTTATTGCTACGCTCAATTCAGTAATAGAATCAGGCTTTGATCCCGTATACTGCGATGTTGATGCGCAAACAGGATTAATTGATTTAAATAAAATCCCAGTGCCGTCTGAAGAGATCGCGGCAATTATGTATGTTAATCTATTTGGAAACATACTTAATCAAGAACAGTTAATCACCTATCAAGAAATGTTTGCTGATGAAAAAATTCCTGTTATTGAAGATGCAGCGCAATCGTTTGGTGCATATTATCGCGGAGTGCCCAGTGGTAAGTTAGGTGACGTTAGTTGCTTAAGTTTTGATCCTACTAAGAATTTAAACAACTACGGATCAGGTGGTATGATCGTTACTGATGACCCTGCTATATGGGAACTGGTCGCTGATTATCGTGACAATGGTAAGGGCAACGAACACATACAGTCAGGCACTAACAGTAAGATGTCAGAGTCAGACTGTGCGCAGATGTTGGTCAAACTAAAATACTTTGACCAGTGGCAAAAACGTAGGACTGAAATTGCTGATTACTATACAGAAGAATTAGATGGTTACGTTGGTATTCCACCGGTTGATGCAAATGTAGAGCATGCCTGGAGCAAATATGTTATACACTATCACAATCGTTCGACTTTAAAAATTGATTTAGAACAGCTGGGGGTTGAAACTCGCATCAATTATTCAACACCATTACATCTGCACCCTTTAAGTTGGAATTTTGGTGACAGCGGCATATTACCTGGGGCTGAAGATTTTTCGAGAACTTGTCTAAGTTTACCTATCTATCCAGAATTGGAAGACTACGAAATAGAATATGTAGTTGATTCTATCAAACAGAGTATCGGTTAGCGTAGTATTCTCGCAACCAAGCCCACTCAAAACTTAGCAACAACTTATCGTAATCGCCTTCAACAGCATCATAATATTCAACAGCATCTTGTGCTCCTAATATACTAAATTCTGCATAATCACCATCACCTATAGTCAGCCAAGTATTAAGTCTGTAGTCACTTTCGATACTACCAGTTTTAACCACGTCATCTTTGAGTTTGATCACTTCTCGGAACGCAGTTCGCCAAGTTAGTTCGGGTGTGGTATTATAGTGTGCGACTGCACTTACACGTGGAACCACAGCATGCGCTTTACTTAGAGTAAAGTCCAATCCAGGAGTATCTGTATCTAATACCAGTTGTTTGTTATAAGCAATTACTCCCATATGGCCATACTCTAACCCATTTACAGGATTACGGCTATGGAATATATAGTGTTTGGGTTCTTGTAACCAGTCTGGTTGCCACTCCCAATCAAATGTTGGCAAAACTTCTAACTTAGCAAATACAGTAAAAAACCACTGAGTGGAACTTAGTTTGGCCGCGGCTTTATATGCCCTACTGCGACCAACAACATTTTGGACACGCTTAACAGGTCTTTGTGTGGTGTTTACGAGGTGTTCATACCAGCGTTCTGCCTCGGGTTCGCCGTTACTGATATAGATAATATCCAGTGGATTAGGTGTCAAATATTCACGTTTTTCCTTGATAATGTATGGATAATCGTAGATTTGTGACCCTAAATGTGCTTGAATATCACGTGGGGCTATACTGATACTACCTGCGTTATTAAAACTATAAAAGGCACGTTTATTCCATAATGTAGGATGGAAATCTACCCGCTGATTGATCCACACATAGGGTGCATCAAATTTATAGCGTTTGAGTTCTGAGGTAATGTCTTCTGTGGTAGTTTCTAACAAGGGCCACGGCAATCTGGGCACACCAGGGTAATGCCAATTTACTTCCTTATACCATTCTAATAGAGGTATGTCCTTTTGTAGTTCAAATTCAGCGACATTTATAAGGAATGTATCACCAAACTTTTCATATCCGCTGTGCCAGCAGTGTAATTGATAGGCTTCCCATGGCACCGGTTTGTAGTCAAAATCAAAATCCCAGTAGTTACAGCAACTGGCGATTACCCAGCAATAAGGGGTTCTACTGCGTGCTACACAGCGTTTTACAGTGTCTAAATGATTATCGTAGTAGCGAACCACCCGACTGTGTGGATAAAGTGTTTGAAGGTTGCGGACATTTTCATCATGGCCGCCCATATCCATTATAAAGATATCATACATTATGGCACCAACATGTGGATTAGATCAGCTAATGTTTCAGACCATTTATCGCTGGCAAATTCATCTATCCTTATGTCATATTCTTCTTCAGTAGGCCGTTCAAAAATACTATTAGTGTCACTATATTTGCTCTTAGGGATAGTATCCAACCATATGACCATATCAGCATCAAATATCGCACGTAATTCACGTGTAGGGCAAACAAAATCACAGATCATAATAAAATTTTGTGCAATACCCTTGTCAGCGATAGCACGCATGCGAAGTGCCTGGCGACGTCGTCCATCAGGACTAAAATCCCAATCGTCGGTTTCTTTGCGTAGATCGTCGGCATTCACCCACTCAGTATGATGATTTTTTAACAGTTCATTGAATAGTTTTTCTGCTAAGGTTGTCTTACCGCTACCAGGCAACCCCATTATTAGTATCTTCATTTAATGTTTCGATCCTTGTATAATTCCCAATAGATTTTAGGATTTGTATATTTTAACACAAAATCTTCAGGATTACTATACTGTAGATAAAAGTCATAGGCTATCTGTTGATGCCATTCTATTCCAAAATGAGCACCATCTCTGGCCTTGGACCATGCTACGGTATCGTAGACTTTTTGCACTGTATGATCCCAGTCGATAGTCAGTAATTTAAACTTATAAACCTCTTGTAATAAATCTAAAATTGTTTTGTTTTTGGTTTGATTGTTATAGGCTGTATTATCTTCATACTGTAGATTATCCTGTTCCATCGTCCATACACCATTCATCACAGCACCATTTTCATAGGTTTCAAATCTATACAGGCTTGGCCATAACACAGCAACAATCGCAGGTTTTATGATTGGTATCATATTAACAGCTAATCTGGCCACGGTATCAGCAGATGCACCACCAAGCCCAGCATTCCATACTACATGTCCAGGAAAATACTTAGCACAAAGATATTCGGGCCAATTATGTTGTTGGGGGACCCCTACTCCAACCGTATGGCTACACCCAAGAGTGAGCATGACTGGGTTCATTTCATCGAGATCAAATTCTCTGCTACGGAAACCATTGCTATTATACTTGTAACTAAAGCTGTCAGCATGCCACTGCGGATCACCTTGATGACGTGTACCTTGTATATTATTAAAACGTTCTTCACTGTCAAGATCACTAAGACTAAACTGCGTTTCTTGGCCGCGTGGATACGTGCCTAAATCCAGAGATCCACCTAAGTTCCAATAGTTCTTCATGAGCAAACTCGAACTCCGTATAACTGTTCAAAACGATCTGCATCTGCACGATCATTTACCATTGGTTCACCTCTAATGTTTAGGCTTGTGTTAAGTAACATAGGGCAACCTGTCCATTCAAACCATGCCTCTAAGAGCTGTCTTATTCCCGACCCATCAGCGGCAACAGTCTGGACACGACTAGTACCATCAACGTGAACAATAGCAGGATAACGATCAGGATGCTTGCAGTGTGCCACGGTCTGCATATAAGCACTTGAATTCCAATTGACAGGCATGTCAAAATAATCATGGACAAGTTCTTCAAGTATAACTGGAGCGAAAGGTCTGAATTTCTGACGTCGTTTGATTTCATTTACTTGATCCTTAATATCTGGACCTCTGGGATCCGCTAATAAACTTCGATTACCTAATGCCCTTGGACCAAACTCTGCACGGCCACTGGCCACACCGCAGATTTTATTTGTAACTAACTCGGAAATGATATCTTTAGTAGGGTAAGGGCCAGCGATATCATAACCAAGGAAAGCGTTATGCCAATCCAATCTTCTGCCCCAAGCCAAAGCTGCCGCGCCAAGGCTACTACCAGCATCACCGGGATTAGGCATAATCCAAATGCGATCAAAATATTCTCCTAATATACGATTAGCACTACAATTAAGGGCGACGCCGCCCATATAAACTAAATTACTGCTATAGCCAATATCGCTGGCTCTGATCATTACACTGCCGATCAGATCCTCTGTAAGTTCCTGCACTGATGCGGCCATGTCCATATGATCTTCTGGGTAGACTAGATCTTCGGTTAATCCTAAATGCAGATTGTGTTTAAAAATAATATCTTGATCATCACTTATTAGTGACTTACGTAGGCGAAGTGCTGACACTATATCAGTTTTCCCCCATCCAGCCATTCCCATTAAAATATACTCTTCGTCCAATGGGCGAAGATCTGCTTGCTTAGTAAACGCACTATACATTAGACCGATACTGTGTGGATATTTACGGCTCCATAGCTTTTTATATTGCGCACGACCTTGATCATCATAGTAGGCATGCCATATAGTAATAGTGTCCCACTCACCTATAGCATCGATCACTACCACTGTGGCATCATCAAATGGGCTTGTTTGGAAGCCTGCAGCCGCATGGCTCTGATGGTGTCCATAATACTCTATGCGAGGCATAGTTTCTCTAGGCCACACTTGTTCTAATTTGTGTTTGATACCAGGCTCTAATAGGTCTTTGTATTGACCAGCATATAACTGTCGTGTTTTCTTTAGCCAAGGACGTTCATAGTAGGCAATACGTGTGGGTGTGCCGTAACGGTCAAAGCAGTCGTTGAGCATCTCAACGTTGAGTTCGCTGTCGTGTTTGCGTTTGCTGTAACGTTCTGCATGTGCGGCAAACTTGATCTCACCATCGTCGATGAGAGCTATGCCTGCATCATGAAATCCAGCCGAGATACCTAATATGTTCATAAATTAAATTTGCTGCTTCAATATGTGCTTCTTCTCTAGGATGTGTTGTGGCAAAAGGAAATTTTTCATCTTGTGCCCACGTATAAAATCCCTTATTATAGGGGAATAAAAACCAATTAATTTTATTCGACTGATCTAATAAAGTTTTATAACTAGGATCTTCAGCATGAGTTTGGGCGTTTGTTATAAAGTTATCTGCAACTGTAAATAGATGTTTGATATTTCTTAATTTTAGATAATTTGATAACATAACTATTTCCACTAAGCTGGAATAATATTGCCAATAATCTGTATATCCTACATGACGATAAAAAGATTTAGCGAAATCAGAAATACCAGATTCGCGTTCTTTTTGTAGTTTTTTTAAATGTTTATCGAATACGATAGGATTTTCGTTCCGAAATTCTTTCTTTATTTTACCTTCTACGTTATCTTCGATACTCCATAAGGTTATTTGTTCCCATTGGCAATCAAATTTAAACTCATATCTATTAGGGAAAGTCCACATAACAATAACTAAATCTATATCATTATGTTGTTCACAGATGTCCATGGTGCTTCTACGGATAGCACTATTGCTATACCCGGGAACTGCGGCACAGACATATTCCAGTTTTAGTTCGTTAGCCAAGAGTGCTGGGTAAGCGTAGGGACTGTAAACCTCTATAGGCGATCCATCTTCTTGTATTTTGTAACAATTTTTAAGTTCGCTTCCGTAGGTAAAACTGTCGCCGCCTGCAATTAGTTTACCCAAGATAATTTCTCCATGTGGCTGTATACCTTCTCAGCAACTTTCCAATGTCCTTCTTCTAAGAAATGACCTTTTGGTCCCATAGGACAGTTGTATGTCCATTCCATCATTGTAGTATCTGGCCAACCTACATAGTATGTAGGATCAATCTGTTCTAATAGATCTTTATTTTTTTCCGCGATCCGTTGATTTGCTTGGTGATTCCCAAAACTATCTAACATTAAGTAACGCTTATTATTTGCTTTAAAAAAGTTCTGTATAAGAACGATGTTTAATAGATACTGTCGATATAAGTAATCATCGTTATGATGACGACTAAAATATTCTATAATTTCCCAACGCCACGGACTAAATTGTTTGTGAGGTAATGTTCCACCACCCGGCCATAGATCATAAAATCCATTTTCGTCAGCCATCTCAATACGTGCAAAATGGCTCCATCCGATAATAGCTATATCATAGTTACTAATTTGTTCTACACAATGTCTGACCATGCGAGTGTTACCACTACCTGGTTTAGCAAGATTAGTTACTTCATAATCTAACTTATTACCCAAAATATATGGCCAAGCCGAGGTTAACTCCATTAATTCTTCACCATAGGTAAAGCTATCACCAACTGTCAGTAGTCGCATTATTTGTAAATAAAAGGATCTCTTTTACGTAGTTCTTTTAATTTCTTACGATATGCTATTTCTAATTTGATTCGATTATATAGATTCTTTAACCAACTCATTGAATTTCTCCTTAAGTAATTCTGCAGCGTCCCAATGGGCTTGTTCCAGTGGATGTCCATCTGGACCTACACTATACTTATTTTCAATAGCCCATTGATAAAAGCCTCTTGGTGTAGTTGTTTCATGTGCTTCTACACCCGGAGGGAACAAATACCACCGATCCCAAAAAATTTCAATATTATCAGAAATTATACAATTATCCACACAGGTAAAGATATAAGGAATTTTATTAACTACCAAATAATTTTGCAATCGTATTATATGTTCGTCGCTGTTAATTTGATTATCACGACTCGGCCAGCTCCAACAAACTAACACAAGATTTTTACTATTACAGCGAATATTGTGATCGCAGGCATTAATAACTCTCTGTGCGATTTCTTTATTGCCTATGCCTGGATAGGCTACACAACTGTAATCTTCATACAGTAGTGCCGGGAAAGTTTTTCTGCTATATCCATTAACACCACCATGGGGGCTATCAACTAATTCACTACCCCAGATATGACTATCACCCCCTGCTACTAGAATAATCATATCCGGGCCTCATCATATCTATTTGCTGTTCTTTATATTTGGCGTCACTCCAACAATAATCAAAAACTGCTTTAATACCGTTGACTTCGATAGCGTATATGTCTAAATAATTGCTTAGTATATCCCATACTGTTTGCGAATCATCTGTTCCAAAACTACGAATGATGTCAACTTTTCCGATTGGTAGATATCCTAAACTTAATTTAGGATCAAGATAATCTAATCCGTTTTCAGTTAACCAAGATCTAAATTGATCTTGTTCTTGATCATGCCAGGGGTATGTACCTCCATAGGTCACGTCCATGGCCCACTCTATATCGAACTCTCCACTATAATACTGTAACTGAGTGATAGCATCACAGGTGGCTTTATCTAATTTAGGAGCATGCTCATCTCTGAAAACTTCAAATAAAGTTTTTCCAATTTGTGCCCAGTGCATGTATACATGACCAAATTGGCGATCATACCCATTAGAAACAAATCCTTGTCTATGTTCGTCTGTCAGAGGATACCTATCTGCATGCAGGAATGTTGTGATCTGGCTGGGTCTTTGCCAACGTGGTGCTGTTACAAGTTTACGCTGACTTAGCACTAAATTTTCTATTTCATGGCAGATAATATTTAATTGTCTAATAGCATATTTCGTATCATAATCAGCTAATTTGTAGTAAGGGCTCAGATTTTCCACGGTGCCTTGTAGATGTTCAAAGTAGTTATGTAATCTATTCATTACACCGTGCTTGATATCAAGGCCTAACTGATTAACATCACTTCCGCCTATAGCTATTGGATATTCACTGCCAAATCTCACATTGTCGGGTGTAAAATAATCTTCAATTACATAAGATTTTAATCCGTTAGATTCCCACACTCTTGTAGTGTTAAACATGTTAATTTGGAAAACAGCAGAATTAAGTTCCTGGCAGAGATATTCTAACGTTCTTGCTGTTTTAGGAAATCCCATGAAACAGAAATTCTTTTCTAATAGATTCTTATTCTGAAGGATAGTTTCAAGTGCCGATATCCAATCACGGGCCAATTGGGTATCATCAGGGACTATATAATAGTCCAAATAATCAGTTTTGTTTAACGGATTACGCAAGGTTACTTTAACTAATTGATTGATACCACTCAAAGGCAGGTTTCCTTTCTAATAGAATATCAGCCAGAGTTAATGTATCTTGGCGGATACTTTCTAATTGTAACACACGTTGCTTACCTTTTGCAAGAGCAGATTGCCACTCATTGGGCCATTGCTCTTGAAAGGTTGGGCGTTGTTTTAGTTGTATTAGTATGTCCCTTAGAGAGCTGTTGCGGACGCTAACCAAAAGTAATTCATCTATCCAAGGATGTAATATCTCCTTAGGCAGTGCTAATGGCGACATGATAATATCAGGGCTAAAACTAAAGACCACTTTGGCAAGTATGTCAACGCCCAAATCGTCAGCCAGGCGCTGAATGTTTGATAGCTCAAACATGCCCGGTAATGTTAATGTAAAGTCTATTCGTGCTTGTCTGCGGTGCGTAGAGATTCGAACAACTTCCTGAAAGTTCGCAAGCCATGACTCATAGTCAAGACCTGTGCGGATATACTCTCCAATTGGGCCCGTACCATCGAGGCTTGCACAGATCTGCCAGTCACGTAGCCCAGCCAGAATATCAGTGCAGAGATTGATGCCGCGATAATTGATGCGACTAAGATTAGTATTATACCTTGCGTAAACATTTTTTCCATCTCCCAGTTCAACAATGCGGTGCATGTATCGCCAATGTTGTTCATACATCAGGGGCTCGCCGCCAACCCAATATACTTCCTCGACTCGATGTTCCTCTACTGCGGTAGCGAATTCTTGCTCTATAACAGAGCTCTGGAACTTTTCAATTTCGCTTTTAATGGCTGGGCGCATCCAGTTATTCTTTGGATTATCCCAATCGATCATGTTATGTTGTCTTTGTTCAGTCTCCCACGCACTAGACAACATATCACCACACATGCGACACTTAAAGTTGCAGAGATTACTAAAACGGTAATCCCAACTTACAGGCCGCATAGTTGTATATCCCTCTGCGTCTGTAGTGTCCCATATACTCATATACTTATGGCTGAACATTGAGTTAAAATAACTCCTGTAAACATCAGTATTCAATAATTTGTTGTTGCAGACTTCACATTCAGGTAATTCTTCACCTGCCATCATACGACGGCGCACACTTTTCATATGTTCGCCGTTCCAATGTTCTTCAAGTGTAATAGGAATATAGCGACCTGTGCCGGATTTGGTGTCAATATACTGTTCAAAGTTCTGTGCAGGCTCACGTGACGCACAGCACATACGGCGCTCAGTCTGAGGACTTAGGTAGGTATGTGTCCATGGTGCAAGGCAAAGAGTTTTTGGTCTATCTTGCATCTATCCACTCTAACATTGGTTCTATTAATTCAGAATTTATGCCTGCCAATACTTTTGATCTATCATAAAAAAGATTGTAGTTATGGCGTATTTTATGTTCGGTCATCGGATCAAAATATTTTTCTTTACTAAAATTTTTGATATTTGTGTATATAATATCTAATCTATCATCAAAAAAATCAAGATTATCATATGATTCGTCAAATATATGATCGTATGTTTCGAAGCCAATTTCTTTTAAAAATGATAATACTCCTTTCATTCCACAAACTACAAACGGGTGTTGGTGAGCTATAGGCTTGTATGTTTTTTCTGTTACGAATAATTCGCATGGTCCGCAATAATCAAATACCAACCCTGTTTTTTCTATTTCTAAATCATGTTGAATAAAAGCAAAAGTTTCAACTACTACTGTAAAAAATGTATCGTCGTACCATTCTTCCTCAAATTGTCTATCCCATCCAATCTTAGCTATTGGATTATCTGCTCTGGTAATTAAGTGTTTTCCATTATTCCACTGCTCGACATAACTCCAAATTGATCGATCTAAAAATTCGCCTAGCTTATTCACTATTCTGTCTCTAAATTCCTTACTTCTTTTGATAGGCATAAAAAATAATTTATTATTTGTTCTATTTGGAATATAATTTTGATATTGGAAGCGGTTGTCACAAGTATACATCAGACTCTCATTATACCAAAAAAATTTCGGAACTGGTAGTATATTTTTCCATCCATAATCTAGAGGTGTTTTGCAACCCAGAATCAATAAAATATTATCCAGATAAGGTTCAAAGTCTTTGGCTAAAACATAAGGACGTGCTTCCCACAGATTGATTATAATTAATTTAAACCCTTGATCTAAAAATTTTAATAATGTTTGTTTGTTATAAAATTCTGGGCGACTTATTACCAACACATCGCTATGGGCACTGTAATTATGATCTTGTATAAAAACTTTAAGATTAAAATGATTTTGCAAGGTCCATTCAAAATAATCCTTGTTGATGTCTGTCCATCCTATTCTGATTAAATTTTTCTTATTCATAGCCCATGGCCTTAGCTATTTCATAATGTGTATCTAAAAAACTTTGTTTACGATAATTGTCTGTAGTTTGCATTTTACGCAAAAATTCTTGGCCATCTGACCCTTCCCCATTGCGGATAAATTGCGCTATGCGCAAAATTTCTGCACGATATTTTGTATTGAATACATGCGTGGTTAATCTATCAATTACCAACTTTTGTGCTGCTGGAGTCATCTTACTAATACACATGTGCCAAGGATCATGTAACATGTTAAAATAAACATGATCAAATGTTTGGTCTATCATCCACTCACAAAGTTCTGGCAAATAATAAACATTCTGTATATTAACTGTTAGGCATAGTTGAGTGCTAAATTTTTTACTGCGTAATTCAAAGAAGCGAGATAAGTTTGTTTGCACTTCTTCCCATTTAGCACCGTACCGTTCGTATTCAAATAACTGACCAACATTATCAATGCTAAATGCTACCTCAACATGTTTAAAATGCGTCCATAGGTCGTGATTGTCAGGAAATACAGTTCCATTGGTGTTATAGTGTATCTCAATATTTTTCGCATAATCATTCTCCACAGCGTAACGCAATAGATCAAATTGTTGTTCTATTAAGAAAGGTTCACCACCAGTAAATTCTAAATATTTTATATTAGGTAACAGTGCTTTTAAATTATCCCAAAATACTTCACTTTCTCTAGGCCAGGCACCGTCCTTAAGGAATTTATAAGCGATATGTTTTCGCTTGTCATATATTGGTACATCTTTCCACTTCTCAACTTCGTAACTGACTTCTTCTTGCGCCCACTTACTACTGGACCACGATCCGCAGATACGGCATTTAAGATTACAAATATTACCCAGTTTAAGATCAATAAACCATAACTGATTAGGTTGTAGATTATGGAAATTGATTTGATCATAATACTCTTTTAGTCTGATTCGACTATTCATGCGTTTACTCACTCGTCCTGCGGCTTCTTCATCCCAACAGCGTTGACAAGTTGAGGGTTTTTGTCCATATAAGAAATCTCTGCGTAACATCTGCATATAGTGACTATTATATATTTCTTCTAATGTATGAGTTTTAAGATTATATTTTTGCTCTTCACCTTTTTCGTCATAGTAGGTAATTTCGTCCTTGGCAAGACAACAAGGTCGCGCGGTTCCTATAGGACTAGTTTCTATACTGATCCATGGTAATATACAAATTTTCTCAGGTAATGCCATAATCAACTACTCTGCTTTTTTACAATATTATGGATCTCTGTGCTATACTTTGAACCTTTAGAATTTTTAAATTCAGATAAACAATCACCGTATGGGCCTGAAAGATCTGGATTTAACTTATATAGAGATTTAGCTTTTTTTATATCTTCAAGTTTTGCTTTATTTTCTACATGATCTCTTAATGCACTATATTCAGGGAATACGTTTTCAAGTTTTTCTTTTCGATAAGTATCATGCTTGTCGTTTACTAAAAAAAATTCTTTTAATAACCACTCTTTGTCATCATCAAACATAAATTTTAATATAGCTTCATATCCTACTATAGCCCTCTTTAATGTATCTTGTGGTTTCAACCACTCTATGTGTTCTTCTATTTTTTGTTTAATCTGTTCTTTATATGCAATAGGCAACACATCAATGCGGTCACGATCAGGTCCTTGTAGTATATTGATATTCCAATCTTGCGCTTTGATAAGCCCTCGTTCTACCCAATCACGGTGAAAATCCACAACGTGCATAGCATTATATATGCTAACAGTGCTACTAACGTAAAAGTCAACATCGGGACATATTTCTATCATCTGTTCTCTATTACGTATAATGTCTTCCCACTTGGTACCTTTGCGTATATATTCTGCTCGTGCGCCCATGGCGTCTAAACTTGCACCAACACTGACATTATCAAATAATTTCCAGTAGTCTAATACATTTTCATTTTTTAAATTTAATCTACTGAAATTAGTATTATACTGTAGTCTAACATTAAATCTTTTTTGATTTACTAATTCCTTTAGTAAATTATAATGTTCTTCCATTATTAGTGGCTCGCCACCGGCAAAATAAATCTGTTCAAGATAAGGAATATGTTCCTGCATCTGATTCCACATGTCATCTTTGTCTCGACCAGCATACATGAATTGTGGATAATTTCGTTTGCCAAAAAGATCAACTTCTTCTTGATACCAACTGCTACTAAACCATCCTCCGCAGGTGCGACAACTAAAATTACATAGATTAGTAAATCTTATATCGTAATAACGTAATTTAAAATCATCAAACGTGCCATCTGCTTTGGTCTGGTCTACTATACCGATGTTGTGACCAAAACTCTTATTACTGCTATTGCGCATACTCATGAATCCATGCCGCTCTTGTTCGTAACATTTGCTGCATTCCTTACATGGTGTTTCTTCAAGCATGTTCTTGCGCATGGTTTTATAAGGCACGTCATTCCATACTTCTTTAATAGTATTTTTATGTAAGTTACCAATTGGATGATTGCTGTCACTTAGGCAACAAGGATACGCCTGCCCATTTGGAAATGCATGCATGTGTATCCATGGGATCATGCAGAATACATCACTTTTGATCAATCGATCTTTTTGATCTTTCCGTAACTCTTCTTCTTTGATATAGATAGGTCTACGTTCATAGTAGTTATAGTTACTGTAATAATCGTCTTGTTGTTTATCGCTCATAGTATAAGTAAAATGTGTTGTGCTACCTGTTGATGATCTTCTTTACTGGGATGATTTTTACCTTGGCGCCAATTGCCAAAATTATCTATATTGATATTAATACTACCAACTGATCCTAAACAACAGGTTTCAATTAGGCGCACATTCTTTTCTTTACATACGAGTCGTGTCATATCAATATAATTACTTTTTTTACGTTCGTATTCTTCTATGTCAAATTTATATCTGGTTATTACTTCGTAGACATCAGACAGCGGATCTATGTAATCTTCTCTATCTGCGCAAAGCCGTGGGTGACTATTCACATCTTCATCTGTATAATCTTTAAAGTGTTTTAGCTGAGAATCTTTAGCTGAGGTCGCACACCAGCTGGGGATAATAAACCATTCTCTCTCATCAGCTGACCAATATTCTCGCATGGTGCTGGTCCATCCAACTATCACTGCGGTGATTTCACTGGATTTGTATCTTACTAAGGTATCTACTACTTTATGAAATATGCCCTCATTACTGATTCCACAAACTGCATAATTTTTACAGTCAACTCCCAAAGTTTTGGCCACAATGTTAGGATAACTGTATTTGACATTTTCTTCATGCTGATTAGGGTAAGCTAAATCAGCACCATGAGTTACTGAGCATCCAAATGCTAATATCATAGTGAGTCATACCATTCTGTTAGTTGTGGGAACGTATATCTAAAATCTTTGCCTCTGCGTTGATCATATTGATCATAAAAGTTTTTAAAATCACGCTGTAAGATTTCTTTACTTAATGCACCGCTATGTGGACTATCTACTTCTATCAGATATCCCATTAATCTACCCAGTTGATTAATTTCATATTCGTGCATGATTTCACGAGAAGCGTTTCCAAACATCTGTAATTTTTCAACTATGTTTTCTCTTATTTCTATTGGTAATACCAATGGACTTTGGAAACTTGGGAAACGTAGGATATTTAAACTAAAGTTAATAGCATCTTTGCCATATTTTTGTTTGAGTTTAACTATCATCCATAAAAATTCATCTAATGATAGTAGGCATAAGGCATTAATGGTGCACATAACGTGGAGCCCACGCAGGCGACCACTATCCAGTAGGTAAGTAACATTGCCACACCACTGATCCCAATCCAAACCATCACGTATGTAAACGGCATGTCTGCCAATACTTTCATTACTGGTATATATATCCAGTTCAATACCCTCTGTAGCATCTAATAATCTCTCTAACTTATCTTGTTCAAATCCTAAATTACTATTAATAGCAAGACGTGTCTTGCTCTTGCCTTTGTTTGTTTGGAACCAATCTATTAGGCGCCAGGTGTAGCCTGACATCAATGGTTCGCCACCTGTGATGCGTAATTCTTTCAGCGTCTTGTGGAGGTCCGATTCCCACCACTTGAAGAAGGCTTCAACGTAAGGATTAACGTCATTGATAGTATAAAGTTGGCTACTACCATGCTCGTGAGTAAAATGGTTGCGACCATCGGAAACCAAGTTGGTATATCCTCCATTACGATGAATGTCACGAACCCAAGCACTGCTGAAAGCAGGATTGCAATAGCTGCAAGCGAACTGGCAAGTGCGATCGAAAGCAATCTCCAGGGTCTGTAGGTTAATGTCTTGTTCTGGCGGAGTATTGAAAGCTTCATCTAAGTCTTTGTCCTCATAAATTACGGTTTTATAAACACGATCACTAATAGGTTCAGGAACATCCATACCTGCATACTTAGGATCTTTATACATATCTTCTATCTTCCAGCAGTATTCACATCCAGCTGGTCTTTCACCTTGTTGCATCTGGCGACGTTGCTCTTTCTTTTCAGGTGTATTATGTAAGGCTTTGGGGTTAGCTATCACTTGCTCTACGCTTACCTGATGTGGCAATGGATGATGACAACTGGTAGTCTGCCCTGATCCTAACCATATAGTAGCATTGTACCATTTGGCTGCACAGAAAGTTGCTGACTTAACATCAATAACTCTGCGTTTATATCTTACATCTGATTCGTTAGCTATTTTCGGCATGCCATTTACACTCTTGCCAGAATTCTTTCATCTGTGGGAATACATCTACAAATGTTTGGTCATCATCGGGCCATCCTGCTGTGATACGTTTATCATACTCATTAAAGAAACGATAAAAATCAGCACGAGTGTCGTGTAGATATTTTTCACTGAGCTTCTTACCTCGTTTCATCCAATCGATGTCACGACGTAGGCGTTGGATTTCATAATCTTTAAATCCGTCAAAGCGTCCACTACCTTCTTCTAATTTATGTAGTTCCATCCATTTAGCTACGTTTTCTAATATGCCAACATAACTTTCAGGAAGTATCTGTAGACTTTGCCAGTGTGGTGTGCGTAGCACAGGTGTATCAAACCAAACACGTTGATATGTCTTGCTGTGCACCTTACGTAATATTAAAATGTGTTCTAATAAACGTTGTAAACCTAAGATGCTTAGATTATTCATGGTGATGATATATGTCAAGCTATTGCGACCGGGTATTTCTGTTAGATAACGATTAACATAATCATTAACACGATCAAACTCTAACCCGCGACGAATGTATTCAGCATGTGCAGGAATACCTGTATCTAAACTCACATACTGCATGAAGTGTTCAATACGTTCACCTTCACATAGTTGTTTTACCTTATCTAAGTATTTGTCAAACAGTTGTGGTTCTACGCTGAAGTTGCTGGTGACGTCAACGTGCAGATCAGGTTTAGGACTTGCTAATACATAATCAAATACACGATGTGTATTCTTATCCATAAGGGGTTCACCACCAGTCATACGGAAGTGTTTTAGCTTAGGATATAGTTCAGGCCACCAACGCCAAAATGCATCAACGTAAGGATTGTTTTCTCTGACAGGAATAGGCTGGCGACGACCTTTAAAGTGCATAGGGTCGTTGTGTGGCTGTTTAGTAGGATAAGCACCCCAACGGTCAATGTCTTTTTGCCATTCTGTTGAGAACTGTGGGCTACAGTATGAGCAAGCTAAATTACAACCGTGGCTGAAGTTTACTTCTACATAGCTGGGAGTGATGTCTGCATCCCATGGTAGTGCTTTAATCTCATCATAGTGTTCAGCTGCCCAGGGTTCACCACTACGATAGTGACGATCACTTAGATGTCCGGCATCTTCCATAGTCCAGCAGTAGTTACACTCTTTAGGACGTTCGCCGGCCAGCATCTTCTTACGTTGTTCTTTTTTGTATTGTGTGTTGTGGATAGCACTTGGTTTAAATTCTACCACTTGTGCTTCCATTTCATGTAATGGCGGATGATAACAACTATTGTTAAGTCCGGTTGGCAAGTGTAGGCTTACCTGTTGCCATTTAGCCAAACACAATGCAGGACCTAACTTGTCCTTCATTTCTTCTGCGGCTGTCATAAATTTACTTTTACTCACGTTCCATTACTCCTTTATTTCTAAACACACTCTTGTAGTGATGTTTAAAAAATTGACTTTCTTCCGGGTCCATATCCACTATAGGTAGACTTAATTTTTGTCTTAAGATATTTCCTATACCTGTGCAGTTATCGGGTCCGTCATTTTTAAATTCTTCCCATAGATCAGCTAACTTATCAAAATCTTGGACTTCTCTATAGTCCCAGTTATTCAGCATAGTCATCCAAGTGCCTAACCGAGCGCCATATATACTCCAGAACCCATTTTCAACATCTGCACCTACGGTTTGCCAAATACAAAGATGATCGTAGTTGCGACTGGTTATCTTATTTTCAAATTCTTGTAGTGTAGGTCGTTTACCTCTATTGAGGCACATCTTTACACCTTCACGGAATCCTGCACGCCACGCTTGATAAGGTGTAGCATTAGGATATGTAGTTGAGTAGCAATCATGCATAGCCCAATAGTTGGGATAAAAACAAAACTCTACATCATTGGCTTCTGTGCCATCTGTATTCTCATGTGTTCGCATATTTTCTACGAACTCTTTAGTCCAACAACTTAGGCCACCGTTACCATACATCAGTCCGTTAATATTGTTACGAGCCTTCCAACGGAAAACACAATCCACATTAGTAGAATCAAGTGTAAGCTGAAGGTTAAAAAATTCTGGATCGGGAATATTATCACCATCAACAAGCACAAAGCGATCTGTCGCACTGGCTCGGGCCGCTGCCTTATGCGCCGCATCTGATCCTTTAATGCCATCCACACGTCGGGCCCAGGGCACCATGTTCTGTATTTTGATCCAATTGGTTTCTTTGTTTGGTTCATCGTATGTAAGATAAATTACATCTAAATCTGCTATGTCAATTAACTGTGTCATAATATTCTACGTTTTTATATGATTCATGGGGTTCTAAAATCAAACTCGCATGATGTCGAACTACTGCGTAACCTTGATCACTACGTTTTAATTTTACACTCACCCCCGGATCAATCGCAACCTTTTCGAGCTGTTTCTTTATTACGTTTACGCGGTATTTTGCATAATTATCATAGGTTTCCTTGTCTACGACCAAATAGCGACTATCAGCAGGGTGCTGTTGCATGGTGCATAAGGTAATATTACCAGTATCATCATAATGTATACGATATTCGATTGGTTCTGGTATGATTTCACCAAAACTTTTTAGTGCTTGTTCAAACTCTTCTTGCCAACTCATCTTCATATTCCTTAACTAATTCCTCAGTCATCCAAGATTTTTCTTGATAGTGTAATGGATGATATTGGTTAATATTATTGATCCTAACCATTGGCAACTCTGTTTCTGTAACTACTAATTCATGCCACGGAGTTGTTGCACTGAATTTATTAATCGCAGGCTTCATATGCACGAAATTAATATAATCCATATCTGGCAGTGTGCATCTATCTTCTCCTAATATGCTGGCTGCTATCGCATAGATCACATCTGTAGTAGGCTCATCATCTCGACAATTTTTTAGTAGATTATCTCGGACATGGGGCCAATTTTCAAATAGCTCGCGAGCCCACCAAAAGAATTCAGCTGCATCAGGAGTGTAACGGAAATACATCAATCCGTTATAAACATCAGGCAAATTATTGTCATCAAATAATTTTCTATATTCTCTGACTGTGCTGATGTTCTGCAGATAATCTCGGCATCCAGTGCTTAATACAATGTCACGTAATCTAAAAGCATTCCACCAATGTGATATACTCCTGGTGATGATCAGATCACTTTCAAGTTTAATAGTTTCTTTAAACGGTGTAAGATAAAATACCTGCCATTCGTTGCGCATCTTCCAACTATCATTTTCAGCTTGATCATCCTCGATAGTAATAACGTAATCAAATATTTTTCTCTGCTGATCTGTCAGAGATTCTGATGTTTTTTTATCTACGATTACTGCATACAGGCTTCCTGGCATAGTAAGTTTAACGCTCATAGCCTGCACATAGGCTAACTGTAAATAGTCAACCCCATCGATATTTTGGGCGATCGTCACGAAACCTTGCTGTGCTTGATATTGATTTAGTCTGCGCATACAGTATCCACAAATTCTGCAAAGTTATCACTTAGCAAGTAACCCTTGTCCATTACATGTATATTCTGCTGTGGAATCACATAGGCTCGTTCTTGTTCTTTAACCGTTAGTAGATTATTTTTTACTGTGATACTTGTAACCACGTCAGCAAATGTCAGCATTGGCCAAGGCACTCCTTGCTCCATACCTAAATTATATCCATTCAATATATTATTAGCGATAGTAAACGCATAGTCATTGCGGAAATTACCTTCACGCATATGATAAAGTTTCATATAGTAGGAATAGTTTCTCTGCACACGCCCTACCAGATTAAACAACATACCAGCACGATCTGTTTTTCGAAATAAAACCGTAGTAGCCCACTGGTAAGGTAACCCAAACATACCCATGTTTAAGGACCAATTGCCTGCAGGTTTATCATTATGCGTCATAATGCGATAATCAAAATCCTGTTCAAATAATTTAAGTAGATTAGAGTCCAACATGAGATAATCGCTATCAATCAACAGTGTTTCATCATATGGGCTCAGTTCATACGCACGGAATCGGTCACCATTGCGCCAACTACCTCTTTCACCAACTTTGTAATTTTGTAAGGTGTTATCTACATAAACGATCGTATCAAAATTTTCAGATACGGTCTCAGAATCAGTAATTAATGTAACTGGGAGATCAAGTGTGTGGTGTATTAGTCGTGCTGATCGTTCTGCTATTTTTACATAGTCAGTTCGTTCTGTATTAAAGGCAAATAGTAAAACACCTCTAGACTTTTCTTGCACGACGGATTTCTTCATGTTGACAATGCCAAGTATTCATAACCATCTGATATTGTTGCCGACATAAGGTTAGGAACTCTGTTCTATTGATTTTAATTGGATTTTCGTAAGTATCTTCTAAGAATAATTCGTCGCTGTCCCAGGCATTTAAAAATGCTATAAGTTCGGGCGAAACTTTAAATAATCCGCCATTATAAGGAACATGAAGATCGGTTTGGATTTTTTCTCTCAGTATGCGTTTGTTTACTTGATAATCAGTGGCCAAACGTATTTGTTCGGTTATTTTTTCTAAGTCGCTCATGCAGCTATTTATCGGCCTAAATTTTAGCCCAAAAAAAAGCACTCTTGCGAGTGCTTTTTTAAATTTAAAAAACTATGATATAGTCGGAACGCCCCAACTAACATTTAGATAAGTGCTTTCTGGTTCTGTATAATCGATGCGATGGTTAATTCTTACATCAACAGCATCATTTAATCCTGAATAGGTTGAGAACATATAACTACCAAAGTCTAAGTAAATTACAGCACCTTTGTCACCATTACCTGATGCATTTTGTGTGCTGGTGCGCACACGCACATTAGTATAATCTTGATTATATTCATAGCGATAGTTCGCTGATGTAATTTGTGATACTGTCTGAGTTGCTGTAGTTAATGCCCAGTAGCCCAATGTTGTAGATCCAGTGTTTACTGTACCACCTGCGCCTGTGCGTGGTGTTGATGATGTATTAAATATCGTGCCGCCTGCTTGATATGTAGCCCATTGAGTTACTAAATCAGCACTGCGTAGTGTAGAGTTATTGTTAATAACGTTGTTTATTACCCAACTAACTTTGCCGCCGCAATTAAAGAAATAGCGACAAGCATCACCGCTAGACCAAGTTAATGTTCGGGTGAAAATGTTTTCAAATGTAGTATTTGTCCCAGAGATATTTGACCAAAATGTTAGTCCTGTAGTTGTAGCACCTTGTGTGGTCCAGATATTAGCATTTGTATTAATAGTTCCTACTGCGGTGCTTACGTTAGCGAATGCAGAAATAGTAGCACCTGCGGTAATACCAATGTTTGATCCTGATGCTAGCTGTGCTGCTGCACCGCTTTGATGTCCTAATCCGCGGTTCACTAAGTAAACCAATCCGGCCCATTGTGCCGCACTAACAGTAGTCGTATTAGTTACTGGTGCAATAGCAGAAATTGTTTGACCGTATCCTCTAAATCCGAACCCGACTCCCATTACTTGAGCAGTATTTGTGATAGTGCTGTTGTAAGTTTGAGTATTACCACCCCATGCGAGATAGTTATAGTCAATCGCTTGAATTAGTCCACCTGATGAATACGCCATTTTCCTTAAACCCTTTTAACTATTTAGCTTGACTATGGCCTCTACTGTGCCTTCGCCTGCTGTTGTCTTATCTTGTAAACTACGTCCAATGACGTTAAACGCTGTGATTTCTGTTCTTATGGCTGCTCGAGCCATACCTGCTCCTGCACTAACCAAACGATCACCTTTACGGACTGTTCCTATCACTCTAACAGGAACACGTCCTTGCACAGCCACAGCTGGGTGAGTAGTATCACTTCCTGCATCTCCATTCATCAAGAATGCAGCACGAGTGCTAACAACACCAAATACATCTTCTGTTAGTTCTTCTGTGGCTGCAGTAATTTCTTTTGTGCCTCCAAGTGCTACCACTGTGCCTGCTGGATATGCAGAGTCTGCTTCAAATCGTTCTGCCAAGTCAGCGTATTGTGCTGTGATCGCCTGACCACGGAATGTTGTAGCCCAGACATTAGCAAAACTTAATACGCTTGATCCGATGCTAACAGCATTTGCACTTGCTGGTAAAATTGCGCCAGAAACGATAGTTGAGTTAGCTACAGTTAGGTAACTGCCCACGGTCACATTACCTACTAATGTTGCTGTTTTACTTGAAGCCGCTAATGTAAGTATAGCTGTCTGAACACCGTTTGAGTTAACATCAAAACGTATGTTTTTATTATTTGTTGTTTCATTGATTAATGCAACTGATCCAGAACTTGCATCTAAAACTAAATCGCTACCGATAGTTGCACCACCACCTAAGGTAAGAGCACCTGTGGTTGTTTGTGGCGTATCTTTTAGCAAGAATTGTGCGGCTGTATAACCACCTAATGTGCTTGCTCCAGTGGTAGCACCAGTAAATTGTGCACCAGTTAGTGTGCTTTGGCTGATTAGGTTAAGGCCCGGAATAATTGTGCTGAAACCAGGAATCGCTGTCTGTGGAGTAAATGTAGCATCTTTGCTAAGGATAGCAATGGCTGAATTACTGATATAGAATTTAACGACCACATGGCTGGCAGAACTCGAATCTAAAATAGTTTCTACTACTGCACCTGAGGTTCCTGCTGTTGATGTATATGATGGTCCAATGGTAATCCATGCTGAGCCGGACCATACTTTTAATTGTGCGTTAGTAGTATCCCACCAAATATCACCTGTTACGCTCACTGCGGAACTTGGTGCTGTTGATTGGCTAATACTACTTGAAATCGGTTTCCATTGGTTAGTTTGTGAGTTATATACTTTTAAGATATCATTAACGTTGTCATACCAAAGTTGTCCTGTTAGCGGTGCGTTTGGTGGTGTGCTGTTAGAGAAGTTCTCTAAATGTTGCACATAGTTTTCGTTAAGGAAAATACCATAACCAGCATAGTTTTTACCAATTAAAGTAATACTTGTTGCTGTGGTATTTACGGTGCCGTCAGCTATTGTAGCTATCGTTGCTCCCGCTGTTGTAGTTACTGTATATGCCATTTTTCTAACCTATTTAATATTATATTATTTATCACAGTTATGGTGCCAGGATTACATATCCATCACCACCTGGATTTGAAGCTGGTCCGCCGTTAGTTCCAATGCTTATATTGGCTCCAATTGGTGCTAAAACTTGTCCGTTTATACCTGAATAAGCACCAACATCTCCGCCTGGTGTTGCTCCACCACCACCGCCTAAAGCGTAGCCACCACCACCACCACCACCGCCAGCGCCGTCGCCAGATTTATCAGTGCCTTGAGCACCATTTGATGTAGAGTTGTATGCTGTAGCACCTTGCCCTTGTCCTGCACTATTTAACCCAGATCCGCCAGCGCCGCCGCCGCCTGCGGCTACTATAATCTGAGTAAGTCCTAATTTTACTGTGGTTGCAGCGCCACCGCCTCCACCAGCACCTGATGTGCCTGATCCGCCTGCATTACCGCCACGGCCGCCATTATATAATCCACCCGGATCAACTCCACCTGCTCCACTACCCGTGCCGCGGACGCCGCTTAAACCAGCACGCCCACCACCGCCAACAGTAAATGTAAATACGTCTCCCGGAGTTACTTGTATAGTGGCTGTAACTACATTACCAGCATATCCAACTGTAGCTGGGTAAGGGCCATCTCCACCACCAGATCCGCCACCAGCGCCAGCTACGGTTAAATTAGCAGAATGCACGCCTGCAGGAATAGTATAGGTATATGTTCCTGGAGTGTTATAAGTTGTTGTGGTTATGCTGTCTGGATAAAACTGTTTCCATACACCATTGTCATTGACGTATCCGTAACGGACATTAGCCCAAGCGCCACCAGTATGCACATAGAGTTGTTGAACTTGTAAGTTACCTGGTGCAACGTTACTGTCCCATACATATAGCTTTGGCATTATACTTGATACCAGATATCCCCATTACTGCCACCACTTGGGGGTGATGCAGATATGGTCTTATTACCTTGACTATTTTTGCCGGCTGTTGCTATCGTGGTAGTAACATAGCTTTGCGTAGCCACGACATTACTTGCAATCAATATAGAACCGTTAACTGTTAAGTTACTTAGAACTGTTCCTGTGGTTACATAAATGTTTGATGCGGTTAAATTACCGCTATAGGCTGTTGCATATACGTTTGCAAATTTATTAGCCGCGCTACCAATATCTATAGTGCCACTGCTGGTTGGATATACGTTACCTTGGACTGTTACTGCACCTATCAGTGTAGAAGTTCCTGATACTGTTAGGGTTCCTGTAGCAGATATATTTTCACCGACGCTAACTGATTTTTCAAAACTTACGCTACCTGTGCTGCCAGTGATTGAAATTGGTCTAATGTTGACATTTCCGCCCACATTAGCGTAGAAATTAATGTCTCTGTTGTTAGTTGTTCCGCTGATCCTTACTTCGTTATTGGCAGTAGATGCAGAAATATTAAGATCGTTACCTACAACTACTCCACCACCTGCGGTGATTTGATAAGCTGTAGATGTATTTTGATCACTGCGAAGGAACTGACTTGAAGTAACTCCATTTAGGTATAGTGCGTTGCTGGCATCACCTGTAAATTGTGCGCCACTTAGTGTGCTTGAACTGACTAAATTAAATCCAGGTTTAATCGTAGTAAATCCAGCAATAGCTGTTTGGGGAGTAAATGTGGCATCATAGCTGATAATACCAACGATATTGTTATTAACCTTAAACTGTATAACTACATGGCTATTAGAACTTGAATCAGTTATCGAAGTAACCACAGCACCTGATCCGGCTAATGTGCTGGGTGGTCCTATTAGGATCCAATCAAGATCTACTTCACTCCATGCGTATAATTGATTATTGGCAGTATCAAACCATAAGTCGCCAGGAGTTCCTGATACAGGGGCACCTGCTTGGCTTATGCTACTACCAACCGGTTTCCAAATATTAGCACCTTCATTCCAAACTTTTAAGGTGCTTACGCTGGTATCATACCAAATTTGCCCGGTGAGTTTTTTTGCTGGTTCATTATTATCAGCAAAGTGTTCCATCAGGTGAATAAAGTTCTCATTAAGGAACGCACCATAGCCTGCGTAATCTCGACCAATCAAGGTCAGTGCGGTAGCTGTGGTGTTTATCGTTGCGTCTTGGACCGTGGCAATCAGATTACCATTGGTTTTAGTTATTGAATATGCCATTCTTTTACCTTAATTATGTTTCAATTTGGAACCAGATATCACCGTCAAATGTTCCAGCGTCATTTACACCAGCTTGTGGTTCAGCTGTGCTGACGATCTTAGCACTGCGATGTGCCGAATTGCCCCACCATTGTCCTGCTGTTCTTACATATCCTGTTGATGCTACGCTTGCATCGCCACTTGCACCACGGGTAGCAGTGACTACGTTAGCGGTTGCACCATTTTCTAAATAGACCCCAGTGCTGGTAGCTGTCATTACTGTTGATCCATCGATTACCAAATTAGCTGAACCAGATCCGCTGTCATTGATCCACATGTGGCTATTGCCTTGATAGATCTTATATGGGAATAATCCTGATAATCCTGATGCTACAAATTCTGTAGTAGCTATCATGGTATTGCTGGTACCTGCTGGTGCTGTTACGGCTGTTGAAATACCCCATAGGTTAGCATTGATGAATCTATTATCGACATATTGTTTAGTAGCTACACCTAACACTGTAGTTGGATCTGCAGCAACTTCAACTGCACCACTGACTGCATTGATGCTGAGATACTGCGTAGCAACACTGGCCGTAGTGGCCTTAAAGCTGATATTTCCACCGTTGATATTGTTGGTAATAGTTAGGGCATTACCCGCTGTTGATAGAGTAGCAACTTGATAATTACCAAGTGTAACACCACCATTGTTTAGAATTGTCAGGGTGCCTGTGCCACTGTTGTTGATATTATTACGGAAATAATTTGCTGCTGGTTGCGTGCCCAAGTAGCTGGCATTGTTAGCCGTACCGTAAATAGTATAGCTGGAGCTCATGTTCCAACCAACTTGTATTGAACTGAAACCTGCTATAGGAGTTGCTGGAGTAAATGCTGTTGAACTGATGATCGCTGTGCGTGTGCCATCAAGATACACGCTCACAACATCTTGAGTGGTTACACCATCGCTGATTTGTTCCCATAGAGCACCACTCTTGCCATATACCACGCTGTATCCTGGACCTACTAAGATCCAACCTGCGGCCGCATATGGACTGGTGCCATCATAGCAATAAAGTTGTTTGTTAACGCTGTCCCACCATAGGTCACCTGCAACTGTTGTTGTTGGGGCTGTAGCTTGGCTGGTGCAGCTACCTACGATTTTCCATGTAGAACTTGCAGTGTAGATTTTTAATGTCTTAGCACTTGTATCATACCAAAGCTGACCTGTGTTAGGATTGCTTGGAGCCACATTGTAGGCAAAGTTTACAAGCAAATCTACGAGATCTTCTGCTATGATTTCACCATAGCCGCTGTAGTTGCGACCCACTAATGTTAAGCTGGATGCAGTATTGTTTACTGTGCCATCGAGTATGGTGCATAGCACTGATCCATCTGGTAAATTAATTGTATACGACATGTTCTATTATCCTAATTATGCTGTCAAGTTTGTTAGCGTTTGAACTCTCACTGTATATTCTATTTGAATGAGCCTATTCAGTGCCTTCTGCACTGGGCTGAAAATCACGTGTGTCAATAGCGGCAGTCCTGCGCCTAATCCTGACTCACCCTCTAAATAACCAAATAATCCTAATTCATCGAATACATAATCACCGTTTAGAGTTTGACTATTATCAAACACTGCTTGTCCACTTGGTTCACCGTAGTCCAGCAAACAGCTTACTACGATATCGGTATATTTTAATCCTGGTGTATGATTTACAACCATCTTGTTATTAACAGGATCAGTGTTGGCTGCATTAGTATCATCTACAATTTTGAAATATGTAGGGTTATACAAATCAGCGTTCGCTACGTTAGTATTTGTTGGCAGATATGTAATAACCCCAGTAGGGTCAACTGTAGTACCACCATTACCAAAGTGCATTTCTGTGATAAATTTTGTGCCTTTGTTAGCGGCATTCTGTGCTAGACATACAGAGAAATTTTCATAGTGGATAGCATTACGCTTGTCCACGAAAACTTCTTTGGTCACAGGATCAAATATCTTGATATGGCCCTGTAGGTGTATACCACCACGCTCATCTGGCTGTTTTTTTGGTTGATTATCTTGTGTATTAGTAGTCATATTCTTATTTATCGCTTTATTATCCATGAGATTAACGGTATTGGTAGATATACCATTCTGCGTTTGATCCGGATGTGCCCCCAACAAACGTAGTTTTTAAAGTTAGATTACCTGTAACATTTATACGTTGTGTAGCAAGCTCAGGTAAAAATAAACTTATAGCAGTTCCAGATGTGGCAGGGTTGGTTCCATCTAAGGTATATTTAAATTGAGTAAAGTCACTGGACCCAAATGATGTTCTTTCAAAGACTACCTGTTTGGTATTACTGTTTAGTGTTACATTACCGTATCCTCCAGGTAAATCTTCTAAGAATACATTAGATGTTATTAAATCATATAATGCTGACTGAGCCTGGCCATTAACAACTAAAGTATTACCGCTAATGCTTAATGCCACTCCACCAATGTGAATTGTATTACCGCTAACCCATAGATCTTTCCATTGATGGGTAGCATCACCTAAACTATAAGTTACATTAGCACTTGGGATAATATTCCCTGCGACAGTCGCTCCAGTATTAGCAAATGTAGCAACCACATTACCAGCCAATGTGCCACCTACGTGGACTTTAACTGTGGTTCCTTGTGTGTCTGTTCCTAAGGTTAAGTTGCCGCTGTTAATATAAACATAGCCATCATTTGCACCGCTGACAGTCCAAGAGCTTGAACTGTAGTTGTTACCGTTGATGCCCATGTCAATGTATTTGCTACTGTCTGTTCCGTTTGGAGCAGTGGCAATAAAGTCTGCGCTGTTGTTAGTTCCAACGCTGTCGATATTTTGTATGTTTAACTGTGCAAATCCATTTGCTAGCCCTGTGCCGAGGAAAATTACGTTAGCAAAGTTGATTGCTGGAAGTGCGAATCCCGCGGTAATATTTCCATATACAGTAAAATCTCCCACATTTAAAAGTGGACCAACGTTACCACTATAGGTTGGTAGATATGTAGAAACTTTGGCGTTGCTGTATGCGTAGGTATCAACATATCCCTTCATAGCTACGTTAGCGTTATCAACATATCCCTTCATAGCCACATTGGCTTGGGTGATATTGTTACCTAAAGTAGTGATGATAGGTGCTGTGTTGCTGAATGCCGTAGATTGTGTAGTTGCGTCTGGGAATCTGATATTACCGTTTTGATTAAATGCCCATTGTTGAGAAACATTACCGTCGCTGTTGGTTTCTAATACTATGTAGTCGCTGGCATAAACTGCGGCATTGCCTGTGTCTGTTAAGTATATGCTTGTAGTATCGTTGATAACGTTGCTGGTAAACACTGCTGTGTTTGCGTCTACATTGTAGATTGCTGTATTGTCAGGTAAACTGATATTGCCTGGAACGGTGGTATCACCTGCAGGATCAAATGTCCAAGTGCTAGCACCAGATGTCATTGTTCCTGTAGAAGTTACTGTGTCAATAGTAAATTGTGCGGTCCCACTACCTGCGTCGGCAATAGTTAGTGTATCACCTACTGTATACCCTTCACCGCCTAGATAAACAGTATATCCTGTAATTGCTCCGCTTGGGTATGAAACACCCTGAACCATAATGGCTAGTCCAGTTCCAGTACCGCCACTAGGATAGTATAATTGCCCCCAGCCATAGCCCGTGCCGGCACTTATCATGGTTGCGCCATCATAAGGCACAGCGCCTGTTATGAAGTCAACACTACTACCTACACTGACTACGTCAGTTGTTACTGTTGGAGTAGAAACGCTGGCTGTAGATAGATTACCTACTGATGCTATATTACCAGCTGTGATATTACCGCTAGAGCCTTCAACACTAAATGTTGGCGCTGTTGTAATATTACCAATAGCTGTTGAGCCTGCTGAAATGTTGCTTGCTGAAACATTACCGGTATAGGTATCTAATCCGCTAGTGCCAACAGCATTGCCGCCAAATGTTAATTGTCCGCCTGCCGTGCCAATTGGCACACCACCAATATAAAGAGTATTAGCACTTAGCCATAGATCTTTCCACCATGTTGTAGAATTACCAAGGCTATAAGTATTACTGGCCAAAGGAATTACGTTACCAGCATTACTTAACATGTAACTTTGTAGTTGATCAACATTGGTTTTTACGGTTGTTTGAGTGCCCGTAATGTTGCTGACTATTGGCAACAGGACATTACCCTGTATGGCAGCTACATTTCCAAGTTGGCTAATCTTAATTGTCATTATATATCCTCAGTATAAATTTCTACATTACTTTCAGTGGTTAATGTATTTATCGCATCTTCTGTGGTCAACCCTTGAGATGTTTCAACTATTGGTGCTACGTTGGCTTTTAAGAACAATGCACCTGGTGTAGTTGACCCTGTCAATCCAGTGCCATCTGTAGCAGTTCCAGACCCACTGTTATAGAATACATTAGCAAATACTATTAAATTACCCGCACTGGTTCCAGGTATAGCCTGTGCTGAACTAGCATCAACGACCTGTGCACCTGCACCATGTTCTAGATAAGCGCCTGTTCCTTGTGTGCCTCTACGCAGCTGTCCTAGGACATTCAATCCTGGCAATACAGAAATATTAGCTTGGACACTGGCATTACCAAAATCGTCCGGAGCATTGACATTGCCTGTGGTTCTATAATTTATACCACTGTTACTGATTGCTGTGCCAATTGGATAGCTGGTATTAGCAGTCCAAGCTACTGGGCTGTATACAGTTTTAGTATAGTAAGTTATACGTTCACCGTTGATGAATACCACCCCAGGGCGTGCAAATGTCGGACTAGGTGTTGGCAACACGCTGGCATCGACTACGAAAATTTCACTGTCTGTTAGCTGTAACGGTAGCTCTAAGATAGTAGTAGCCGCACTTGATATACGTAGATAGTTGGTTTCATCCATCATGTTATCAAACACACGATAAGCTATGATGTTAGCATTGGCATTGATCTTGGTATAGATACGCATGTCTAAGGTATCATAGGTAATGCCTGGAACTAGTTCTTCTGGGGCATGGCTGTGATATTGATCGACATAAGCACCACCATCAGTGATGATATCTTCTGGTGCTGTTCCTAGGCTGATTTGGCTGTATAGACTATACATAGCCACATCAATATTTCTAGTAGATAACAGTGCTAGTCCGTCACTGCTGTATTGGACAGCATCGTATGATGCTACATCATACCTACGTCCATACAGTGGGCTTAGACTAAAGTCAGCGCCTTGCACAGGCAGTTGTGGATAATCAATACCTGTGATCAATGGACTGAGATTATCGTAGATCGCTGTTATAGTATCATCTGTGTTAAGAGCGACATTTACAGTCAGTGTTACCTGTGTGACTTTGATTGGTATACCGCCATAGCTGATTGACGCAGCATTGGCTGTGATCGTAACAGGTGTGCTTAGATTCAAGCTGTTAGCGAACCAACTGTTGTTGACAATGGTGGTCTCAAATGGTATACCAACACCACTGACATATTCTCCGACTTTTGGCGAAGTGTCAAATGATGGATGGATATTGCCGCTGATACCTGAAATAGCTGTGCTGTTATTGGCAAGATTGGCTGTGATAGTGCCGCGGCTGTTAACCATCAATACCACATTGGATACTATGTTGGTTATATAACCTGATTCAACACCATTGCTGGTAATATACATACCTGGCAGTAGTGTTGGGGCATTGAATACATAAATTGTATTTGGAACTGTTGATACGTTTGCCATCGTCAACGGTACTGATATAACATCAATAGCTGGCATCATATCTGTTGGTTCGTAATAACCAATGATACGATCGTTAGCGTTGGTGAATAGATTAGCTGTGTATTCAGTATAGTTACTTGGAATGAAACTCGTGCCTGTGGTAATATTACTATTAACAGTATAGGCCTTGCGGATCATCACGTTACCATCAGGGAAAGCATAGCTGACAATCTGCCCTGCTGTATAGGTCGTATTAGCAGCCCAACGTTGGACTGTGCTGTTGTAACTGATACGGTCAAATTTTAATTTAGTATCAAAGCTACGAGCATATGGACTCTTCATCACTGCATAGGCATTGGCCTGTGTAGTAGCACTGCCATTGATGGTTACTTTTGGTGTTGTGGTGTATCCACTACCTGCATTGGTTAGTGTGATTGAAAGTATAGCACCAGTGTTACCATCAATGATTGCTGCGGCAGTAGCGCCGCCACCATTACCATCTACACTAGAGATAGTCACTGTAGGTGGAGTCTGATAGTTAGCGCCTGCTGATTCTATCAGTATGCTTGATACTACGAGATTCCTATTCGTATACCATTGGTTGTATGGGAATGTCTGCCACGTTGCTTCATCTACTTCAACATAAGGAACTTCACCGCTTGGACTACGGAATATACCGTAACCAGTTGATGTGTCATAGTAAGCTGGCAAATCAAAGTCTGTAATACTGCCTTCATAGATGTCGTCACCGGTGTAGTCAATCAAATATTCACGTATCTTAGTTCTATAGGGTTTAACTTCATCAATGTAGTCTTGATAGTAGGTTTGATTATCAACTACATAGCTTGGAAACTGTGCTAGTGATCTTAATTTGTGTGTGACACTGATAAAGCTAGATTTAAACAACCAATCAACATAATTTTGTTCTGTTAATAGATAATTAACCAGAACAAAGAACATGTTATTGAATTGACCTTCTAAAGTGTTTATAAACAGATCATTGTTCAATGACTCTACGATAGCACGGATTTCATTGTTGGGATTTTGATCAAATCTATTGCTGTCAAAGTCTTGATTACTAAAACCAAGTCCATTACCTGCATAATCACCCAATGACGTATTGAGTTTGATCGTGCCATTTTGTATACCCACTACCTGTAATGTTCCGTCGTCTTGGACCACGACCAATTGCCAAGTGCCTGCGCCGGTAGCGTTGCTGATGTAGATGATCTCACCACCAACAGCACGCAATTTTAATGCGTCATTGGTAGTAGTAACACTGAAATCTGGTTTAGTCGCTGAGCTATATCCACTAGCATACCAATCAACGTAGTTCCAATACAAGCTGGTCTTGTAACTTTGAACTTTGACTATTTCCCAGGTCTTAGATTCTGTCAGTTGATACAATACCCAAAGGCCATTCTGTGCTGTGTCATTGTTTACTAATACTCGATAACCAGGTGCAAGTTCATCTGTATTGATGTAAGATAATTCTATTTCAGTGGTTACACCTTGATCGTATTCGCCTTTCTTATAGTTAGGAGTAGGTTCTTGTGCATTTAATCCTGTTAGATCAAATTGTTCTGTTATAGGATTAACAGCAAATATATCATTGACAAAACTTACCATCTCATTAACAGCCTGTAGTCTGTCAACAAACATGTTTTGTCTTGGTCTGATACTGATACCATATCTATCAGCCTGGCTTAATCTTGGATCTGGAACTGTTGCTCCTGATTGATCTATGCCGCTTAAACTGTCAATCAATTTATCAACTATCTTAGCGGGGATGAGATTGTTTGGGTTACCTTTTTGCACCAGTTCATATTCGCTGTGTATGATATCATTATTAATTACTAATTGATGATCAAGATGCATAATAGTATTATCAGCTGATAGATACGTGCTGACATTATAGAATGCCAAAGCATCATTACGTATCACTGCGGCAAAAGCGATATTTTGATTTTTAGGATTTAAAATATAATCTGCAATAGCACTGATTGGTAATTTTCTAGTGGGGTCGTTAGGATCAACACTGGTTTTATCTTTAACCCAATAGTAGTAACGTGTGACTATGATGCTGGTTACTGGATCTACAAAGATTTCTTCAACGTAAGCACTGTCGTCAGCATATTTAG
>Ga0214919_10001146_pt1 | contig 44350 bp, 39 predicted proteins | sample LL1503_MetaG_FD_177994 | JGI IMG/M metagenome (GOLD analysis project Ga0214919, IMG submission 177994) | Freshwater microbial communities from Lake Lanier, Atlanta, Georgia, United States - LL-1503 | ecosystem: Environmental > Aquatic > Freshwater > Lake | place: USA: Georgia | collected... | reverse complement strand
CCGCTTCATCGCCGGCTCCGCGGAATCGATCTTCAAGAAGATCCCCGTCGAAGGCCATGAGTCCGCCGTGATCGTCGACCCGCCTCGCAAAGGTTGCGACGAGGCTTTCCTCGACCAGCTGCACGCGTTCGGTCCGCGCCGCATCGTCTACGTCAGCTGCGCCCCCGACACCCAGGCCCGCGACGTGAAGTATCTCTGCGCCAAGGGCTGGAAGGTCGTCTCGGTCCGTCCGTTCGACCTCTTCCCGCAGACCCGGCACGTCGAGTGCATCGCGGCGTTGGAACGGGCCTAAGCGGTCCGTCATGGCACAAAAAAGGGGCGCCGCCAGGCGCCCCTTCTGCTTGGCCGGTCAGCAGGTTCAGGCCTGCGGCTTGGCGGCGTTCTCTTCCTCTTCGTCCGAACGCTCGACCTTGGAGATACCGAGAAGCGACTCACCTTCCTTGAGGCGCATCACCCGGACTCCCTTGGTTGACCTTCCATAACATTGGATGTCGGAAACCTTGGTGCGGATGGACTGGCCTCCCTTGGTGAGCAACATGACTTCGTCATCAGCACGCACGCTCAAAGCACCAGCAACTCCAACTTCAGTATTGATAGCAATCACGCCCACACCGCCACGGGACTGCTTAGGGAAGACAAGGGCCTTAGTTTCAGGATCATTGAAGTAAGTCCTCTTTCCGATGCCGTCAGCTCCAACTACCAACAAAGTACAGTCAGGGTCGACTACCTCCATGGTCTTAGCAAGATCGCCAGAGTCCAGACGCATTCCAATCACGCCGGTCGTATCACGTCCAGTTGGTCGAACATCGGATTCATGGAAGCGAATAGACATGCCGGACCGAGACACCATGATGATCTCGTTGTCGCCATTGGTAAGCTTGACGGAAATTAGTGAATCGCCGTGCTCAATGTTTACGCCAATCTTTCCGTCTTTTCTACAGTGGGCATACTTAGACAGGTCGGTTTTCTTGATAATACCATTAGCGGTGCACATCACCAAAAACTTACTTTCGTCAAAACTTGGGACACAAATCATCGCGGCCAGCTTCTCGTCGTCCTTGAGGTCGAGCAGGCGGGCGATCGACTTTCCTCTAGTAGCACGAGCAGCCTCCTCGATTTCGTAGACCTTCTCCACATACACACGTCCGTTGTTCATGAAGAACATCATGTGGTCATGGGTATTAGCCGTGAAGAGATGCTCGATGAAGTCACTGTCATCGTCGGACGCCGCCTTGGAGAGCTCGGCGCCCTTCGTGCCCTTACCGCCCTTCTTTTGTAAACGGTACTGGGCGACCGGCGTGCGCTTGATGAAGCCCGCGTGCGAGACGGTGACCACGCAGCCTTCGTTGGCGACGATATCTTCCATCGAGAGATCGCCTTCCTGGGCGTTGACCTTCGTCTTGCGGGGGCCGATGTGCTTCTTGGCGGCGTCGCGCAGCTCCTTCTTGATGAGGGTGAGCAGCTTCGATTCGCTGGAGAGGATGCCGCGGAGCTCTTCGACGAGCGCCATCAGTTCGCGGTACTCCGCCTCGATCTTGTCGCGCTCCAAGCCGGTGAGCTGGTAGAGACGCAGGTCGAGGATGGCCACGGCCTGGCGTTCGCTGAGGCCGTACTTGGCCATCAGCTTCACGCGGGCCTCGTCGCGGTTGGAGGCGGCGCGGATGATCTTCACGAAGTCGTCCAGGTTGCGCAGGGCGATCTTGAAGCCCTCGAGGATGTGGGCGCGGTCCTCGGCCTTGCGGAGGCGGAAACGGGTGCGGCGGGTGACGACGTCGCGACGGTGCTCGACGAAGCATTCGAGCAGCTCGCGGATATTCATCTGCTTCGGGCGACGCTTGTCGAGGGCCAGCAGGATGACGCCGAACGAGTTCTCGAAGTTGGTGTGCTTGTAGAGCTTGTTGATGACGACCTTCGGGTTCTCGTTGCGCTTGAGCTCGATGACCACGCGCGTGTTCTCGTCGGACTCGTCGCGGAGGTCGGAGACCTCGTCGAGGACCTTCTCGGCGCAGAGGTCGGCGATGTGCTTCACCAGCGACGAGCGGTTGACGTTGTAGGGGAGCTCCGTGAGGACGATCTGCTCCTTGCCGTTCTTGAGCTCCTCGGTGTGGGCGACGCCCCGGACGCGGACGATGCCGCGGCCGGTGCGGAGGTAGGACTTGATGCCCTCCTTGCCGTTGATGACGCCGCCGGTCGGGAAGTCGGGCCCGATGATGACCTTCTCGAGGTCCTCGACGGTCGCGCTGGGCTTGTCGATGATCAGGCAGGTGGCGTCGACGAGTTCCTGGAGGTTGTGCGGCGGGATGTTGGTCGTCATGCCGACCGCGATGCCGGTCGAGCCGTTCATCAGGAGGTGCGGCAACGCGCACGGCAGGACGGTCGGCTCGGTGGTCGACTCCTTGTAGTTCGGGACGAAGTCGACGGTCTCCTCGTCGATGTCGGCGAGGAGCTCCTCGGCGACCTCGGAGAGGCGGCACTCGGTGTAGCGGTAGGCCGCGGGCGGGTCGCCGTCGACCGAGCCGAAGTTGCCCTGGGGCTCGATGAGCTGGTAGCGCATGACCCAGTTCTGGGCGAGGCGGACGAGCGTGTCGTAGACCGAGCTGTCGCCGTGGGGGTGGTAGTTCTTCAGCACCTCGCCGACCACGCCCGCGCACTTGTCGAACGGCCGGTTGTGGACGAGGCCTTCGCGGAGCATCGCGTAGAGGATGCGGCGCTGGACCGGCTTGAGGCCGTCGCGGGCGTCCGGCAGGGCGCGGGAGACGATGACCGACATCGAGTAGTCGATGTAGGCCGTCTGCATGATCTCCGTGATGTTGGCGGAGGTGAGTTTTTCCTTGTCGGAATACATGGTCGGAGGATTCGGGGGTGGGGCCGGGCGGGGCTCAGACGTCGAGGTTGGAGGTGTTGAGCGCGTTGTCCTCGATGAAGGCGCGGCGGTTGGGCACGTCCTCGCCCATCAGCATGGCGAAGACGCGGTTGGCCTCGGCGGCGTCGGCGATGTCGACCTTGAGGAAGCGGCGCTTGGCCGGGTCCATCGTGGTCTCGAAGAGCTGCTTGGGGTTCATCTCGCCCAGGCCCTTGTAGCGCTGGATGGTGAGGCCCTTGCGGCCGAACTGGCGGATCTGGCCGATCAGCTCGAGGATCGAGCCGAGCGGGATGGGCTCGGCCTTCTTGACGACCTTCTTGGCGGGCTTCTCCTCGCCCTTGGCGGCCGGCTCCTCGTCGCCCTCGGCGGCGGGGGCCTCCTCGGCGGTCGAGCCGTCGATCAGGTGGTAGCGCGGCTCCTCGCCGGCGGTGAACTTCTTGACGTCCATGCCCTGGGCCTCGAGTTCCTTCAGCACCTTGGTGATGGCCTCGTTCTCGAAGACCTCGATCACGTTGACGCGCTCCTGGACGACGGTGCCGTCCTTGAGCTTCTTCTCGCGGTCGATCTTGTCGGCGAGGAAATCCTCGACCCCGGCCTTGCGCAGGTAGGCCTGCTTGGCGTCGGTGTCGGCGAGGAACTCGTAGGTCTCCTCGTTGCCGGTGCGCGTGCGGACGATGAAGCGCGGCAGGGCGTGGCTCTTGAGATCCTGCTGGTCGAGGTAGGCGCCCAGCTGGCAGCCCGTGCGGCCGATGCCGGCCCCGAGGGACTCGAGGCGGGCGAGGGATTCGACGATCTTGTCGAGCTTCTGGCCCGGGAAGACGTGCTTGTCGCGCAGGCGGAGCAGGTTCACGTCCTCGGAGCCGAGCTCGAGGAGGATGCGGTTCAGCTCCGGGTCGTTGTCGACGTACTGCTCCCGCTTCTTGCGCTTGATGCGGTAGAGGGGCGGCTGGGCGATGTAGACGTAGCCGGCCTCGATCAGGCCCGGCATCTGGCGGAAAAGGAACGTCAGGAGCAGCGTGCGGATGTGCGAGCCGTCGACGTCCGCGTCCGTCATGATGACCAGCTTGTGGTAGCGGCACTTGGTGACGTCGAAGGCGCCGTCGCCCTCGTGCTTGCCGATGCCGGTGCCGCAGGCCGTGATGATGGTGCGGATCTCCTCGTTGGAGAGGATCTTGTCGATGCGGGCCTTCTCGACGTTGAGGATCTTGCCCTTGATCGGGAGGATCGCCTGGTAGCGGCGGTCGCGGCCCTGCTTGGCGGAGCCGCCGGCGGAGTCGCCCTCGACGATGTAGAGCTCGCAGACGGACGGGTCGCTCTCGGAGCAGTCGGCCAGCTTGCCGGGGAGGCCGCCGGAGGACATGGCGGACTTGCGGACGGTCTCGCGGGCCTTGCGGGCGGCCTCGCGGGCGCGGGCGGCGTTGAGGCACTTGTCGACGATGCGGCGCCCGGTCCGGGGGTCGCGCTCGAGGTAGTACTTGAGCTGCTCGCCGACGACGGAGGTGACGATGCCCTCGACCTCGGGGTTGGTCAGGCGCGTCTTGTTCTGCGACTGGAACTTGGGGTCGGGGTGCTTGACGGAGATGACGGCCACGAGGCCTTCGCGCATGTCGTCGCCGTTGAGCTTGGCGTCCTTCTCCTTGATGAGGTTGTTGGACTTCGCGTAGTGGTTGATGACGCGGGTCAGGGCCGAGCGGAAGCCCGAGAGGTGCGTGCCGCCTTCCGGCTGGTTGATGAGGTTGGCGTAGCTGAAGACCATCTCGTCGTAGCGGTCGTTGTACTGCAGGGCGACATCGAGGGTCATCCGGCGCTGCCCGGGCTTCGGCTTCTCGCCATCGGCCATCACGCGCGGGTTGGCCAAATCGGTGAAATCGACCTCGGCCGAGATGAGGATCGGCTTCTCGAAGAGGCGCTCCTCGTTGGCGTTGAGGAAGGAGACGTACTCGGCGATGCCTTCCTTGAACTCGAACTTGTCGGCGCGGTTGGAACGCTGGTCCTTCATCTCGACGGTGATGCCGGGCACGAGGAAGGCCAGCTCGCGCATGCGGCGCACGAGCGTGTCGTACTTGAACTCCTGGGTGGCGACGAAGATCTCGGGGTCGGGATGGAAGGTGATCTTGGTGCCGGTGCGCTTGGTCTTGCCGATGACCTTGATCGGCTGCGTGACCTCGCCGCGGCAGAACTTCATCTGGTGGACCTCGCCCTCGCGGCTGACCTCGGCGATGAAGCTGTCGGAGAGGGCGTTGACGCACTTCGCGCCGACGCCGTTGAGGCCGCCGGACACCTGGTAGGCGCCCTTGTCGAACTTGCCGCCCGCGTGGAGGTTCGTGAGCACGAGTTCGAGCGTGGGGATCTTCTCCTCCGGGTGCATCGCGACCGGGATGCCGCGGCCGTCATCCTCGACCGACAGGGAGCCGTCGGCGTGGATCTCGACCTTGATGTGCTTGCAGTAACCGGCGAGCGCCTCGTCGATCGAGTTGTCGACGATCTCGTAGACGCAGTGATGGAGGCCCGTCTCGTTCGTATCACCGATATACATACCCGGGCGCTCGCGGACGGCCTTCAGGCCCTTGAGGCGCTTGATGTCGGACGCGCCGTATTCTTCCTTGCCGGCGTGCTTGCCGCGGTTGGGGGATTTCTCGGAATTATCGCTCATGAGGTGGTAGGGAAAAGGGCGGTTTTTCGCGAGGTTTCGCGAGGTCCGAAAGCGTGTTTTTAACACCCCTTGGAGCAACAGGAAAAGGGGTCGCGGTGAATGTTTTTGTCCCCCCAGAAACAACTACCCATCAATCCCTTACGAAAACTTATAGGGGGTGTTAGAAACCGTTGCTCACACGTTATCCACAGCCCATTTTCGGGTCGATTACCCCCGCCGCCTCGCCCGAGCCCTCAGCCCACCGAAAAGAAGTCCGCCAGCGGCCCCAAGGCCGCCTCTCCGGCGTCCTCCAGGACGTAGTGGCCGGCCTCCGGAAAAAGCAGCTGCTGGGCGGCCGGGAAGCGGGTCGTAAAGCCCTCCAGGAAGCCGCGATCGAAGCAGAAATCGCGGAGCCCCCAGCAGAGCAGCATCGGCTTGGCCTTCAACCCGCCCAAGGAGGCCTCCACCCCCTCCAGTACCGGGTAGGTCGGGTGCGCCGGCTCCATGGGGATGTCGGCCACGAAATCAGCCAGCGCCCGGCGGACCCCCGCCGAACCATAGGGGGCGAGGAAACCGGCCTTGGCGGCCGGGCCCAGGGGCTTCTCCACCGCCATCCAGGTCGCCGGCCAGGCGAAGCCGTTCAGGCCTTGGACGATGAAACGTCCCAGCAAGGGCGCGCGGCAGAGGGCGATCCGGGCCGGGATGCGGGCCGAGAGGAACGCCCCGGTATTGGTGACGAGGATGCGCCCCACCCGCTCCGGCCGCCGGCCGGCGACGCCGAAACCGATGGCGCCACCCCAATCGTGGACCCCGAGGTCGAATTCCTCGAGCCCGAGGTGGGCGATCAACGCCTCGATGTCGGCGATCCGGTCGGCCAGCCGCAGGAAGCGATCCGGGCGGGCGGACAACCCCATCCCCACATGGTCGGGTGCGATCACCCGGCGGCCGCGCGCGGCCAGCTTCAGGATCAGGTCGCGCCAGAGGAAGGACCAGGAAGGATTGCCGTGGAGCAGCAGGACCGGGCGGCCATCGCGCGGGCCGTGGTCGACGTAACTCATCCGCCCCGAGAGCGCGGCGAAGTCGCGCGGCGCGAACGGATACAGGGCCCGGACGGCGGGCGGCAGGTCGGCGGCGTTCATCGGCATTCGACGGCGAGCATCATGCTGGCGAGGCCGCTGCCGATGCCCAGGAGCGCGACGCGTTCCCCGGGCTTGATCCGGCCTTCGGCCAGCCCCAGCGCCAACGTGGCGGGCACCGAGACCGAGCCGACGTTACCGAGGCGATCGAAGGTCTGGTAATCCTTGGCCGGATCGAGGCCGAGCTGCGCGAAGAGCAGCGCGGAGTGACGGCGGCCCACCTGGTGCGTCACCACGCGATGCGGGGTGGCCTCGTCCCAACCGGTCTCGGCCTTGAAGCGTCCCCAGCAACGACGCGCCAGCGCGACGCCGGCCGCGAGCAAAGCCTCGGAGTCGGTGCGCATGTCGAGCTCGGCCGACGAGGTGTCGCCCTCGCAGAGCCCGTTCGCGGAGGAATCGGTCTCGGCGGCGCCGCCCAGCAGCCGGAGCCCGCCGGGGCCGGCCAGGTCGTCGCGCCCGACGACCACGGCCGCGCCGCCCGCGCCGATGGTGAGGTTCGCGAAGTAGGGCTTGATCGTCTCGCGCGTGAGCGCGAGGTCCTCGTTCAGGAGGCGGATCGTACGCTCGACGAGCGGACGACCATCCTCGCCGGAGCAGACCAGGGCGCGGCGGATCTGGCCGGACTCCACCAGGCCGGCGGCGAGCGTGAGGGCGTTGAGGAAGCCCAGGCAGGCGTTGGAGACGTCGAGGATCTGCGCCTGCGGGCCGAGACCCAGCAGGCCGTGCACGTAGGCGGCGGTGGAGGGCTCGAGCCGGTCGCGGCAGACCGAGGCGTGGATCAGCAGGTCGAGGTCGGCCGGGCCCACGCCCGCGGCCTGCATCGCGCGGCGCCCGGCGAGCGCGGAGGCGGCGGACGGACGGATGGCCTGCGGCCAGAAGCGGCGCTCGCGGATGCCCGTCATCAGTTCGAGGCGACCTTCCGGCAGCTTCAGGCGGCCGTAGACGGGGGCCAGCCGGCGCTCCACCTCGTCGGAAGTCCAGACCTCGGGCGGCAGCTCGGCCACCAGGCCGGACAGGATGGTGCGCCGGAAGATCACGCTCCGGGAAGGCGGGAGGAGGCGGCCACGAGCTCCTCGTCGAAGAAATTCCAGCCCATGCCGGCGTCGACCACGATGCCCTGGCCGTTGATGCCGCTCGAGCGCGGCGAGAGCAGCCAGACGGCGGTGTCGGCGACCTCCTGCGTCTTCAGGGCCGCCTTGCGGAAGGTCATCTTCTCGGCATGCAGGTAGTTGTGGAGGTAGCCGGGGATCCCGGCGCTCGCGCTCGTCTTGAGCGGGCCGGCGTTGACCGAATTGAAACGCACGCGGGTATCGGCCGAGAAGGATTTCGCGAGGAAGCGGCTGGCGGATTCGAGGGCGGCCTTGATCGGCGACATGTAGCCGTAGTTGGAGGCGGTCACCTGCGAGGAGATGCCGATCGAGACGATGGAGGCGTCGACCTTCAGGTGCGGCTTCAGCGCCCGGGCAAGCTCGACGAGCGAGAACGCGGAGATCGCCGTGGCCTGGAGGAAGTCGGCGCGCACGGTCTCGTGGAACGGCTGCAGGCCCTTCGAGAAATTGGCGAAGGCCACGCTGTGCAGCACGCCGTCCAGCGGTCCATGCTCGCGGCCGACGGCGGCGGCGAGCGCCTGGGTCTGGGCCTCGTGCTCGAGGTCGCACAGGTAGACCGGCTTGCCGTCGAGGAGACCCTTGAGCGAATCAAGGCGGGCCTGGGACCGGACCGAGTAGACGACCTTGGCGCCCTCGGCTTCGAGGGTCTGGGCGACGTGCCAGGCGACGGACTTCTTGTTCGCGACGCCGAGGACGAGGAAGGTCTTACCGGTGAGGCCGAGGAAGGACATGGGTCAGGCGGGTTGGTCGACGAGGGCGAGGGCGAAGCGGAGGGTCAGGACGGCCTTGCCGTCGCGACGCACCGTGCCCGTCAGGAAATGGAACTGCTGGAGCGTCTCGACATGCTTCACCTCGATCGAGACCGTATCCCCGGGCTTCACCATGCCCTTGAACTTGGCCTCCTCGATGCGGCAGAGCACCGGGGTCTTGCCGGCCGGCGCGCCGCCCTCGGCCTGGAGCTTCCTGGTCAGGAAGACCGCGCCGGCCTGGAAGACCGACTCGCACAGCAGCACCCCCGGGGTGATCGGGTTGCCGGGGTAGTGCCCGGCGTAGAACGGCTCGTCGGCGCGGAAGGTCCGCGTGCAGGTGGCCCCGTCGGCCCGGACCTCGTCGATCCGATCCAGGAAGAGGAACGGCGGGCGATGGGGGATGGTGTCGAGGACGGCCTGCAACATGACCCTAGTTTTGCGGGCGGAACGGGCGGCAAGCGACAGGAAAACACCAGCGGACGCATTTGCCTTTTCCACCGTCGCCGCCAAGGTGGAGGGCATGAAACCCCTCCTCGCCACCATGCTCCTCTCCCTCTTCCCCTTCCTTGGCTCCGCCGCGGAGAAGCTCGCCGTCGGCGACGCGATCCCGGCCGTGACCTGCAACGACCAGGACGGCAAGCCGGTCGACCTCGCGAAGGAAGGCGCCCAGGGCTACCTGCTCGTCTATTTCTACCCGAAGGCCAAGACCGGCGGCTGCACCAAGCAGGGCTGCTCGCTGCGCGACAACTGGGAAGCCCTCCAGAAGGCGGGCGTCGCCGTCCTGGGCGTGAGCACCGACGACGAGAAGCTGCAGAAGGAGTTCAAGGAAGAGCAGAAGTTCCCCTTCCGCCTGCTGGCCGACAAGGAGAAGAAGGCCGTCACCGAGGCCTTCGGCATGAAGAACCTGGTCGGCATGGCCAGCCGCAGCGCCTTCCTCTTCAAGGATGGCAAGTGCGTCTACGCCGACCACAAGGGGCACACCGGCGACCAAGCCCAGGTGATCCTCGAGTTCCTCAAGGCCGCGAAGAAGTAAACCCGGGGCAGACTTCCGCAAGCAAGGCCGCATCGTCCGATGCGGCCTTTGTCATCCCCGGAGGCGGGACCTCAGTGGCCCTTGATCGGGAAAAGGTCGGTCACGCTGTTGTTCCCGTGGATCCGGCGGATCGCGTCGGACAGCAGCGGGGCGATCGACAGCACCGTGATCGGCAGGTCCTTGGGCCAATCGGCCGGGACGGAATTCGTCGTGATGACCTCGTCGATGGCGCCGCGCCGCAGGCGCTCGAAGGCGATCTCCTGGATCATGCAGTGCGAGACGACGGCGCGCACGGAGCGGGCGCCGTTCTTCTTGAGCAGGTCGGCCGCGGCCACGAGCGTCCCCGCGGTCTCCGTCATGTCGTCGACCAGGATGATGTCGCGGCCGTCGACCTCGCCGACGAGGCTGGTCGCCTGGACGGTGGTCGCGCTGGTGCGGCGCTTCGCCACGAAACCATAGGGCAGGTGCAGCATGTCGGCCACGGCGGAGGCGTATTTCAGGCCGCCCACGTCGGGGGAGAACACCGTCGCGTCCTTCAGCCAAGGCTTGTCCTTGATGTGCTTGTAGAAGACCGGCGAGGCGTAGAGATGGTCGACCGGGATGTCGAAGAACCCCTGGATCTGCTGGGCGTGCAGGTCGACGGTCAGGACGCGGTTCGCGCCGGCGGCGGTGAGGAGGTTCGCGACGAGCTTGGCCGTGATCGGCACGCGGGGCTTGTCCTTGCGGTCCTGGCGGGCGTAGCCGAAGAACGGGATGACCGCCGTGATGCGGGCGGCGGAGGCCCGCCGGAGCGCGTCGATCATGATCAGCAGCTCCATGATGCGGTCGTTGGCCGGGGCGCAGGTCGGCTGGACGACGTAGACGTCGCAGCCGCGGATGTTCTCGTTGATCTGGACGAACGTCTCGCCGTCGGGGAAACGGTTGACGGTGGCGGTGCCGAGCGGGACGCCGAGATGCTCGCAGATTTCCTTGGCGAGCGCCGGGTTGGCGTTGCCGGTGAAAATCTTCATCTCGGGGAGGCTCATGTCGAAGGGCGTGCTGCAGAGTCCAAGGAGGCGGCCAGCGAATCAACCTTTTTGAACAGCTCGGGGAGGCGGCGCGACAGGACGACGAGCCGGCGCTCGAGCCCGAAGGGCACCGCGGGCGTCCCGTTCATGAATCCATCGGCCGGCACGTCCTCGAAGAGGCCGGTCTGGGCGCCGAGCCTGACGCGGTCGCCCAAGGTGAGGTGGCCCGCGACGCCGGCCTGGCCGCCGAGCACGCAGTGATCGCCCAGGGTGGTGCTGCCGGCGATGCCCACCTGGGCGGTGATGAGGCATTGGCGGCCGATGCGCACGTTGTGGGCGATCTGCACGAGGTTGTCGATCTTGGTGCCGCGGCCGACGACCGTGCGGCTGAAACGGGCGCGGTCGAGGGTCGCGTTGGCGCCGACCTCGACGTCATCCTCGAGCACGACGACGCCGACCTGCGGGATGCGGCGGACCTCGCCGCCGACGGGCTCGTACCCGAAACCTTCCGCGCCGATGACGGCGCCCGGCTGGATGCGGCAACGGGCGCCCAGGCTGCAGTAGTCGCCGACCTTCACGCCGGACTTGAGCCAGCAATCGGGGCCGACCACGGCTTGCCGGCCGACATGGCAGTGGGCGTCGAGCACCGCGCCCGGGCCGACGACGGCGCCCTCGTCGATGACGCAGAGCGGGCCGATCGCCGCGGTCGGGTCGACCCGCGCCCCGGGGGCGACGATCGCCGAGGGATGGCGGCCGGCCGGCGGCTTGGGCCAGAGCCGGGCCTCCAGCACGGAACAGACCAGGGCCAGGGCGTAGGAAGGCTTGTCCACCCGCAGGAAGACCTGCCCGGCCGCGGGCGTCCCGACGAAGTCGACGGGGACGAGCACCGCCCCGGCCCGGGTGGCGGCCACTTCCGCGGTATACTTGACGTTGCCGAGGAAGGCGAGGTCCGCCGGGCCGGCCTCGGCGAGGCTGGCGATGCCGCCGATCGGGGCCGACCGGTCCCCCTCGACCGCGCGCGCGTCGACGATGGCGACGAGCTCCGGGATCGAGAAGGCGATGGACATGGTCCTAAATGAAGCGCCCCTGTTGTCAGGGGCGCGTCGGAGGGCTTACTTGGCGGCCGGCTTGTCGCCGGAGGGGGCGGCGGGCGCCGGAGCGGCGGACTTGTAGTTGTCGTTCAGCTCCTTGACGATGTCGGCGGTGACGTTGAGGGAGTCGTCGGCGACGAAGGCGACGGCCTTCGGGAGGATCAGCTGGAGACCCTTCTCCTTGGCGACCTTCTCGGCGGCGGTCTTGACGTCGGCCAGGACGGCCTTCTCGAGCTCGCCGGCGCGGGCCTGGATGCTGGCCTGAGCCTGCTGGACGAACTGCTGGTATTCGTTGAAACGCTGCTGCAGGTTCTGCTGCTTGGCCTGGGCTTCGCCCACGGCGGCCTTCTTGCCGGACTCGTTGAGCATCGGGTTGTTGGCGTCCTTGACGGTCTTGTCGAAGTCGGCCTTCAGGGCCTCGAGCTCCTTGCCCTTCTGCTCGACCTGGGCCTTGGACTGGGAGAGGGACTGGTCGATGCCACCCTTGATCTCGATGGCCTTGTTATACTTGGCCATCACTTCGGAGACGTCGACGACGCCGACGTTGGGGGCGGCCGCGGAGACGGAGGCGGCGGCGAAAGCAAGGAGGAGGGATAGGGTCTTCATGGTCGTTGGATAAAGAAGCGAGGGGCTTGGTTTGGCAATCAAAAGACGGTGCCGAAGCTGAAGTTAAACTTCATGGAACCCTTGTTCAGGGTGGTTCCGGCGGGACTTTGGGTGGATTTCAACGGGAAGCCGAAATCGAGGCGCATGACCGCCCCCCCCAGCAGGATGCGCATCCCCAGCCCCCAGTCGGAGTTGGCGGAAGAGAGTGAGAAATCGGTCTCCCCCCGGTTGACGAAACCGTAGTCGTAGAAGGCCGCGAAACGCAGGTTGTCGGCCGCCTTGATGGTATACTCGGTCGTCAGGTAGCCGTAGGTCAGGCCGCCCATCGGCTGCGGGCCGTTGGTGAGGTCGTAGGTGTCGTAAGCGCCGACGTCGTTGTAATCGAAGCCGCGCATGTCGTAGGCGCCGCCGAGGTAGAAGCGCTCGTAGAAAGGGAGGCTGCCGCCGGTGCCGGTCAGGGCGCCCACGCGCCCGACGACCGCGAGGGTCTGTTCGGCGGAGGGGGAGAGCAGGAACCACTGGCCCGCGCGCAGCTCCGACTTCACGAAATCCACCTTGCCGCCGAGACCGCCGCCGGCGAATTCCTCGGTCCAGGAGAGGCGGCTGCCCTTGGTCGGGAAATTGTATTCGTCGCGCGTGTCGCGCACGAGGGAGGCGGTGATGGAGGAGATCGTCTTCGGGCGGCCGTTCTCGGCCAGGACGTCGAGCGGCGCGAGGGCCGTGACGTTGTCGACGCTGATGCGGCGCAGGTCGTAGGCGAGGCGGCCCTCGACGTTGCCGAAGACGCGGCGGCGGGCGTAGACCCCCACGCCCTCGGTGATCACCGAGTAGTTCGAGGACTGGTAGCCGGCGTAGCGGCGCTCGATCTTGTAGCCGACCGCGAGGTCGCGATCCCAGAGCGCGGGCTCCTCGAAGGAATGCTCGAGCGAGCTGGAGACGCTGCCGAGGGAGAGGCGGGCCCGGAGCTTCTGGCCGGCGCCGCGGTACCAGCCCTCGGGGTTGGAGTAGTCGAAATTGCCCTCGGAATACTCGACGAAGCCGACGAGCTGCTCGACCGTGCTGTAACCGGCGCCGAAGCTGATCGAGCCGGTGTTGCCCTCCTTGACGGTGATGCGCAAGTCGCTCTGGCCCGGAACCGGCGTCGGGACCGGCGCGAGGCGGACCTCCTCGAAGAACTGGGTGTTGCGCAGGCGGGCCTCGGACACGCGCATGCGGGCCAGGTCGAAGACCTCGCCGGGCCCGAGCGCGAGCTCGCGGGCGATGACGTTGAAGCGGGTCTTGGTGTTGCCCTGCACCTCGATGGCGCGGACGCTGGTGCGCTCGCCTTCCTCGAGCACGAAGCGCAGGTCGATGGCGCCGGTCTCGAGGTTCGGGCGCCGGACGACGTTGACCTGGGCGTTGAGGTAGCCCATCTGGCCGTAATACTCGCGCAGCTTGTCGGCGGCGGCCTCGACGGTGGCGGTGGCGTACCACGCGCCGGAGAGCAGATGGTCGTTCTCCTCGGGCCGGGCGCCGCGACGCAGCGAGGCCTCTTGGACGACGCGCCGGAGCGCGTCGGTGGCGAAGGCCGGGTTGGCGGCGCCCATCCGGTTGCCCTCGAAATCGACCGAGCCCACGGAGTAGCGGCGGCCCTCCTTGACGCGGATGACGACCTCGAGCCAGCCGGAACCGTCGGCCAGGTCCTTCACGACGCAGGCCTTCTGCGCGTCCTCCTCCGACACCTGGACGTCGAGGAACCCCTTGGCGCGGTAGTAGTCGCGGACCTTGCGGCAGTCCTTGCGGTATTCCTCGGGATCGAGGTAACCGACGCTCGTGAGCGGCGGGAACTTCCACCAGCGCCAGGTCGAGGCCTTGACCTCGGCGTCGGCGAGCACCTGGTCCGCGGGGAGCGCCTGCGCGCCCTCGAGGCGGACGACGTCGACGCGGAACTTGTCGAGCTGCAGGACCTTCACCACGACGGCGGCGCCGCGGGCGGTGGTCACGACCTCGGAGGTGACCGTCGCGAAGGGCCGGCGCTTGCGGAGCTCCTCCTGGAGCTTGAGCTCGGCGCGGCGGAGGGCGGTGGCGTCCAGCGGTTCGCCGACCTTGATGGCCTCGAGCTCCAGGCGGCCGAGGACGCCCGACTCAAGGTCGATGAGACCATCCTTGTCGCGGAAGGTGATGGAGTCGACGAGGGGACGGGGCTCCACGAGGACCTCGATGTCGACCTCGCCGGTCCGGGGGTCGAGCCGGGGGACGACGGAAGCCTGGTTGAAGCGCCCGGTGGCGTAAAGCGCGCGGACGGTGCTCGCGACGGCGTCCTTGGAGAACGGCTCGCCCGGTCGCAGGGCGACGAACCCGCGGACGAAGGCCTCGGAGACCACCCCGCCCTGCCCCTTGACGGAGATCGCCCGGACGTTGGGGACCTTTTCGGCGGAGACCGGGGCGACGGCCTGGGCGGAGGCCACCAGGGGCGCCAGCAGCGCGCAGGCGGACAGGAGGAAGCGGCGGGCGGAGGGCTTAGGCATTGCGGGATTCCCGGGCAAGGGCCTCGAAGCGTGTGAGGCTCGCGTTAAAGAGCAAGGGTATGTCGGCGGTCGGACCGTTACGATTCTTGGCCACGATGAGCTCGCGGGCGAAGCAGCCCGGCTGGCTCGCGTGCTCCTGCTCCTGCTCCTGGGCCTGCTTGGCGCTGACCTGCGGCTTGGAGATCAGCATGACGATGTCGGCGTCCTGCTCGATGGAGCCCGACTCGCGGAGGTCCGACATCTTGGGCTGGCGGGCCTCATCCTCCGACTTGCGGTTGAGCTGGGCGAGGGCGATGATCGGCACCCGGAACTCCTTGGCCATCGCCTTGATGCTGCGGGAGACCTCGGCGATCTGCTGCTCGCGGGAGACGCTCGAGTCCATGCCGTTGATGAGCTGGATGTAGTCGATGACGATCAGGTCGAGGGGCTTGCGGGCGTGCACGCGGCGGCACTTGGCCCGGATCTCGAGGATGGTCTGGCCGCCGTTGTCGTCGATGACGAGCGGACGGCCGCGGTATTCGTTGGCCGCCGCCACGAGGTCGAGCTGCATGCGCTCGTCCGGGTGACCGGAGCGGAGCTTCTGCTGGTTGACGCGGGCACGGGAGCAGAGGAGGCGCAAGGCCAGCTCGCGCGCGGGCATCTCGAGCGAGAAGAGCATCACGTGCGCGGGGGCGCGGCCGGCGTTCGGCTTCGGGAAGAGCGCGGCCTCGATGAAGTTGAGCGCGATGGAGGTCTTGCCCATGCCGGGACGAGCCGCCACGACGATCATCTGGCCGCCCTGGAAGCCGAAGGTCAGCGCGTCCAGGTCGGTGAAACCGGTCGGCAGGCCCTGGACCGAGTTGCGGTCGCGCATGATCTTCTCGACCAGCTCCATGGCCTCCTCGATCGACTTGTCGACGGGCATGGCCGACTCCGAGATGCGGTCCTCGCTGATGCTGAAGAAGGCGCGCTCGACCTCCTCCATGAGGCGGGCGATGCCCTCGGTGTGGGCGTGGGCCTTCTCCACGGTGGTGACCGCGGTGGAGATCAGCTTGCGGATGAAGTGCTTCTCGCGGACGATGCCCAGCCAGTGCGGGGCGTGCGCGGTCGAGGCGACCTGCCCCGTCAGCTCGTTCACGTAGGCGGCGCCGCCGGCCGCATCGAGCGAGCCTTCGCGCCGCAGACGCTCGGTCAGGGTGATCTCGTCGATGCCCACGCTCTCCTGGGAGAGCTGCAGGGCCGCGGCGTAGATGTCCTGGTGCTTGGGGTCGAAGAAGTAGTCCGGCGTGACCTTCTGCTCGAGGCAGCGCTGCAGGGTGTCGCCGCCGTCGATGATGATGCTCGCGATCAGGCCGCGCTCGGCGTCGAGGTTATGGGGCGGGACGCGGTCGCCGTAGTTGGGGGGCGCGTCGCGCCGGGGACGCTGGGGTCGTTCGGCCATGGGAGGAGGGGACAGTGGGCGGGGGGGCGGGGGGTGACAGCGACAATCTATGCACGGGCCGTTCACCCGCCGTTCACGGTCTATTCACAGCCGGCGGCGGCCACCAGAAAGAAAAAGGGCGCGCGGCCGGAGCCGCGCGCCCTGATGCGGAAGGACGTTCGTTCAAGCCTTCTTGTCGGACTTCTCCTTGCGCGGCTTGCGCGACTTCTTGTCGTCGCGGTGCTCGCGCTCGTCGGCCTCCGGCGCCTCCTCGGCGACGGGCTCGATCGGGTTCTCGGAGACGACCTCGAAGCCCTGCTCGACCATGACGGTGCCATGGAGACGGATGCTGCAGACGTGCTTGCCGAGGAGCTTCACCGGGCCTTGGCCCAGGTGGATGCGCTTGCGCTCGAGCTCGACGCCGTGCTCGGCCAGCTTGGCCGCGATCTCGGCGGTGCTGATCGCGCCGAACATCTTGCCGCCCTCGCCGGTCTTGACGGCGAAGACCAGGTTGATGGCCGCGAGCTTGGTCTCGATCGCCTTGGCGGCCTCGAGGTCGCGGGCCTCGCGGAGCTCGCGGGCCTTCTGCAAGGACTCGATGTACTTGGTGTTGGCGCGGTTGACCGGCAGGGCGATGCCCTGGGGCAGCAGGTAGTTGCGCGCGAAGCCCGCGCGGACGCGGACCTGCTCGCCTTCGGCGCCCAGGCCGTCGACGGGCTTGATGAGGAGAACTTCGGTGAATGCCATGATAGGTGCTTGCTTGGGTTAAAGGTGGAGGGTGATCAGAAGGGGACGTCGTCGCCGCCGTGGTCGGGCGCCGGGGAGGGGGTGTCGTTGCCGCCGCGGGCGCGGGGGGCGGAGCCGCCTTCCTCGCCGCCTTGGGACTTGCCGCCGATGAAGGTGAAGTTCTCGAGGACGACGCCGAGGCGCGAACGCTTCTCGCCGGTCTTCTTGTCCTCCCACTGGTCGAGCTTCAGGCGACCCTCGACGAGGATGCCGGAGCCCTTGCCGCAGTACTTGGCGATGATCTCGGCCTGCTTGCCGTAGCTCTCGATGTCGACGTAGGTCACTTCCTCGCGCTTCTCGCCTTCCTTGGTGGTGTAGGCGCGGTTGACGGCGAGGGAGAACTTGGTGAGGGCCTGCCCGGAAGGGAGGGCGCGCGCCTCGGGATCGCGGGTCATGTTACCCGCGAGGATCACGCGATTGAAGGAAGAGGCCACGGCGGAAGGGGGGTGGGGCTTAGTTGGCCGACTGCACGAGCAGGCGGTTGACCGTGCGGTCGAGGCGGAGCTTCTCGCGGAAGGCGGTGGGGGTGTTGACCGGGCCTTCGAAGTGGAACTGGACGTAGAGACCGGAAGGGAACTTGCGGTCGACGACGCGGGAGAACTCCTTCTGGCCGAGGTTCTCGGTCTCGGTGACCTTGCAGTCGAGGGACTTCAAGGTGTCCTTGAGGCGCTCGATGACGGCTTCAGGGGCGTCCGTCGAACCGCGGAGGTCGAGGATCAGGCTGGCGCGGTAGGAGCGGCGGAGCTGGGCGGTGGTCATGGTGATGGTGATTTTCTGTTGGTGAGGTTTTGGGCGGCCGGGAGGCCGCGGGAAAGGAGGGTTTCGAGTCCGAGGATGAAGTCAGGGGTGGCTTGCTGGAGTCGCTGCAGGTCGTCGGCGGGAAAGCGACCGAGGACATGGTCGGCGAGGTCCTGGGCGGGGTGACGCTTGGGACCGATGCCGATCCGGGCGCGGACGAAGCCTTCGCCGAGATGCTGGATGCAGCTGGCGACGCCGTTGTGACCGGCGGCGGACCCCCCCAGGGAGAATCGCATCTGGCCGGGCTCGAAGGCGATGTCATCGTGGAGGACGACCAGTTCGGCGGTGGTGAGGCGATGGAAGCGGAGGAAGGCGGCCAGCGGTTCGCCGCTGAGGTTCATGAACGACTGCGGCTTGATCAGGAAGACCTGACGGCCGCCGAGGGCGGCCTTGGCGACGGCGGCCGGGAACCGGCTTTCGTCCTTCCACTCCGCGCCCGCCTTGCCGGCGAGCGCATCCAGGAGGATCCAGCCCGCGTTGTGGCGGGTGGCGACGTATTCCTTGCCGGGATTGCCGAGGGCGGCGATGACCGAGAATACCATCTGACTTCAAAGAACGGGTGCCGGGGTCGCCCGGCGCGGAAATTACTTCTTGGGGGCGGGAGCGGCGGCCGGAGCGGCGGCGGCACCAGCGGCCGGGGCGGCGGCACCGGCGGCCGGAGCGGCGGCGGCACCTTCGGCGCCGGCGACGGGCGCAGCACCGGCGACGGGTTCCGGCGCGGCTTCTTCCTCGGCCATCTCGGAACAGACGACGACGACTCGCTGGGGGTCGCCCGGGAAGGTGATGCCCTTCGGAGCCTTGAGGGCGCCGACGTGGATGGACTGGTTGACCTTGAGCTCGGTGACGTCGACCTCGATGAACTCGGGGAGATTCTCCGGCAAGCAACGGACGTTGATGGTCTGGGAGACGATGGCGAGCGTGCCGCCCTCGGTCTTGACGCCGTAAGCCTCGCCGACGGCGCGCACCGGGATGGCGGCGGTCATGAGGGACTTCGGGTCGATCTCCATGATGTCGATGTGGAGGAACTTCTGGGTGATCGGGTGGCGCTGCGACTCCTTGATGAGGGAGAGCATGACCTTGCCGTCGACGCTCAGGTCGATCAGGGCGGCCGCGGTGCCCTTGGCGCGCATCAGGGTGCGGAAGTCCTCCTGCTTGACGGAAACGCTCTGGTTGCCGGACTTGCCATAGATGATGGCAGGAATCGCGCCTTCGAGACGGAGGCGACGGGCGGGGCCGCGGCCATGGACCTGGCGGCTGGTGACGTTGAGGCTGAACTTCTTCATATGGTGTAAAAGGCTTTTGGGACCTAGTAAGTCGCGGACCCGCGTCGTGCGGCCGTGCCTTGCCTAGGGAAAGGAGGGTCGAACTTGGTAAGCCCCCGCTGAGATGCAAGCGGGAAATGAAAAGGGGCTTTCCCTGGCGGAAAAGCCCCTGTTTCCGGCCCTAGGCCGACCTACCCTTACTTATAGGTCGCGAGCCAAGCCGCGATATCGGCCACATCCTGGGCGCTGAGACCGAGCTGTTCGCCGGACAGCATCAGGGACTTGCCCATCTTGGACTGCCCGCCGATCTGCTTCTTGGGCACCAGTTGGGAGACGCCGCCGGTGGACTTGATGACCACGGGGTCGTTGTTGGACTGGAGGAGGCCGTCGATCTGGCCGCCGGCCTTGAGTTTCAGGGTGGTGCCTTCGTAACCCAGGGCGATGCTGGTGGAAGGCTCGACGATGGCGGTGACCACGGCCTCGCGACCCTGGCGGGTGGCGAAACCCCGGAGTTCCGGACCATAGGCCGGGCCGTTGCCGTCCAGCTGGTGGCACATCACGCAGCGCTGGGCGAGCGCCTTGCCCTTGGCGGCGTCGCCGGTCTTGGCGAGCACGTCGGCGCTGCTGTAGGTGGGCTTGGGGGCGTCGGGGACCTGGATTGGGTTCACGACGACCTTGGCTTCGTCGTAGACGCCGGCCTTCTTGAGCTCCGCGCGGATGTCGAACGAAGACCAGGAACCGGTCATGCGCATGAGGGCCCACGTGGCGGCCTCGCCCTTCACGGGCGAACCTTCGCCGGCGAGCTTGATCATGGCGAGGGCGGCTTCCTTCGACTCGACGAAGGAGAGCGTCTCGGTCGCGAGCGTGCGCTGCGCCGCGGAGACCTGCGCGGAACCGGCCTGCGCGACGAGTTCGGCGACCATGTCCGGGGTGTGGAGGACCCAGGCGATGCGGGCCACCTCGGGGGACCAAGGCTGGCCCTCCTTGACGAGGGCGGCCTTCACGGCGGCCCAGACCTGCGCTTCCTTGCCGGCGGCGCCGATGCCGAAGGCGGCGGTCGAGTTCTTGTCCGTGACATCGAGACGCTTCGCGAGCTCGACGAGGATCGGCACGGCTTTCTCGGCGGCGACGGCGTGGAGCGAGGTGGCGACGTCGCGGCGCACGGCGACGTCGGCGTCCTGGGCGAGCGCCGCGGCCACGGTCAGGACTTCCTGGCCGGCGCGACGGAGCGACTGGAAGGCGAGGCGGCGGTTCGACGGGTTGGCGTCCTTGAGCAGCTCACGGGCGCGGGCGACGCCTTCGTCACCGAGGTAGGGCAGCAGCCAGACGGCGCGCGCGGCGACGTAAGGATTGGCGTCCTTGGCGAGCTCGAGCGCGGCGGGCAGCGCCTTCGCGCCGAAGCCCTTGGCGGCGTTGAAGCCGAGGTGCCGGACGTTCACGGCCGGGTTGCGCAACGCGGCGATGGCGCCGGCGGGCGTCGCGAGGTCGAGCTTCGGGATGACGGACTTGAAGCCCTTCGGGGCGATGCGGTAGATCGCGCCGGTGCAGGTATCGTCGAGCGTCTGGTGGCCGCCCACGCGGGTGTCATACCAGTCGGCGACGTAGATGGCGCCATCCGGGCCGACGGCGACGTCGGACGGGCGGAACCAGATGTGCTCGCCGCTCTTGCCCGGGGTCTTGATGCGGTGGAAGTCCGTACCCTCGAATTCGCGCGAGGGGTTCGAGGTGATGAAGTCCTTGCGGGTGGTCTCGTTCAGCGCGAAGGCGCCCTTCTGCGGCTGCAGCTTGTAGGCGAAGATCGTGTTGCGGGAGGGCTCGCAGTTCAGGAGCGTGCCGATCCAGGCGTCGCCGAGCGCGCCGTTCTCGTAGACCGTGATGCCGGTCGGGGAGCCCGAACCGTAGACGTCGCCGACGTCCATGGTGTCGGGGTCGTCCTGGCGCCAGTGGGCGCGGGGCGTGGACTGTCCCGGTCGGCGGACGGAGCCGTAACCGGCGGCCTTGGGCGTGGTGTAGCCGGCGGTGCCGTATTCCAGGATGAAGGAGGTGCGGCAGCTGCTCGAGTCGTCGTTGTCGCCTTGGAAGAGGTCGCCGAAGGAGGACGGGAAGTGCTCGAAGCTGTTGCGGTAGCCATTGCCGATGACCTCGGCGCCGGAACCGTCGTCGTTCATGCGCGCGGAGAAACCGGAGGACCAGACGAAGCCGTCGTCGCTTTTCGCGCCCGCCGTGGCCTTCGGGTCGTAGGGCCAGGCGCCGCCGCGCTGGTCGACGTAGCCCGAGGAGATGCGGAACGTCTTGCCGGACTTGTCCGTGAAGGACGCCCCGCAGTTGCCGGAGTTCAGGTAGAGCTTGCCGTCGGGACCGGCGACGATCGCGTGCAGCGAGTGGTCGTGATCCTGGCCGCCGAAGCCGCCGAGGAGGACTTCCCGCTTGTCGACCGCGGGGTCGAACTTGCCGTCGCGGTTGACGTCGGTGAACTTGATGAGGTCGGGGGCGTGCGAGACGATCACGACGTTGTCGAAGACGGCGATGCCGAGCGGCGAGGTCCAGCCGGCGTCCTGCACGAAGGTCTGGACGGCGTCGGCCTTGCCCGCGCCGGTGGTGTCGCTGAGCACGACGACGCGGTCGCCCTCGGGACGGCGCTTGCCGCCCTTGTTATAGACGCGGTAGTTGACGCCTTCGGTGACCCAGACGCGGCCTTGGGCGTCGATGTCGAGGTTGGTCGGGTTCGCCAGCATCGGCGAACGCGCCCACAGCGTGACCTCCAGGCCTTCGGGCACCTGGAAGAGATTGAGCGGGACCGAACCGCCTTCGGACGGCTGATAAGGTTGGGGGGCGGCCGGCAGGGAGGCGGCGGCCAGCAGGAGCAGGGCGATGCGGGGCATGCGGCGATAACAGCCCGACCCCGGGAAAGTTCCAGCCTAAGTTTCACCCAGGGCTCAGCCCCACCAACCGCGCAAGGTCGCCAGATCCGCCCGGCTGGTGGCCACCGCCTCACGCAGGTAGGCTTCATCCTTGGGCGCCGCCTCGGGCAGGTATTCCACATGCAGGCAGAGCGGGCCCGCGAAACCTCCCCGGCGCAGGCGCTCGACATAGGCCGGACCGACGACCCCGGCGGCCAACGTCGCGGGCCGATGCCCCTTCCCTTCCCAGCTGAAATTCTTGAAGTAGGCCATGCCCAGCCGTTCGCGCACGAGTTCCAGCTCCGTCGGCCAGGAGGTGCTGCCCTCGATCGTCGCGTGCATGATGTCGAACGCCCAGGCCAGGTCGGCCGCCGGGTGGTCGCGCATCAGCATCGCCATGTCCCAGACCCCGGCGCCGACGTATTTCGCGCCCGAGTGGTTCTGGTAGCAGGGCTGGATGCCGATCTCGCGCGCGAGCTGCACGAGGTCGCGGAGCTTGGGCCGGATCTCGTCGAGCTGCGTCCACGGCGACCGCCGACCGTCGTAGGCGTACCAGTTCATCCGGAACCGCGGGATGCCGAGGGCGCGGGCGGTCCGCAGCACCGCCTCGGCGCGGTTGGCGGCGGAGACCTCGTTGATGCCGGTGGTGAGCATCGTGATCGCGAGCCCGCGCCGCTTCAGGGCCTCGGCCAGCCGCGGCAGCTCGTCCTCGACGCGCGCGGGCTCGACGTGGCCGCCCGGACGCACCGGGGCCTCGATGCCGGCGACGCCGATCTCCGCCACGACCTCCGCGAGCCGGTCGAACGGCAGGCCGACGAGGTGCTTGGTGAAGAGGCTGATGTCGGGCGCGCGGGCCGGCGGGGGCGCAGGTGCGGCGAGCAAAGGATGGAGCATGGTCCCGCCCGCCGCGGCGGCGACCTGGCCGATCCATGCGCGCCGGGAAAGCATCGCGGCTTACTTCCTGGTCAGGCGCTTGATCTGCCCGGCCATCGCCGCGAACAGCACGTCGCCGTTGGCGGGGTCGTGGCCGAAGCCCGCGATGGTCATGTCCTTCGCGATGACCTGGCCATCCCACTTGCCGCCCTTCTCGCGGAGGGCGATGATCCGGCCGGAAGCGTAGTCGCCGAACACGTAGGCGCCCTTGAGCTCGGGCAGACCCTCGCCGCGATAGACCACGCCGCCCGTGACCGAGTTGCCGACCTTGCGGTCGTATTCGTAGATGGGGGCGATCCACTGCTTGGAGGCGGGCGCCAAGGCGGCCGGCCCCTGCTTCGCGCTGGCGTCCTTGCGGTTATAGACATGAAGGCCCTCGATCTCGCTCCAGCCGTAGTCCCCGCCGGCGACCAGGATATCGATCTCCTCGAAGAGGTTCTGGCCGACGTCCCCGGCGAAGCAGGCGCCCGTCTGGGGATCGAAGGAGAACCGCCAGGCGTTGCGGAGGCCGGTGGCCCAGGTCTCGGTCCGGACCGACTTGGGGTCGACCGGCTGGCCGCGGTGGGCGGTGGCCTTGACGAACGGGTTGTCCGCCGGGACGGCGTAGTAGGCCCCCCCTTGGGCATCGGTCACGACCGAGGGGTGGGGATTGGGGGCCAGGCTCCCCGGCTTCTTGTCGACGTCGATCCGGTAGACCGCGGCATGGAACCCCTTGTTGATGAATCCGGCGTTGTTGAAGGCGTCGCCCCCCGCCCCGCCGTCGCCGCAGCTGAAATAAAGATACCCGTCAGGGCCGAAATGGACATCGCCTCCGTTATGGTTCGAAGCCGGGTCCTGCTGGGTGATCAGCGGCTGCTCCGACGCGGGGTCGACCTCGAAGTCCGCGCCGGGCTTGAGCTGGAAGCGAGAGAGACGCTGGTGCAACTTTCCTGCTATCTTAATGCTATAATAGGCAAAGACTTGCCGATTATTGGCGTAATCGGGATGCACCGCGAAACCGAGCAACCCGCATTCGCCGCCCGCCTCGAACTCCCCGTCCTTGACGGCGAGCTGGAAGACCTGTCGCTTGACCGGCTTACCCGCCGCCAGACCGGAGACCATCTGGATCTTGCCCCCCAGGTAGGCGCTCGCCCGCTTCTTCTTGTCCGCGGACTTGTCGGCCGTCGCCCCGGGGACCGGGTCGCCCTTCTCGATGACGAAGAGGGCGTCCTTGCTCCCGGGCAAAGGAGCGACCCCGATCGGGAGGCTGAAGTTCAGGCCGGGGAACGCCGGCTCGACGTTGACCTCCTGACCGGAGGCGGAAGCCGCGCCGAGGAAGGCGGCGCCGGCGAGGAGGAGGACGAAGCGGGAAAGCATGGCGGGTGGGCGGGTGCGGAGGTGTTATGGCACACACCGTCCGCGGGTGAAAGTTTTTTCGTCCGCGAGCGCCGCCGAGACGGGGTCCGGACGACTTGCAAGATACCCTTATTTTTCGCTGGTTATCAGCGTGAGGTTCGCTACTAAATACACCCGCATCACTGCACCACTAACCCAAAACAACATGTCCAAAGCCCTCACCAAGTCCCAGATCGCCGCCGCCATCGCCGAGAAGGCCGAGATCTCCAAGAAGCAGGCCACTGCTATCCTCGAGATCATCGCCGCCCTCGCCTACAAGAACGCGAAGAACTCCTTCACGCTCCCCGGCCTCGGCAAGCTCGTCCTCGTGCACCGCAAGGCCCGCCTCGGTCGCAACCCGGCCACCGGCGAGACGATCCAGATCAAGGCCAAGAAGGTCGTGAAGTTCCGCGTGGCCAAGGCCGCGAAGGACGCGATCCTCGGCTCCAAGTAATCCGCCGCACCGCGTGACCAAGAGGCGCTCCGCGAGGAGCGCCTTTTTTGTGCCCGCGCCGGACCCGCGACGCGGGTCTTTCTTTTCTTGCCCCGCCGGGACTCCGCGGAATGAATGGACATCCGCAACCCGCCCGGGTGGCGAAATGGCAGCCGCAGCGGACTCAAAATCCGCCGCCCTCTAAAGGCGTGAAGGTTCGAGTCCTTTCCCGGGCACTTGCGGCGCGATGTGCGACGCGCTCAGGCGAGCCACCGCCAGGCCGCGCCGGCGAGCGTCGCGCCGAGCGCGAGCAACGGCGCGCAGCCGCGGTTGGACAAGCGCTCGCGGTAGGAGAGCCCGGTGCCCGGCACGCCGACGGTGCCGTCGACCTTGTCGCCGCGGAGGTTCACCGTGGCCCCGGGCCGACCGACGGATAGGGAGGTCCCGGTCTTCGACACGTTGAGCCGGAGGAAGCGGCCGAGCGCGATGGTCCGGCGGAAACGGAAGGAACCCATGCCTTCCATGGAAACCTTCAAGAAGGCTTCAGGCGAGCGCTTTCCATCCGCGGCGGGGTTGCCATCCGCGCGGGACCAGGCGAGGCTGGGGCATGCTCGCCCCCCTCGCCCTCCTGCTCGCCACCGCGGTCGCGGAGCTGCCGCCGGCGCCGCCGCGCGTCACGCTCACGCCGTTGCCCGGAGGCGCGACCTGCACCCTCGCCTACGACCAACGACGGACGGACCTGCCCGCCGCGCGCGCGGACGAGGTGCGCGCGGCGCTCGCGGACGCGAAGCTCGACGAGCTGCTGGCGACGCACCTGCGCCTGCGCGCGGCCGCGACCGCCGCCGACGCGGCCGCGACCCGGGCCGCGGAGGAGACCCGCGCCGCCCGCCGCGAGCAGGACCGGCTGGAGCGGCAGCAGGGCGAGGTCGACGCGCTGGAGAAGCAGGCCGAGACGGCGAAATCCAATTACGAGCGGGCCCGTAACCGGGACGAGAAGCAGGCCGCGCAATACCAGTCGAGCTACCAGACCCTGAACACGCGCCTCGCGAACGAACGCAAGCAGCTCGCCCGCGCCAAGGGGAACCAGGCCCGCGCCGCGGCCGACCAGGCGGAGGCGGAAAAGGCCGCGGACGCCGCGGATGCCGTGCTGAAGACGGCGAAGGCGGCCTACGCCAAGGCCCTGGGGGCGGCCACGCCCGCCTTGCGGAAACTGCGGGCGGCGGCCGGGGTCCCCGAACCCCGCTGAAGCGGGGCCTATGACAAACCTCGCGCTTGCCTCCGGCGCGGCTCCGCCTAGGTTCTTCCCCGTTCCTTAGCAGTCGCATCACGAGCAAACCGGCGCAAGCCGCTTGCACCAACCGAGCCCAGGAGGGCCACGGTGGTAACGGGATCCGTTCCCGAGATGAGAGCCGTCAGGCTACAATGACCTCCCCGCAGGTCCGATCGTGATGCGTCCCCTTTCCACCGACGCCCATGATCGACACCCAAGAAAGCCAACCGACCCGCCCCGCCCGCCTCTCCCTGCGCGTGCGGGTCGGTAACCCGTACCACCACCTCTGGGAGAACAACGGCACCTGGTGGGTGCACTTCACCGAGCACTTGCCCGATTTCACCAAGCGGCGCGTGCGCCGTTCGCTGGGCACCAAGGATCCCGCCGAGGCGATCCGCCGCCGCGACGCGCTGCTGGCCGGGGCGCCCCGGGCGGCCTGACTCCGTTCAATAGAACTCGACGACGTACTCGAGGTTCGGGGACGTCCAGCCCTTGAGCGGGACGGACACCCCGACGCGCGTGCCGCGGCGCGGCGTCACGTCCGGCCGGAAGATCAGGCACTGCGGCGTGCCGATGCCTTCCCGCGAGACGCGGACGTCGGCCAGCTTGACCTCCTTGAGGCCTTTCACCTCCGCCGGAAACCGGTCCGAACCGCCGAGCAGGTAGACCTTCGGCGCGGCCTTGTCGTCGAAAGCGAAGCGGCCGGGGTCGGCCGAGATGCTCCAGGCGGTGCGCATCCGGTAGAAGGACAGCGGCCAGAAGCCCGCGGCCGGGAAGCAGACCGGCCCGTTCGCGCCGCCGCCGGAGCCCGCGCCATCGAAGGACCACATCGCGGAGAAGCCGCGGACCTGCCCGAAGCCGGTGAAGCCCATGGCGGGGTTGAGGCACCAGCGGCGGTGGCCCACGCGGCCGACGTTCTTCTCGTCGCTGTCGTCCATGTAGCCGTCGACCGAGCCGGTGAGGCCGTCGGGCCCCGAGGTGTAGAAGAGGTTCGAATGCGAGGTGCCCTCGTACCCTTTCCTGAAGATGAGCTCATCCATGCCGGCGGGTTTCGGCGGGGTGTGCTCGATATGCCCGAGCACGCTGCACAGGTAGGCGCCGTACTTGCAGGTGAGGACGTAGTCGTCCTTGAGCTTCACATCGGCGTCGAGCCCGCAGAGGAAACGGTAGCCGTTGAGACGCAGCAGCTCCCCGCGGGCGCGCTTCATCTCATCGGGCTTGATCACGAGGTCGGCGCCGGCGCCCTTCGCGCCTTTGCCGCCCGCCTTCGGTTTCTCGGCGGCGTCGGCCGGGTCCTTCGCCTCCTTGGGCGGGGCGGCCTCGGGCGCGGCGCGATGCTTCGCCTCGAGGGCCTTGAGCCCCGCCTCGATCTCGGCGCGGGTGCGCTTGGCGGTCTCGGTCGGCGAAGCGGGCGCGAGCGCGGCGAAGGCGAGCAGGCCGAACGGGAGGAGACTTCGCACGGGGGCTAGAAACGCGCGCCGACCCGCAAAGACAAGCCCCAGCTGGCACCGGGCTGGAACGCGCCCATCGACTCGCCGTCATGCCGGAAGGAATGCCGGGCGAACGCGACCCATTCGGTGGAGCCGCGGACGAACCAGGTCCCGGAGGACTCGAGGAACTGGGTGAGCCCGAGGCGCAGCGGGACCTCGCCGATCGCGACGGCGCGGGCGCCATAGCTGCCCTGGGCCAAGCGGAAGGTGAGCGTCTCGTAGGCCATCGCGAAGTCCAGCATCGTGGCCCGGTCGTCGGTGAGGAACCACCGGATGAACAGGCCGTTCTGGAGGCCGGTCGCGCGAAGCTCGAACTCGGCCGAGGCGTCGGGCCGCCAGATCGCCTTCACGTAAGGTACCGGCAACGCGCCCATCTCGAAACGGGACTGGAGCACCAACCCGAGCGCGATGTCCAGCTCGGGATCGGGACGCCAGCGGACGGCGCCGCCGAGACCCCAGCGAAAACCTTCCGTCAACGCCAGGCTGGACTCGGTGGCGCACTCGGCGGCGTAGATCAGCTGCACCGCATAGCGGTCGCCATGGTCCCACTGCTTGAACCCCGTGAGGATGAGGTCATCCGTGTCGCCATACCGGCGGTCGCTGCCGGCCGCGAGGCCCGCGAACTTCTGGTGATAACGATACCACTCCAGGTCGACCGCGGCGTCCGGGCGCTTCCAGATCGCCTCGAAGCCCGTGCGCGTGCGGCCATAGGTCCCGGACTCGCCGCCCGCATGGGAGATGGCGTCGCTGGCCCGGCTTTGCCAATCCGCGAGGACGACCCAATCCTTGGGACGGGGCTCGGCGGACATGAGCGGGAGACCGGCGAGCGCTGCCGAAAGAAGGGCAATCTGCTTTATTTTGAACATGCCTGAATGAGTCGTTTAACCAGAAAAAGCACGATAAGCCGCGAAGGCAAGCGGGTTGCTTCCTCTGTCTAAATTATGGCACGAAAAGTGCTTATTTAAAAGCATGATGCTCATTTCTGCCATCACCGCTCCCACCGCCGGCGACAACGCCTGGGTTCTCGTCAGCGCCGCCCTCGTGCTGATGATGTGCATCCCGGGGCTCTTCCTCTTCTACGGCGGCCTTGTCCGCGGCAAGAACGTGCTCTCCGTCGCCGCGCAATGCCTCGCCCTCACCGCGCTCGGCCTCCTGATGTGGTGGGCCTTCGGCTACTCGCTCGTGTTCGGCCGCAGCTTCGAAGGCGGCCTGCTCGGGCACGTCTTCGGCGGCGCCGAGCATCTCGGCTTCCGCGGCCTCGGCGCCGGCTCCTCCGCCTACGAACCGCGGATCTCCGCGGCGACGTTCGCCCTCTTCCAGGCCATGTTCGCGGCGATCACCCCCGCGCTCATCATCGGGGCCGTCGCCGAACGCATGAAGTTCTCCGCCGTGCTGCTCTTCTCGGCCCTCTGGACCGTGCTCGTCTATTACCCCGTCGCGCACGCCGTCTGGGGCGCCACCGGCGACTTCGCCGGCCTGGCCAACGAAGGGGCGGCCTTCAAGGCGGCCGATTTCGCCGGCGGCATCGTCGTGCACATGACCTCCGGTTGGTCGGCCCTGCTCCTTTGCTTGCTCGTCGGCCCCCGCGCGGGCTTCGGCAAGCGGCCGATGCCCCCGCACAGCATGGTCCTGTGCGTCGTCGGCACGGGCTTCCTCTGGGCCGGCTGGTATGGCTTCAACGCCGGCTCGGCCCTCGCCGCCGACGGCGTGGCCATCCAGGCCTTCCTCACCACGACCTTGGGCGCCGCGACCGCCACGCTCGCCTGGGCCTTGGTCGAGAAGCTGCACCGCGGGAAGCCGTCGGTGCTCGGCCTCTGCTCGGGCGCGATCGCCGGCCTGGCTACGGTCACGAACGCCGCCGGCTTCGTCTCCGGCGCCTCCGCGGTGCTCATCGGCGCGCTCGCCGGCCTGATTTCGTACGCCGCCTGTTCGCTCCTCAAGCCGAAGTTCGGCTACGACGACGCGCTCGACACCTTCGGCGTCCACGGCATCGGCGGGACGATCGGGGCGCTGGCGACGGCGCTCCTCATGGACGGGGAGGCCAATCCCGCAGGCGGCAAGCTCGTCGGCCACGGCCTGATCGGCGGCCAGCTCACCGCCATGCTTGGTTGCATCCTGCTTTCGCTGGCCGGGACGTGGGTGCTGGCCAAACTCGTGGATCGCCTCGTCGGTCTGCGCCCGACCGAGGAGGAGGAGGCGCAGGGCCTGGACATCGCCGATCACAACGAAGAAGGCTACAACCACGGCTGAAATGGCCGCGGGACGGGACGGTTTGCTGTAAAAACGGCAATCTGCTCCTGCGGGCGAGATGGATTTTGGGCACAAAACAGCCGAACCCGCCGCCCGGTAGGGTTGGCACGGGGGTTGCGAAAGGGGACACGCCATGAACTCCCTGTCTCGAACCCTCACCATCCTCGCCTTGGCGGCAGTGCCCTTCCTGTCGTCGGCGCAGACCGCCCCCGCCCCGGCGCCGGCTCCCGCTCCCGCCGCCGCCAAAGCCCCGCCCGCCCCGACGCTCGAACAGCGCGTCGCCGGCCTGGAGGCCTACGTCGGCAACACCGATCCGACCAGCCCGCTCAAAGTCGGCCCGAAGGACAAGGATGGTAACGCGACCATCCCCGAAGGCCTCACGACCCCTTCGGTCGGCGTCGCCGGTCCGGGTCATAACGCCTTCATGATGATCTGCGCCGCCTTGGTGCTGTTCATGACGCTGCCGGGCCTCTTCCTCTTCTACGGCGGCCTCGTCCGCTCCAAGAACGTCCTCTCGGTCGTCGCCCAGTGCTTCGGCCTGGCCGGCTTGGTGGCGCTGCTCTGGTGGGCCTTCGGCTACTCCCTCGTGTTCGGCAAGAACTTCGGCGGGACCTTCCTCGGTCACATCTTCGGCGGCAGCGAGTTCTTCTTCTTCGCCGGCGTGACCTCCGCCCCGAACACCGACTACGCCTACTGGCTCTCCCAGAACGTCTTCGCGATGTACCAGCTGATGTTCGCGATCATCACCCCGGCCCTCATCGTCGGCGCCATCGCCGAGCGCATGAAGTTCTCCGCCGTGATGCTCTTCATGCTGGGCTGGATGTTCCTCGTCTACTTCCCGATGGCCCACGCGATCTGGGGCATCACCGGCGACATGAACGGCGTCTGGAACGCCGGCGCCGCGATCAAGGCCATCGACTTCGCGGGTGGTACCGTCGTCCACATGACCTCCGGCTGGTCCGCGCTGCTGCTCTGCATCATCCTCGGTCCGCGCCTCGGCTTCGGCAAGAAGGCCATGACCCCGCACAGCATGGTCCTCTGCGCCGTCGGCACCGGCATCCTCTGGGTGGGTTGGTACGGCTTCAACGCCGGTTCGGCCCTCGCCGCCGACGGTGTCGCCGCCCAGGCCTTCATGACCACGACCCTCGCCGCCGCGGTGGCCGCCTTCACCTGGGCCGCCCTCGAATGGATCCTCCGCAAGCACGCCAGCATCCTGGGTCTCTGCTCCGGCGCGGTCGCCGGCCTGGTGGTCATCACCCCCGCCGCCGGTTTCGTCTCCGCCTCGGGCGCGGTGCTCATCGGCGTCCTCGCCGGCGTGGTGCCCTTCCTCGCGGTGGTCTACCTGAAGTCGAAGCTCGGCTACGATGACGCGCTCGACACCTTCGGCGTGCACGCGGTCGGCGGCACCCTGGGCGCCATCCTCACCGGCGTCCTCGCCACCTTCGACGCCAACGGCAACCTCGCCACGAACCTCAAGGACGTGGTCGGCAAGACCCTCGTCAACGAGCAGTTAAAGGCCATCGCGGTGACCCTGGTGCTCTCCTTGGTCGCCACCGCCATCCTCGCCTACCTGCTCAAGGCCACCATCGGCCTGCGCCCGACCGAGGAAGAAGAAGCCCGCGGCCTCGACATCTCGGACCACGGCGAAGAAGGCTACAGCCACAACTCCTGATCCTCCCGCCAGGGAGCTCGGCTCACAGGCCGCCCGACCGGGCGGCCTGTTTCTTTGGCGGGCATGGCGAAAAAACGTCCCAACCCTTCCTTCCGGTTTGCCTTTTCGCCGGATGGTGACAGTATGCTGTCTACAATAAATCTATGATGAAGTTCTCCGCCACCCTGGACGCTCCCTTCGTGGGCACCGCCGAGGAACTCGCCGCCTACGTCTCGGGCAAACTCGCGGCCCTCGGGTTCGGGCCCCGCTTCCAGGCCAACGAGCGCCTTGTGCGGTTCTACGCCTTCGAAGGCCTGATCGACAAGCCGGAGCGGGCCGAAGACGACAAGCGTCGGGCCAACTTCGGCGACAAGCAGGTGCGTCAGCTGCTCGTGGCCCGCATCCTCTCCGAACGCGGCAACGACCTCGAGACGATCCGCGGCATGCTTCGCCAGCACGGCACCCTGGCCCAGTTGAACCAGCTCATCGACGAACACGCCATGGCCTCGGAACTCGAGCGCCGCCCGTCGCGGGAGGTCTTCCTGTCGATGGCTGAGCCCGGCGATGCCTACCCGCGGGCCCAACGCCGCGTCAGCGGCGTCGGCATGGCGGACTCAGGTTCCGGCCGGCCGGGACGTTTCAGCAGCGAGACCCTGCACCACCTCAGGGAAGTCTCGGAGGCTCGCTCCCCGGGGTTGATCTTCCGGAAGATGGTGATCCGGGAATCCGAACGTCCCGACCTTTCGCCCGAGGTGCGCGGCCTTTACCGGCAATTACTGGCCTTTCACCCGACCACTCCGGGAGAGGCGCCGAAAAGAGAACGGTGGTCGAAAATACGATTGGCCCCTTGGTGCGAGGTCATGGTTCACATCGACGGAAGGGCCAAACCGAGCCAAGAGGAGATCGATGAAATGGTCATTAATTTCCGCAAATCATTGGAAGATAGTTATATGTGAATTATTGTAAGATTTATGACAGTTGATATCTAGTGTTAATGACAAAAAAGATGCGGTAGTGGTGTTGACAGTTTATAGGCTTTGTGGCAGAGTTCCTGTCCTTCCCTCCCATGAGCCAACCCACCATCGAAATCCTGCCCCTGAAAAAGGGGTTCCTCCGCGCCGCCGCCGAACCGACCTACGCCCTCGTGCGCCTCGTCTCCCCGGAACAGCCGGCCCAAGCGAGCGCCGCGCCCCGCGCCCCGCTTGATCTCGTCCTCGTGATCGACCGCTCCGGCTCGATGGCCGGCGAGCCCCTCAAGGCCGCGCTCGAGTCCGCCAGCCGCATCATCCGCGGCCTGCGCGCCGACGACCGCGTGGCCGTCGTCACGTTCGACACCCACGTCGACGTGCTCCAACCCCTCGTCCACCCGACGGACCGCGACGGCCTCGTCCAGCGCGTCCAGTCGGTCCATTCCGGCGGTTCGACCGCGCTCTTCGACGGATGGGAGACGGGCATGCGGCAGTTGCAAGGCCAGGTCAGCAAGGAACGCATCGCGCGCGTCATCCTGCTCAGCGACGGCCAGGCCAACCACGGGCTGACGGATGAGGCCGCCATCGCCGCCCAGGTCGCGAAGGCCGCGGCCGCGGGCATCACCACCTCCACGGTCGGCCTTGGGCACGGCTTCAACGAGACGCTCATGACCGGCATGGCCCGAGCCGGCGAAGGCGTCGCCAACTTCGGCCAGACGGCCGACGACCTGGACGAGGCGTTCGAGGAACAATTCGCGATCCTGTCCAACGCCTACCTGCGTCAGGTGCGCGTGGAGGTCCAGGGCGGCAGCGACGTCCAAGCCCGCCTGCTGGGCGACTTCCTCGAGGAAGGTCGCGCCACGGAACGCAAGCTCGGCACCCTGCCCTGGGGTTCCTCGCTCGTCGCCGTCGTCGAGCTCAAGGTCGGTCCCGCGGCCCGCGCGGATTCGCTGCTGGCGGTGAACTTCGCCGCCCTGACCCGGGAAGGCGACCCGGTGGCCTTCGGTCCGGCCATCCTGACGCTGCCGGAACTCGACCTCGCCGCCTTCTCCGTCCTGGCGGCGGACCCGCATGTCGGCGCCGCGGTCACGGAGGCCGTCATCGCCGAGAAGCTCGAGCAGATCGAGGAGCTGATCCGCTCCGGCCTGATCAAGGACGCCAAGGAAAACCTGGCCGCGCTGGCCGCGCGGGCCGGCCTCACGGATTGGGTGAAGCAGAAGGTGGCCTACCTGCAGCGCCTGCTCGAGGAGGACGCGGTGATGACCATGAAGGAGATGCGCTACGGGCGCCGGAGCATGACCCAAGGCGCGAAGACGGTCAACCTGGCGGACTTCAGCGAGACCGTCACCCAGGAGATGGCCGCGAACCGCGCGATCTTCCTCCGCAAGAAGACGGCCGCCGGCCGGACCACCCGCCGCCAGGACCCGACCCCGCCGCCCGCCGCCCCCGGCAACGGCGCCGGCCCGACCCAGCCCTGAGGTCGGTCCCACGGTCGGTCAGCGCCCGATGGAAGCGATTCCATCGGGCTTTTTGTTGCCCGCCAAATCGCGCGCGCCAAAGTGGAGGCCAGTCCCATGCCCCGCGCCCTTCGTCTCAGCCTCTGGTCACTAGGCATCCTCGCCCTGCTCGCCGGCGGGGGCCTCTTCTGGGTCGACTCGCAACTGCGCGCCGAACCGCTGGGCGCGCGCGTCAAAGGGCTGCTTGCCGACGCCGGGATCCAAGGCGGCATCACGAAGATCGAAGCCGAGCTCGATGGCCGCTTCACGGCCGAAGGCATCGACCTCACCCTGCCCGACGGGCTCCGCTTCAAGGCCGCGAGCGTCACCGGCGACCTCGGCGTCGGCGCCAGCCTGTTCGGCACCTACACGCTGGAGAAATGCGAGGCCAAGGGGCTCGAGCTCGACCTCAGCCATCGCCGAGCCGCGGCCCCGGTCGCGCCGCCGGCGGCGCCGGCCAACCCGACGGTGCTGCCGCGGCTCGTGCTCGGTCCCTACGCGGTCGCCGGACGCATCACCCTCGCCGACGGCACCCTGCTGCGCTTCAGCGCCGCGGGCGAAGGCCTCGACACGGCCGGCAAGATCGACCTCCGCGCGGGCATCGCCTGGCCGGGCTTCGCGGTGGGGACGAACCTGACCAAGCCGCAGGCCGACATCGTGCTGGCGGCGAACCTGCGGGAGACGCTCGGCGCGAAAGGCCTCGGCGTCGACGCGCTGGCCGCCGCGCTCGCCGACGCGACCTTGACGATCACCGCGAAGGACACGAGCCCGCTGGCCGCCGGCAGCATGAGCCTCGAGCTCAAGGCGCGGCGCGGCGACCTCGCGGCGCTCGACTTCGGCGGCGAGTTCCGGCGGCCCGCCGGCACGGAAGGACTGATCGTGCAAGGCGCGCTGAGCGACGCCGCCCGCCGGCCCGCGGCCCGGCTGCAGATCGCCGTGGCGGGCGAGACGGCGGCGGTCGCGGCCACGCTGGACGTGGACCCGACCCAGTTCGGCATCCTGTCCAAAGCCCTGCCCGACTGCCAGGTGAAAGGCCGCGTCTACGGGGAGTTCGCCGCCGCCCGCGGCACCTGGAAGGCGCATTCCTGGACAGGCCAGCCGTTGCAGGCCAGCTGGGCCGACCTCGCGCGCTTCTCCAAGTCGATCCCGGCCGGCACGACGTCGGCCTGGACCCTCGCCTTCGGCGTCGAACAGCGGGCCGACAGCCTGGTGCTCCAGACGCTCCAGGTCCGGGGGAACGGCATCGAGCTCACCAGCGAGCAACCGATCCTCATCCCCGCGGGCAAGCTGCCGCAGGACGTCGCGCTGCGCCTCAAGGCCGCCGACGCGAACCTCGTGACGCTGGCGCCGTTCCTCGCCGGCGCGGACCTGGCGATCACCGCGGGGCGCTGGACCGGGGAGGCGACCATCACCTTGGCGAAGGGCGAGCCGACCATCGACACGGTGAAGACCCACGCGATCCGCGGACTCGACGTCGAACGCGCGGGCCGGACGCTCCTCCGCGGGATCGACGCCGACATCCCGCTGCAGGCGGCGAACGGGGCGCTGCGCCTCGCGCCGTTCAAGGTCGCCGCGGAGGCCGGCACGCTGGCCGCCGGCGAGCTGATCTTCCGCCCCGGCCCCGAGGGCGCGTGGTCCGCGACGGCCGACGTCGACCTCGGCATCGCCGAACTCGCGGCCCAGCCCGGCTGGGAGGATCTCCCGCGCGACAAGCTGACGGGGATCCGCGTCGCCGCGCAGGCCGCGCTGTCGCAGGCGGCCGGCGGGAAGCCGACCCTCACGGCGACCACCGCCCGGATCGCGCGCGGCGGGGCCGACCTGCTCAAGGTCAGGCTACGCCAACCGCTCGAGCTCGGCGGAGCCAGGCCGACGGGCGTCCTCCTCGAGGCCGCCGCCGCCAACCTGCCCCTCGAATCCGTGGCCGCCCTCGTCCCGGGCCTCAAGCTCAGCGGCACCTTGGAACGCGCCGACCTCGTCGTCGGCTTCCGCACGGAAGGCCTCTTCGTCCGCACGGAAGGCGCGCCGCTCGCCTTCGTCGGCACCAGCGTCAGCTGGGCGGGCAAGGAATGGGTCAAGTCATGCGACCTCGCGGCGAGCCTCGACCTGCTGGTCGGCGAGAAGGCCACCGTCCTCGGCTTCCGGCAGGCGCGCTTCACGCAGCAGGGCCGCGTGCTCGCGGCGGGCGACCTCTCGCTCGGCCTCGGCGAAGCCCCCACGACGCTGAAGCTCGCGGGCAGCCTCGGCGCGCTCGCCCAGCAGCCGTTCGCCGGCCCGCTCGGCGTGGTCGCCACGGGCGACTACCAGGCCGCCGCGACGCGGGCGACCGACGGCAGCATCACCGTCAGCCTCGACGTCAGCGAGGTGACGACCACGAACGGCACGGGCCAGATCAAGGCCGCCGAGGTCCGGGGCAAATACGTGCCGGAAGGCGCCGGCCTCTCCGCCGAAGGCCAGGTCCGCCTGCGTTGCGCCAACCTGACGACGGGTCGCTTCACGCTCACCCGGCGCGTCACGGGCACCCGCACCGACTGGCAGGGCAAGGTGCAGTTCGACAACCTCGACGGCGATGACGTGCTCGGGCTCCTGCCCAGGGCAAGCGACGCGAAACCGGCCGCGCCGGCGACGAAGCCCAAGCCCGACGCCAGTCCGCTCTGGGCCGACCAGACGGGCTCGGCCGAGCTCCGCGTCGCCCAGGCGAGTTTCAAGGGCCTCGTCGCACGCGACTTCCTGTTGCAGGCGACGATCGACGACCAGGCGGTGCGCCTCACCCGGATCGGCGGCTCCTTCGCGGAAGGGACGCTCGGCGGCGGAGCCAAGCTGGAGTTCAAGCCCGGCGCGGTCGGCGGGCCCTACGTCCTCGACGGCACGGTCCTCCTGAACGGCTTCGAGCTCGGCGCCGTGGCCGACACGATCCCGGCGATCCGCGAGTTCGCGCAGGAGTTCATCCGCGGCAAGGCGGCGGCCAAGGCGAGGGTCACCGGCGTGGCCGGCACGGTGGGCGAGCTGGCGGGCGTCGTGACGGTCGACGCCGAGCTGAACTCCACCGGCGGTCGCCTGCGTTCGTTCGGCGACAAGAACGGCGGCGCCTCGCTGGCCGCGGGCAAGGTCGGCGACGTCGGCGAGACCCTCGGCGGGCTGGCCATCCTCGCCGGCGCGCTGAACAAGAACCAGAAGCAGGGCGAGAAGATCGCCAAGATCGGCGCGGCGGTCTCGGCGGTCGCCAAGCTGCAGAAGGCGCTGGCCGACTTCCGCTACGACCGCCTCGAGCTCAAGGCCTCGCGGCTGGCGACCGGCACGCTGAAGCTCACGAACTTCGAGCTGCGCAACGGCGACCTGAGCATCGCCGCGAACGGCGGGATCCAGATGCGCGACGGCGTCGCGTTCGCCGACTGGCCGATGCTGTTCGACGCCAAGCTGCGCGGCGGCGGCGAGTTCGCGGACTACTTCAACCTCCTGGGCTTCGGCTCCGGCCTGCCCGAGGCCGACGGCCTGACCGCGGGCCCCGCCTTCCAGGTGAAAGGTTCCCTCAACAGCATCCACTCGGACGTGATGGAAAAGCTCCAAGGCGCGGTGGAACGCTACAAGTCGGGGGCGAGCTACCAGCCCGGCAATCCGACGCAAGGGGCGCCGACGACGACCCCGGCCGCGCCGAAGCGCAACGCGCTGGAAGGCCTCCTGAAGGAACTCGGGCGATGAGGCTCGGTCGCGGCGCGCTCGTCGGGAGCACCGCGTTGCTCGGCCTCCTCGCCGGGGGCGCGCTCGCGGTCGGCACCGCGGGCTGGGGCTTGGGCGAAGGCGGGGCGCTGGCGCTGCTGCGTTTCCCCCGCGTGCTCGCGGCCGTGGCGGCCGGGGCGGCCCTCGGGATCGGCGGCGCGACGCAACAGGGCCTGTTCCGCAACCCGCTCGCGGACCCCGGGCTCACCGGCGTCTTCGGCGGCGCGCTCCTCGGGATGGCCCTGCTGCTCGGCCTCGCGCCGACGTTCGCCTGGGCCCACGCCTGGTCGCTGCCGGCGGCCGCTTTCGCCGGGGCCCTCGGGGTCTCCGGCCTGCTCGTGCTCCTCGGGCGCGACGGCCCCCCCGCGCGGTTGCTGCTCACCGGGCTTGGCCTCAACGCCTTCGCCGCCGCGGGCACCTTGCTGATCGCGAACCTTGCGCCGGAATCGCGCGAGCTCCTGCTCAACGGGAGCTTCGGCGACTGGCTCGGCATGGCGTCGCCCGAACTCATCGCGCGACCCGCGCTGCTGTGCCTCCTGGCCGGCGGACTGCTCCTCACCTTGGCGCGGCCGCTGGATCTGCTCGCGCTGGGCGAGGCCGCCGCGCAGACCGCCGGCTGCGACCTCCGCCGGCTGCGGCGTCGGGCGATCATCCTCACCGCGCTGGCCGCGGCGGCCGCGACCTGCCTCGTCGGCCAGATGGCCTTCGTCGGCCTGCTCGCGCCCCACCTCGCGCGCGCCTTGGTCGGGCCGCGTCACGCGCTCGTGCTGCCGCTGGCCGCGACGCTGGGGGCGATCCTCCTGCTGACCGCCGACACCGTGGGCCGCGCCGCCCTGCCCGGCACGCCGCTCTCGGCGGCCGCGGTGATGGCGCTGATCGGCGCCCCCCTCTTCGTCTGGATCGCCCGACGACCCCATGGCTGACCTCGTGCTCCAGCTCGGGCTGCTCGCCTATGAACAAGCCGGTCGCCGCCTGCTCGACGGGGTCGGGCTGACGTTGGCGCCGGGCGAAGGCGTGGCGCTCGTGGGCACCAACGGCGCGGGCAAGACCACCTTGCTCCGCGCGGCGGCGGGCCTGTTGCCCGCGGCGACGGGCACGATCCGGGCGACCGGGCTGGACCCGCGCACCGCTCCGCCCGCGGCCTCCGCCCGCCGTCGGCTCTACCTGGAGCAACAGCCTTCCTGCGCCTGGGACCAGACCGTCGCCGAGCTGGGCGCGCTCGCGGGCCGACCCGCGGCCTGGGCGGAATGGGCCGACCGGCTGGCGCTGACGGCGCTCGCGGACCGGCCGCTCGCGAGCCTGTCGGGCGGCGAACGCCAGGCCGCGCACCTCGCCCGCGTCTTCGCGTCCTTGGAAGAACCTTACGGCGCCTTGCTGCTGCTCGATGAACCGACCACGGCGCTGGACCAGGCGCGCCGGGCGACCGTGCGGCAGGCGACGCGGGCCTGGACGCAGGCCGGCGCGGCCGTGCTCGTGGCGACGCACGACGCGGCGTGGGCCGCGACGTTCCCGCGGGTCGTGGTCCTGGAGGAAGGGCGCCTGATCGCCGACGGCCCGCCGGGAGCGACGCTCACCGACGCGCTCGTGCGGACGGTGTGGGGCGGACCGGCGGCATGACCGGCAGTCGCCCGGCCCGCGCGGCGGCGAAGAGGAACTGCTGGGCCAACCCGGCCGCGGGCCCGAAGTGCAGCCGTCCGAAGGCCTCGAGGCGGTCCGCCGGCCACCCGCGCAGTCCGTAGGCGCCGCCCAAGGCCTGCACGACCCAGGTGTCGACCGGGAAACTCTCCAGGCGGCCGAAGCCGAACAGCGCCACGCAGGCCGCCACCTTCGGACCGACCCCGGGGAGCGTGCGCAGCTCGCCCAGGAGTTCGGCGGTGGGAAGCGCGGCGAACTCCTCGGCCCACCGCGGGCGGGCGGCGAGCCGCTGCGCGGTGCCGCGCAGGTACGCGGCGCGATACCCGAGCGCGCACCGTTTCAACGTGGCGTCCGGGGCCTCCGCCAGGACCGCCCAGGCCGGCAAGGCATGGTGACCCTCGCCAAGGTCCGCGCCCAGCTCGAACGCCAGCCGCGCGACCATCTCGCGGATCTGCAGGATGCGTTTGTTGGAGCTGCAAAGAAAACCGATGAGCGCGTCGTGCGCCGGCTGACGGAGGATGCGCAAGCCCGGATGGAGCTGCATCGCCGCCGCGAGGACGGGGTCGGAGCGCCAGGGCAGGTCCGCGGCGAGGCGCGCCTGGACGCCCTCCGCGTCGAGGTAACGGCGCACGGCCTCGCGGCCGGCGGTGGCCGGCCCGCGCACGCGGGCCTCGAGCCCCGTCGCGCCGACGCGCACGGCCGCGACGGTCGCGCCGACGACCCCGGTCCAGACCCCCGCTTCATCCCGCCGCCAGCGGAAAGCCTGCCCGCCGTCGAGCTGCTCGGCCAAGGTGGCGGCGGGCACGTCCTGGGCGAGGCCCAGGGCTTGCCAATCGCTCCAGCCGGCCGCCATGGCGCTCAACGACCGCCCAGGTCGCGCCGCGTGCCCCAGAGGAAGCTCTGCTTGGTCGCGAGGGCCTTGCCTTGCGCATCCGTCACCGAGAGCCGCCAGGCGACCGGACGCCACGTAGGCGAGCCGCCGCCATCCTTGCCGGTGAGGCCGAGGACGAACTCCCCGAACCAACCTTGCGGCAACAGCTTGAGGGAGAAGTCAAAACGGTCGGGCGGACGGTTCTCCTCGCGCACGACCTCGAGGATCAGGCGGCCGTCGGCCGGCGGCACCTGGTCGAGCTTGACGAAGAAATAATAGCCTTCGCGCTCCTTCTCCTGGGTGCGGAAGACGACATCTCCGCCGTGATGTTCCTTGGCGTAGAAAGCCTCGGAGGCGCGGGCGACGTCCGCCTCGGAGCGGAAGCGCTCGTTGACGTAGGCGATGCCGGTCGGCGGGGTGCCGCAGGCGACGAGCACCAGGGCGGCGAGCGCGACCCCGAGCGAGGTCCTGCCCACCGCGCGGCTCACTTCTTGGCCTTCTTCTTGCCGGCCGCGGAACGGGCGGCCTTGATGCGCGCCTTCTGGCGTTCGAGGTAGGCGCGACGACGGCGACGCTTGATGACCTTGTTGTACTGTTGACCCATGGTGCCTGCATCCTCCCGCAACCCCTCCCATGGTCAAGGAGAAGGTTGCGGACGCCCCGCCGCCGGGGGATTCCCCGGGGAAAAGAGTCCTTTCTGGCTGCCTGGGCAGGGATCGAACCTGCGACCAAGTGATTAACAGTCACCTGCTCTACCGCTGAGCTACCAGGCAGTGCGAAAGGACTCCAATCAAGGCAAGGTCCCGGCCGCTCTGTCAAACAAAAGTCACCCCGGACGACCGCACCGCGAATCACGGCCCCTTGGCCGATCGCGCCATGCGTGCCTAAAAACAAGGTGTTTATGCGGAAATCGCCTAATCTCTGGACACCCTCGCCACGCCTGTCTTCCTAGTGGCCGACGACCATGCGCTGGACCCGACTTCCTGAAACCCCGAACGCCCCGGGCGTGGGTGGCGCCTTCCTCGGCGTGACCGGCGAATCCTTGCTCTGCGCGGGCGGCTCGAACTTCCCGGCGAAACCGGCCTGGGAAGGCGGGGCCAAGGTCTGGCATGACCAGGTCTGCGCCCTCGCCACCACGCGTTCCAAGAAGTGGACCACCGTCGGCCAGCTGCCCCGCCCGATCGGGTATGGCGTCGGCGTCTCCATCCGCCAAGGGCTCCTCACGATCGGCGGTGCCGACTCCCATCGCCACTACGCGGACTGCTACGTGCTCTCCCTGGAGGAAGGCGAACTCAAGGTGCGACCCTTCCCTTTCCTGCCCCGCCCGCTGGCCTACGCCACCGGCGCGCTCGTCGGCAGCAAGGTCATCGTGGCCGGCGGCACCGAACGTCCGGACGCGACGGCCGCTTCGTCGACCGCCTATGCGCTGGACCTGGCCAACCTCAACGCGGGCTGGAAGGAACTGCCGCTGTGCGCCGGCTCCGGCCGCATGCTCGCGCAGTCCGCGGGAACGAAGGACACCTTCTACCTCTTCGGGGGCGTCGCGCTCTCGCCGGGCGTCAAAGGCGCGGAGCGCGAGTTCCTCACGGATTGCCATGCCTTCACGCTCGGCAAGGAGTGGCGCCGGCTGGCCCCGATGCCGCGCTCGGCGGCGGCGGCGCCCAGCCCCTGCCCGTCGCTCGATGGAAAGTTCCTCGTGCTCGGGGGCGACGACGGCAAACTGGCGGGCAAGGTCGAGCCGCTGAAGCATCCGGGCTTCCCGAAGGACGTCCTCGGCTACGACCCGGTGGCCGATGCCTGGACCGCGCTCGGTGAGGGCGCCAGCGCGCTCGTTACGACGGGCTGCGCGAAGTGGAATAGCGGGTTTGCGGTCGTAAACGGCGAGACCCGACCCTGCATGCGTTCCACCGAGGGCTGGTTGCTCCGCGCGGAGTAAGGTTGGGCTGGCGATAGGCCAGGCGCGGGGCTACAAAAAGCGCACCCCGGCGACCATGACCCTGTTGCGCGTATTCCTAGCCTGGCTCCTGCTCGGGGGCGCGACGTTGCCCGCGCTGGAACTGCCCGACCTCCCGGACCCGAGGGGGCGGGCCGGGATGATGGCGGCCGTGATCCTCGATGATGACGGCCGCGAGGCGATCCTCGCCGCCGGGGGCGCGAACTTCCCGGGCAAGCCGCCGTGGGAAGGCGGCCGCAAGGTCTTCCACCGCGACATTTTCCTCTGCCGACGCGACGCCGCGGGCAAGTGGGGCTGGACGAAGGTCGGGGACCTGCCGACGCCGATCGCCTACGCCGCCTTCTGCGCGACCCCCGATCGACGCGCCCTGGTGGTCGCGGGGGGCGCCGACGCGGACCGGCACCTCGCCGCGGTCTGGAAGGTCGGGGCGGACGGGCGCTGCGAGAAATTCGCCGACGCCCTGCCCCAGCCGCGCGCCTACGCCGGCTTCGTCGAAGTGAACGGGGCCCTCGCCTTGCTCGGCGGCAGCGACGCGCCCGACGCCACCGCCGCCCTGGGCACGCTCGCGAGCCTGCGCCTCGATCGGCCGCAGGCCGGCTGGCGGCTCTCGGCGGAGGAAGCCGCCCAGGCGCGGATCCTCCCGCTGTTCGGCGCGGACGAGACGACGTTGCTCTGGGGCGGGGGTTGCCAGCTCTTCGATCAAGGAGGCAAAGCGGCCCGCGCCTACCAGGCCGACCTCCATCATGCGAACAGCCGCCTGCAGGGCGCCGACTTCCACGGCCTGCCGGGCCCGCTGGCGGCGCCCGCCGGTCCGGGCGTGCTCGCCGGCACCGGCCTCTTCTTCGTCGGCGGCGACGATGGCGCGCATTACGGCAAGCCACCCGCCGAGCACCCGGGCCAATCCCGCGACATCCTGTACATCGACCTCGAGACGCGAGAACCCAAGGTGGTCGGGCAATGGCCGACGCCGCTGGCCACGGCGCCGTTGCTGCGCCTCGGGCACGACCTCGTGACCATCAGCGGCGAGACCCGCCCCGGCGTGCGCACGCCGGCCTGCAGCAGCTGGACCATCCCCGCCAGGTTCCGATGAACTTCGCCCCGCCCGCCCCGCCCGCCTCGGCCACGCGCACCGCCTGGCTCATGGTGGCGCTGCTCCTGCCGGTCGCCTTGCTGAACTACCTCGACCGCCAGCTCGTGGCGACGATGCAGAAGTCGATCATGGGCTCGGTGGACGACCTGAAGACCCAGGCGCAGTGGGGCCACCTGCTCGCGTGGTTCAAATGGACGTACGCGCTGGCGAGCCCGCTCGCCGGTTACGTCGCGGACCGCTTCGGTCGACGCCATGTGATCGCGCTCAGTCTCTTCGTGTGGTCGGCCGACACCTGGGCGACGGCGCACGCCGCCACGTACGACCAGCTCCTCGTCACGCGCGCCATCATGGGGCTCAGCGAGGCCTTCTACATCCCGGCGGCGCTGGCGCTGATCGCCGACCACCACGGCGGCGCGACGCGTTCGCGCGCGGTCGGGCTGCATCAGATCGGCATCTACGTCGGCGTCATGCTCGGCAGCCTCGGGGGCTACGTGGCGGACGACCCGGCCCTGGGCTGGCGGTGGGCCTTCACCACCCTCGGCGCCGTCGGCGTGGTGTATGCCCTCCCGCTCTGGTGGTGCCTGCGGGACACGCCGCGAAACCAGACGGCCCCGGCGCCCCGCCCGGTCGCGGCGATGGGCGAACTCCTGGGGAACCGGGATTTCCGCCTGCTGCTGCTCTACTTCACCCTGCCCGCGCTGGCCGGCTGGGTCGTGCGGGACTGGATGCCCAGCGTCCTCCAGAAGGAGCTCGGGCTCACGCAAGGTCTGGCCGGGGTGAGCGCGGTCGTATGGTGGCAAGGCGCGGCCATCCTGAGCGCCCTCGGCGGCGGCTGGCTGGCGGATCGCTGGATGCGGCGTTCGCCGCGCGGGCGGCAACAGGTGAGCGCCCTGGGCATGAGCCTGATCGTCCCGGCGCTCCTCGGCGTGGGCATCGTCATCGGCCAAGGCTCGCTCCCGCTGGCCATCGGCTTCCTCGTGCTGTTCGGGCTCGGCTGGGGCCTGTTCGACAGCAACAACATGCCGATCCTCGCGCAGATCGCCCGGCCGGACCAGCGCGCCACCGGCTACGGCCTGATGAACCTCGCGAGCATCTCCTGCGGCGGCCTGGCCGACGTCGGTTTCGGCTGGCTCCGCGACCACCAGGTCCCCCTCAACCTGATCTTCGGCGGTTTCGCCGCCGTGGCTTGTCTCTCGGCCTGGTTGGTCCTTAGGATCCGCGCCACCGACGCCGACCACGCCTGATCTCCGCCCCATGTCCGCCTTCCAGTTCCACGGCCTCTGCCCGGCCACCCACACCCCCTTTCATGGCGACGGTTCGCTGAACCTCGCCGTGGTGGAAAA
>Ga0214919_10001145_pt1 | contig 44369 bp, 43 predicted proteins | sample LL1503_MetaG_FD_177994 | JGI IMG/M metagenome (GOLD analysis project Ga0214919, IMG submission 177994) | Freshwater microbial communities from Lake Lanier, Atlanta, Georgia, United States - LL-1503 | ecosystem: Environmental > Aquatic > Freshwater > Lake | place: USA: Georgia | collected... | reverse complement strand
TTGGTGGATAATGGTCGCACGCGCCAATTGGCCCGCGACGAGTTCCGTAATTCCTTAAAGTGCATTCGCTGTGCCGCGTGTTTTAATACCTGTCCTGTGTATCGTAGGAGTGGGGGTCATAGTTATCACCAACCAGTGGCTGGACCTATTGGATCCATTTTAGCACCTAATTTTGATAAGTCGGCGAATGTCGATTTACCTTTTGCCAGTACACTTTGTGGATCTTGTTCCAATGTGTGTCCCGTGAAAATTAATATTCATGAGCAATTATGGTTTTGGCGTCAGGATTTAATGAAAGATGGTCTAGCGCCATTAGGTAAGTCCTTGTCGATGAAGGGAATGGCTTTTGTGTTTTCTAATCCAACTATTTTCAAGATGGCCGGATACATGGGGCGTCTGGTGATGCGTTTTGCTCCTTTCATTGTAAATAATAGTTTGAATCCTTGGTTCAAACAAAGAGAAATGCCAGAAGCACCTAAAGAGAGTTTTCAATCTTGGTATAAAAATCGAAAATAAATGAGTTCTAGATCAGACATTTTTGGGGCTATTCAGGCATTGGAGAAAAGAGAAATTGCTCATCCTGGCGATTTCAAAAGTTATTCGGCCACTAAAGATCCTGTTGGTGACTTTAAAAATTCATTGTCGATTGTGGGCGCCATGTGCATAGAAGTGGAAAACAAGAAGAATGCAGAGACTCGCTTAAGTGAAATTTATCCAGATTTGCAGCCTTACACGTCGCAGGATGTGGTGGCTAATGGCCTCGATTTAGAAGCTGTTGACGTCTTAGAAATTAACGGAATGTTTGGGGTGGCGGAGAATGGTGCTATCTGGTTATCGGATCAGTTTTTACCTAATCGAGTGGCGCCCTTTATATGCCAGCATTTGGTTATTTATGTGGCTAAATCGGAGATTGTTGCTACGCTTCATGAAGCTTATGAGCGTTTGGATGGGAATTACGCCGATTTTGGCCTGTTTCTTTCAGGCCCTTCAAAGACAGCTGATATCGAACAGTCCTTGGTCATAGGAGCCCATGGAGCTCGCAGTTTGTGTGTCGTGCTTACGTAGCAAAAAGGGTCTGCATTAAGATTTTATTATTTTGTGGTTGGGCCTTTTATTCGCTTAAAAGAAAAGGATTATTTTTTGCATTTTTTTTTATAACTTGGTATCTCAACCTATTTAATCGAAATGAGTGTATCAAGAAGAAAATTTCTAGGACAATCAGTCCTTGGTTTGACCGCCTTTAGCATTGTACCCCGTCATGTATTAGGTAAAGGTTTTTTAGCTCCTAGTGATCAATTAACAAAAGCTATTGTAGGAACTGGTGGAATGGGTCGCGGACATATACCCTATGCCGGTACACGGGTGGTGGCTATGTGTGACGTAGATAAAAAAAATCTGCAGTTGGGCCTTGATAAGGTAGAAAAAGGAGTCAAAGCATTTAGTGATTATAGAGAATTAATTCAACTCCCTGAAGTGGACATCGTTCACGTAGCCACTCCTCCTCATTGGCACGGAATTATTGCAGCTGATGCGGCGCGTGCTGGGAAGGATGTTTGGTGCGAAAAACCGATGACTAGAACAATTGGTGAAGGGAAAAGATTAGTGGAAGCTGTTCAGCAACACGGAAGAATTTTTCGTTTAAATACATGGTTTAGATTTGAAAGTAATTTTTACGGGATGAATACGCCTGTGAAACCGATCAAGAAATTAGTGGATTCGGGATTGTTGGGATGGCCTTTAAAAGTTACTGTTAGCAAACACACTGGATTTGATTGGAAATTTTATTGGATTGGAAAAACGGATTTGACGCCTCAGCCGGTTCCTTTGGAATTGGATTACGAATCATGGCTAGGACCAGCACCGTATAAACCTTATCATGTTCACCGTACTCATGGTACTTTTAGAGGGTATTGGGATTATGATGGAGGTGCTTTGGGAGATATGGGACAGCATTACATGGATCCAATTCAATATTTATTAGGAAAGGATGACACAAGTCCCATTTTTATTGAAGTGGATGCGCCTGTTCAAGATAAAGACGCGGTTGGAATCTTTAATCGCATTACCTACACATATGCGGATGGATGTCAAATCGTGTTAGATGGAGAAGGAAAAGATGATAAAGTAGCTTATATCGAGGGCCCCAAAGGTAAATTATATAAGAATTTCAAAACGGACATTCCAGACTTGGATCGTAAGTTGGCCGAATTCCCTGAGCCAGCAGCCCAACAAACGGATTTTGTGGATGCGGTTAAAAACAGAAAAACATTTGCCTTAAATGAGGCGAATGGATACCGTTCTTGTACACTTGTAAACCTTGGATTGATTGCCATGCGTGTGCATCGTAATCTTAAGTTTGACCCAATTAAGCAGGAAATTGTAGGTGATGAAGAAGCTAAACAGCTGATGGATCAACCGATGCGAGCGCCTTATATCCTTTAATGTTGAAGAAAATGAAGACAAAGAAAATAATTTTATGGATGTTGGTGGGTAGCTTTTTACCTATCAGCTTGTTGGCTCAAACGCCCATCGATAAGCAGAAAGAATCTCGTGAGACTCAAATTCAATTACGGAAATTAGCTAAGGAAGGTAGTATTGAAGACGGGAAAAAATTGAAGAATTTAGCTTTACAAGCGAAGGGCGCGTATGATCCGACACAAGCTACAGAAGCTTATTTGGATTATTTAAAACGCCAAAAAGATGGATTAGCGGAATTGAAATCGTTTCTATCAAATGATTTGCCACCAGCTATTCAGATTCGTGTGGTTGATTTAATCATTCAAAAGGAAGCAAACCCAAGCGCTTATTTGTTAGGGAAATTTTCGAAAGCGAATACAGAATTGTCCGGGTATATTTTGAAAAAAATAGTATCAAATCCTCAACCAGCCATGTTACCTGTTTTAGGGAAGGCGGTCAAAACTTGGGATGAGGCACATCAAAAAATGTTTGTCGTTGCTGTTGGTAATTTAAAAGCAAAATGGGCATTGCCTGTGACTTTATCTACAGTACCGAGTTTGAAAACGGAGGTAGTCATTAGTCACATTAAGGCTTTGGGTTTACAGGCATTACCCAAAGCTTGGGATTTAGCGGCCGTTGGAAATGTCGATGTCATTTCGCTTGGGGAGGCATTTTCAACGCTGTCTGCCAATTCATTCTTTATGAAATATGTAAAGGACTTTTCCAATTTGGCCCCGAACCAACAAGCCATTCTGATGATTTATGGTTCTTATAGGCACTGGGATGGCATTCGTCCACAGGTTTGGAGGGCTGTACAATCGAATGGTTTTACAAGAGCGGCTGGTTTTCAAAGTTTAATTCATTGGTCTACTGCTCAAGATTTTACATTGATTGCGGATAAATTATCCAATGCCATGTTGGAAAACGAAGTAGCTGCGCTTCAAGCCTGCGTAACGCTTATTCTTAAAAGTAATCCTGAGCTGGGAGCTCAGATAAATAAGATGGCCCTCAAAGCCAATAAAAAAGAAAATTTTGTGCCGTTTGCACAGGATGTGGAAAACTTGAATTGGCTTTATGCGGCGGCAAAATTGAAAAATGAAAATGCCCTGCGAGCCTTTGTTCGAATTAATGGCAAGACAGGATCGAATGTAACCCAACAAGTTCTTCGTTACCGAAATGCGCTAGCTTTGACCGAAAACAAGGAAATCCGCGATCAAATTTATAAGGGATTAGGGAAGTGTAATACATTAAATGCAATGAGAACTTTGCATTTAGGATTAAAGGAGCCTAACTCTAAGTCGACTGCCGCGGATGGGCTGGCGACTATATTTTTAGCATCTCCAGAATTTCAGGGTCAGATGACTCGGGAGTGGATGCAGGACGCAATGTCGGCTGTATCAGACGCAGATCAAAAATCAGCCGTTCAAAAAGTGATGGCGAAAGGTGGAATGCCAACTGGTTTTTATACGATGTTTAATGGACAAGATTTACGTGGTTGGAAAGGTTTGGTTGACAATCCAGTGAAAAGAAGAAATATGTCGGCGGACACTTTGGCTAAAAAACAAATTAAGGCCGATGCGGTGATGCGTACGGGTTGGTACGCCAAAGACGAGGAATTACATTTTACGGGTCATGGAGAAAACCTATGTTCGGTAAAAGACTATCAGGATTTTGAGATGTATGTGGATTGGAAAATCGAGAAAGATGGCGATGCCGGTATTTATTTAAGAGGATCCCCACAAGTCCAAATTTGGGATTTGGCAAGGACCAGCGTGGGAGCTCAAGTAGGTTCTGGAGGATTATATAACAACATTAAAAATCCTAAAAACCCCTTAAAAGTAGCGGATAACCCGATTGACGAGTGGAATACATTCCGAATTATCATGAAGGGTGAACGAGTAACCGTTTATTTAAATGGGGAATTGGTGGTAGATCAATCGATTTTAGAAAATTATTGGGATCGTAAAATTCCAATATTCGTGAAAGATGCGATTGAATTACAGGCCCATGGAAATCACATTACCTATCGCAATATTTATGTGAAGGAATTAGCGCCTGAACCTACGTATCAAGTTTCAGACCAAGAAAAATCAGAAGGTTTTGAGACGATGTTTGATGGATCGAGCTTATTTAACTGGACTGGAAACACGATTGATTATGTGCCTGAAAATGGCGAATTAGCAATTTATCCTAAAAGAGGAGGAAAGGGTAATTTATACACGAAAAAGGAATATGGCGATTTTCATATGAAATTTGAGTTCCAATTAACTCCTGGGGCCAATAATGGCTTAGGCATTCGTGCGCCATTGGAAGGTGATGCGGCTTATGTGGCGATGGAATTGCAGATTTTGGATAATACGGCTCCGATTTACGCAAAATTACAACCGTATCAATATCATGGATCTGTTTATGGAATCATTCCTGCTAAGCAAGGATTTTTAAAACCGGTGGGTGAATGGAACCAGGAAGAGGTGATCGCCGTTGGAAATAAAATCAAAGTTATTTTAAATGGTGAGGTGATTTTAGATGGAGATATTGCGGAGGCGACTAAGTCGGGAACGGCTGATCACAAAGAGCATCCAGGATTATTAAACAAAACGGGACACATTGGGTTTTTAGGTCATGGTGACTCGTTGAGATTTAGAAATTTAAGAATTAAAGATATTGTTGAACCCATTTTACCTGTAAAAAAGAAAAAAAAGTCATGAGTATTCAACTAACTGTAAACAAGAAAAAGATGTCTTTGGACATCGATCCCAATACGCCTCTTTTGTGGGCTTTGAGGGACCATATGTCTCTAAAGGGGACTAAATTCGGCTGTGGTATTGCTCAATGTGGTGCCTGCACCGTTTGGGTTAATGGAGAAGCTACACGTTCATGTGTGCTACCCATTTCAGCAGTGGCAAATGCCGATATCACGACGATTGAAGGGTTAAGCGATCATGGAGATCATCCGGTCCAAGTGGCTTGGGATGAGTTAGATGTTCCTCAGTGTGGCTATTGCCAAGCAGGACAAATTATGACGGCCGCTTCATTATTGAAAAAGAAGCCAAATCCTTCCAAAACAGAGATTGTTGACGGAATGTCAGGAAATATATGCCGTTGCGGTACCTATCACCGTATTCAAGAAGCTGTGAAATTAGCTTCTGAAATAGCCTCAAAGAAAAAGACTAAATCAACTGTTAAAAAATCAGCCTAATCATGAAAAGCACAAGAAGATCTTTTATACAGAAAACGGCTTTATTTAGTGGAGCCTTTTGCCTAGGTTTTGATTGGTTTCAAGCAAACGGCAAAGAAGTTTCTATGGTACAAACGACCATGGAATCAGGACGGTTTAATGCTTTTTTAGCTATTGATCCAAGCGGCAAAATAATTTTATATTCTCCAAATCCTGAAATCGGACAGGGAATTAAGACTGCCTTCCCTGTGGTTGTGGCTGAGGAACTAGATGTGGATTGGAAGGATGTGGAAGTTCGCCAGGCCAATTTAGATACTCAAAATTTTGAGCGTCAATTAACCGGAGGGAGTGGTGCGTTAAAGCATTCATGGGAGCGTTTGCGCAAGGCGGGTGCTACGGCTAGAAAAATGTTCATTCAGGCAGCCGCACAAACATGGAATGTGGATGCTAGTACTTGTAAAACTTCAAAAGGATTTGTTTTAGGGCCTAAAGGTCAGAAAGCAAGTTATGGTTCTTTAGCAGAAATTGCTTCTAAATTGCCAGTGCCTACGGAAGTAACTTACAAGAATAGAAAGGATTATCAGATTATAGGAAAGCGTACGAAGGGAGTTGATAATAAAAATGTAGTCACTGGAAAGCCGGTTTTTGGTTTGGATATTGATAAGCCAGGAATGCTGATTGCTCAAATTATTCGACCTCCTTTTGGGGCCACATTGAAATCTTTTGATGCGGCTGATGCGCTTAAAATGCCAGGGATTGTAGACGTGGTATCGTTCAAAAATAAGGTGGCCATTGTGGGAAAGAGTACCTGGGAAGTGATGAAAGCCCGTGGTACAGTTTCATGTAAATACAACTCAGGCGATTTTGAAAGTGATTCAACACATAAGAAATGGTTTGATGAAGGAATGGTGACTGATAAGGCAACTGTTCAACGAAAAGATGGAGATTTTGCGGCAGCTCTTGCCCGTTCAGCTAAGGTAGTGGAAGCTACGTATGAATGTCCTTTTATTTCTCATAGCCCGATGGAGCCGATGAACTTCTTTGCAGATGTTCGCGCTGACGGAACGGTTTTATTAGCCGGTCCTACGCAAGTTCCTCAATCCGCACAAAAAGCGGTTGCTTCTTTATTGAAGATCGATGAGAAAAAAGTTGAAGTAGAGCTATCCAAAATGGGTGGTGGTTTTGGTCGTAGATTAAACAATGATTATGCATTGGATGCGGCTGAATTGTCGAGCATTATCAAAAAGCCTGTCAAAGTTATGTGGACACGTGAAGATGATATGGGAGGTGGAATTTACCGTCCAGCCGCTAGGTATCATTTTAAAGCAGGTTTGGATGCTTCAGGGAATATGATTGCTTTCTATTTACGTGGAGTAGGTATTAATGCCGGTAACTCGACTAGACAAGATAATTTCCCTGTGGGGGCTATAGAAAACGTGTTAGTGGAGTCCGTAAACCAAGTGTCTGCCGTGACTACTGGACCATGGCGCGCTCCTATTACCAACTTTTTAGGCTATGCTGAACAAGCATTTTTAGACGAAGTGGCTGAAGCTGGTGGGAAAGATCCTGTGCAAATGCGCTTGGATTGGTTGGCCCGTGCTAAATCAAATCCAGTCGGTAAAATCACGTATGAGCCAGATCGTTTTATCGAGGTGATTAAGCAAGCTGCAGAAAAATCAAATTGGAAGAAAAAACCAGGCGTTCATCAAGGATTTAGTGTTTATTTCTCTCATTTGTCTTATGTAGCTCAAGTAGCTGATGCACAAATAGTGGATGGTAAAGCTAAAATTACGCATGTAACTGCGGTGACTGATTGCGGGGAAGTAGTTAATTTAAGTGGTGCAGAAAACCAAATTAAAGGAGCTATCATCGACGGAATGGGTCATGCCATGTTTGCCAAATTAAGGTTTAATGATGGTGTTGCTTCGCCGACCAATTTCAATGGATATCGATTAATTAAAGGAAATGAAATCCCGACGATTAATGCATATTTTGTTGACAATGGTATTGAGCCGACAGGTTTAGGAGAGCCAGCTTTACCGCCAACCGGTGGATCTATCGCGAATGCACTTTATGCCGCTACGAAGAAGCGACTTTACAAGCAGCCCTTTGAAGTATAGATTGTAATTGAATAATTTGAGAGGCGCTGAATAAGCGCCTCTTTTTTTTTGTTCCTAAATTTAATTCACGACAGGGAAAGCCACCACTCTTAGTCGGGTAAAGCCAAAAGGGATCAGACGTATCGTTTCTGATTCTTTATTTACGTTTCCCTCATATACCCCCGTTCTCGTGGTGATCGGTTGATGTGCCACCCCATCTTGAGTTTTCCAGTCCGGAATTTTTTTACCTAAAGTCGTTATTTCAAATGGGCTACTCGTTGAATTCCATTTGAAATCTTTTGGAAAGGGAACAGTATGAAAACTGGTATTGGGGATGGGATTTGTTATGGTGGTTTTTAAGAGTCCAAAATTCCAGTCACTTTTGGGCATGATTTCTAAATACTCACCTTCTTGCGGATGTATTTGTTTTGTCACTTCCTCTTTGATTTTTAGGGCATAAATCAACGCTCCTTTTTCAATGGATCTTGAGTTTTTCGCCCAGTTTTTAGTTGTAATTTCGTTTGGAAAAAATAGGTCCACTTGATCATTTTTGTTCCATGTTCTTTTGATTCGAACGATTTGGCCACCTTTTTCTCTTTTTATTTCTTTCCCGTTGACATGTATGATCGCCTCTTTACACCAAATAGGTATTCTGAATTCTATCGGGAAATCGGAGGGTTTAGAAGGTTGTACGATAAACTTAATTTGATCCTCAAATGGATATTGTGTTTGCTCGTCGATCGTTAATCCCACTCCACTGGGCAATGTAGTTTCTAGTTTATTGGGGCCATAGACAAGTGCCGCTACGCCACCATCTGTGGTTGCATACCAAAGGTGAGAAATGTATTTGGGCCAACCTTGGTGCATGTTAGCCGTACAACACGTATATCCAGCAAATGGGCCATACACATTATTCATTTTTCTGGAGAAGGGGAGGGAGAAATTATAAATTCCTTTTTTGACTTCTACTTGGTTTGCGATTCCAAAATACTGTCGGTGATAAAAATCTTCAGTAGTCTGCGCAGGAAGTGCATTAAATGTCATTCTTTCTAAGGCATCCATGTAATGTGTTTCGCCCGAAATGCTAATGATTTGTTCCAATGAGTACATCGCTTCTACCGTTGCACATAACTCGGTTCCCTGAACCGGATCATTTCCGTGGATGTCTTCATCGCCCGAAAACATGCCGTGGGGTAAACCATGCAAAGTCATCAAATCTTTAAATCCTGTTCGCAAAGAATTTAAAAAATAAGGGTCGTTTTTCACTTGAAATTGAATGGCAGGCATTTTTAATCCCATGCCTACGTTGACAGCATGCCTTTCCATCCACTTTTCACCCGTTTGATTATAGGCAGCTGCAATGGCCCAATCTCTTTTTCCAAGCATATCTGTCCATTGAAATGATTGGCTGTAGATCAAATCACCTAGCGTAATCAAATTGGGATCTTTGGTGATATTATAAAGCCAATAAACAATCATTAAATTGTCTCCGCCTCTTGCTTTGGCCCATTCGGTCCATTTTTCAAGCGGGTTTTCCTTTAGGTTTTTCAATTGGTATGCAAAATATTTTTGCATGAAAGGAATCACTCTGGGGTCATTCGTCGCTTGATAATATTGTTGGAGTACTTTCAGCATGACCATCCTTGGCCACCAGTCGGCACCTTGAGAACCTATCTCAACAGGCTTGCCCGTTTCCGTTTCATATTTTGAATAGGGGCCAAAAAACCCGGAAGGTCTCTGGGTATTTAAAGTCCATTGGACATATTTGTTGACTTTTTGAATGAGGGCCGGGTCTTTCGTTATGTAGGCTAAAGGTAAGGCTCCATCGAGCCAATAGGGAGTTTCTTCCCAATCGTCTCCTTTGCCGCCGAGCCAACCGTTATCTATTTGGATTTTTTTGTGAAACTCATCTAGATGCCCAGTAGATCCATTTTTCAAAATCTCACTTTGCTGTTTAAGCCAATTTGTTGGTGTTATTTGGCCTAATGGAATTTCAGCATATTTAAATTGCAATGATTGACTATGAATATTGAAAATGAAGGTCAACAGGATGCTTCCAATTAGGTATATATTTTTCATGTTTTTATAGGTTTAGTTGGGATAAATGTAAGTAAAATTTACAATATTTGAAATCGTTCATGATTAGTTGGCCGTGCCAACTTAATATATTGGGTATTATTACTTAATTTTAAGCTCTATTTATCCAAGATATTATTTATGGTTATTTTGACAACCACATATAATTGTGAGTTTTTCATTGAAAAGTGTATTCAATCTTTATTGGATCAGTCTTTCAAAGATTTTGTCTGTTACATCACCGATGATATGTCTACGGATAGAACCGTGGAAATGGCTCGATCGATCATTAAAAATGATCCACGGTTTGTTATCATGGAGAATAGAGTAAAAATGTTTCAGCCTGGAAATTATGATCAAGTCATACGAAATAATGACAAAATTTCAGATAACGAAGTATGTGTAGAATTGGATGGGGATGATTGGTTTTCTGATCGGGAGGTACTTCAACGAATTGAGAATGTGTATCAGAATAATTTCATTTGGTTGGCCAATGGTAGTTTTCAGTATCAAGATGGCCGATCGGGTTTTGCCCAAAAGCCTAGTATTTGGAAATCGATCAGAAAGCAGGATTTCACATTGACACATATCAGAACTTGGCGTGCCTTTTTATGGCGTAAGATTTTGTTGGATGATCTGAAGGACGCCAATGGTCAATATTATGATGTTGCCGGTGATTTGGCCTTTATGTTTCCTATGTATGAAATGGCTGGCTTATTGCATTATCGATTTTTGAAGGAAATAAACTATGTTTATAATGAGTCAAACCCATTAAATGATCATAAAGTGCACATGGAAAAAGTGAACCGATTGGTTAAAGAAATTCGATCAAAAAAACCATATAAAATGCTTTGGTTACGATAATGGATACCAAGACTCCATTTTTCAGTATTTGTATTCCTACTTATGAGATGAAAGGCTTAGGTGCATCTTATTTGAAAAGTACATTTAAAAATCTGGCCATTCAGTCATTCAAAGATTTTGAAGTAGTTATTTCAGATCATTCGGTCGATGATGCAATAAAGGAAGTGTGTGTGGAATTCGAAAAATCTTTTGCTATACATTACATTAAAAACACCTCAAATCGGGGCAGCTCTTCGGCTAACATCAATAATGCCATTAAATCTGCCCGTGGACTTTGGATTAAAGTGTTATTTCAAGATGATTATTTGTTGGGCTCAAATGCGTTAGAAATTATTCATGATCAAATAAATAATGGTGATGAGGGTTGGCTTGTTAGCGCATGCCAACATACCAATGACGGAGAAATTTTGTTTGATTCGCATTTTCCAAGCTACCATACGGATATTCATTTAGGTATAAATACGATTGGAGCCCCTTCGAATATTGCTTTTAAAAATAAAGGATCTATTTTTTTCGATCGGAATTTAATTTGGTTAATGGATTGCGAGTTCTACAAGAGACTTGAGTTGACGTTTGGGCCTCCTTTGATTCTGGATGAGTTTTGTATCGTTAATCGAGTGGGTGCTCATCAAGTAACGAATACCTTGATTCATGATGATTTAGTAAAAAATGAGCTGAGATATGTTAAAAACAAATATAAAATCTTCGATTTTTTAAGCTCAATTCATTTACAAGACTTGTTTTTAATTAGCTTTATGGACGTAATTACTCGATATTTAATGTCTGTAAAAGATCGACTTAGGAATTTATGATAGAGGCCTTCTATTACATTCATAATTTTACCCACCTTAGCTCTAAAATTATTGACCATGAAACTTATACAGATAATTTGTTTAATCGGCTTGTTTTTTTTCACGAGTAAAGCGATAGCGCAAACCGTGGAATCATCTACATTCGCCTCTGGTGGTGCGACCACCGTGATTAATGGCAAATATTATTCACATGTGATAGGCCAATCAAGCGTAGTTGCTGGTACGGCGACAAAATCAGGAGTTACCATGCGCCAGGGCTTTAAGCAGCCTAATTTATTGGCAAGAACGATCCAGCATTCAGGTTTGAAAATTCAAATTGCGGAAGAAAATCCGATGACCTACACCGTTTTCCCAAATCCTTTTTCAGATAAAATAAAAATTAAGTTTTCAGAGGTAAGTAAATCGCCCACTTTTATTGCCATCTACAATATTTCTGGCCAATCCATTTGGGAAAAAATGTATCCTGAAAAAATTGATGAAGTTAATTTGACTGATTTTGAAAACGTTCGTATTGGAAAATACATTTTACATATTGTTTACAAAGGAAAACCTTTTGTAGCGAGCATCGTAAAAGAATAAATTACATGCGTATGATTTGGCCATCTTCCATTTCGATGATTCGAGTGGTTCTAGCCGCAAATTCGTTATCGTGAGTCACAATTAAGAGCGTTTGTTTGAAGTCTCGCGCTAGTTCTTGGAAAATATCAAAGACGATTTCCGAGTTTTTTTTATCTAAATTTCCGGTCGGTTCATCCCCCATAATTAATAATGGGTCATTGATTAACGCCCTTGCAATCGCAACGCGTTGTTTTTGACCCCCGGACAATTGGTTAGGCATTTTTAAGGCTTCATTTTCGATGCCTAATATTTTCAATTTTTCGTAAGCCCTATGTTCGATTTCCTTTTCAGAATATAGGCCAAGTTTCAATCCGGGTAACATCACATTTTTCAATACTGAAAACTCATTCAAGAGGTAATGAAATTGAAAGACAAAACCGATTTTTTCGTTTCGTACTCGGGCTAAAATTTTTTCTGATTTTCCTTTCATGGAAACGCCGTCAATGACTATATCGCCTTCGTAATCTGTATCCATCGTAGATAAGATATATAGCAGTGTCGACTTTCCACATCCTGATTTACCAATGATGGAAACAAACTCGCTTTCATAGAGTGAAAAGTTGATGTTATTGAGGATTTTGATCGTCACTGGATCATGAAAATACTTCGTGACATGTAAAGACTCCAATACCTTTTTTTGATTTTTATTTTCCACGAATAATAACGACTGGGTCTATGCTGCTAGCTTTTCTTGCTGGAAAATACCCGGCAAAATAGGTAGTGATGATTGAAAATATCCCTCCTATGATGTAAAAATTGGGATTGTAATTAATGGGATAGGTCTTGACCGTTGGTAAAGAATCGGTATTAAACGGAATTTGGTCGATTAAACTTGATAGGCCTAAGCCCCCCAGCAAACCCATGGCTCCTCCAAAAAAACCGATACTTAGTGCGATGGAAATAAATATTTTATTGACATCTCCTCCTGAAAATCCAACCGCTTTTAAAATGGCAATCGAATCCATTTTCTCATAAATCATCATGTTGAGGATATTGTAAATACCGAAACCGGCGACAATTAACAAGGTAATCCCCACGGCATATGAGATTAAACTCCGAACCGAACTTCCAGTTTCAAATTGAGAATTCGCTGTCTGAATATCGATCGCATCCACTTCATAGAAAGATTCAAACTCTTTTGCGGCGGCTGGGGCACCCAAAATATCTTTTAATTTGATTTGAATATCGGTTATGTAATTTGCCGATGCACCCAGTAATTTTTGCGTCGTTTTTATGGAGGCATAACTTTGAACTTTGTCGATATCCTGTAGGCCCGACTGAAAGAAGCCAACCACCTTTAAACTTAAGCGCTCACCCTTGCTTGTCGTCACTTGGACTACATCGCCGATAGTCACCATCATTTTTTCGGCCAAACCTTTTCCCAAAATAACGCTATTTGGTATATTTTTTAAATCTAAAAAATTTCCGGCTGTGACATAATCGTTGAATTTGAATAATCTATTTTCTTCTAGTGGTTCAATTCCATTAATGACTCCTGTTAAATCGATGGATCCCACATTATAAAAAACTTGAGCTGTTATTTTAGGAGCCACGCCTAACACGCGAGCATCTTTTTGTAAGGTGGATATAATGGCCCCACTGTTGGAAATGTCTAAACGCTCATTTTTAGGCTTTACGGAGCGAATGAAATTATGGCCTTTCGTGTTTTTATAATAGACGTCAGCTGGTTGGTTTTTTGAAATACTTAACTCCTTAAATAATCGAACATGAGCAGTCCTATTTAAAATCAGGCCATCTAACAAATCATTTAACCCCGTCATGAAACTTAATAAAGTAACAAACATGGTGATGCTAAAAGTAACCCCAATAGCCGCTACTAACGTTTGTTTCCATCGAGCTAACAAAAGCGAAATGGCGATCTGAAAAATGAGTTTATTTTTCATTATTTCGGCTTAATGATTTCATCCGTCACGGATAAGCCAGACAGTATTTCTATTTTTTGAAAATCTTTTAAGCCTGTTTTAACGATTTTTTTATCTCCATTAACTAAGGTTGCTATGGAATCTGCCAACAAATAATTTCGGGGAATTAATAATCCTTTCTCTTTTGTACGCAATATGATATTTGCTTCAAACGTCATTCTGGGGTACAATTTAGCAGGTGCTTTTACAAATTTGGCTTCCACCAAAAATGTTTTACTTCGCTCATTCATGATGGGCGATATTTTAGTAATTTTTGCTTCAAAAACCTCATTTTTATAGCTATCTAATGTGATAACCACGGGCATTTCTTGGTTTATTTTAAATATGTCATTCTCATCTACCTGTAACTCCAGAATATAAGCATTGGGATTTCCAATGATCGCAATGGGGGTTTGAGGACCGACAATCTCTCCTTTATTTTTCAATATAGAGAAAACAACACCAGATGTTTTGCTCTTCAGCGTATAATCTTGCTGCAGGGAATTAGAAAATTCTAGATTTTTTTTCGACTGCGCAGCACTGAAATCAATTTGCCTTTTTAAATCTTTGTATTTCTGAATGGCAGATAAATAGTTGCTTCTCGAATTCTCAAAGTTTAATTCCTTTTGCTCCAAATCGATACGCGTTCCAATCTGCTGTCCCCACAAGGATTTTTGTCTTGCATAAAGGCTAGAATCCAAATGAAATTTACTCTTTGATACCTCTATAAAATTCATGGCGTCGATCAACTTCCCTCTATTTTCACCCGCATCCGCAAATTTTGCGGCCAAGGTTGCATTTTCTGTATTTATCTTTTGAGCCTGATTGGAGATACTCATGAGTGCTGTCCCCACCTGTACAGAATCACCTTCCTTGACAAATATTTGGTCAATGACCCCATTGACCGTTACAAAGGCTTGATATTGATCTAGGCTTTTTAATGAGCCCGATGCATAAATAGATTCAGTGATTTTCCCTTCTGTCGGAAAGGTAGATTCTTGCTTTTTGCTGCAAGAAATCGCAAATATCAATAGACCAATTAATACGGTATTTTTCATGAAGCTAAAATTAATGATAATCTCTATAAATAAAAATGATTAAATGGGCAGACTTGAAAACTTATTCATTCGTTGTTTGTTGTTTAAAATTTGCCTTTGCAAATTTCTTAATCTCATATTTTACCTCACCCGTTTCGCTATTTTCAATTACATTTGTTTTCGAAAAATTAGAAAAATGAATATATCGTACTTTGATACCTATGACGAATTAAGTCAAAAAGCTGCTGACATAATTGCTAACGACCTCAAGGTTAAAAAGGACTTATTTTTTTGTGCGGCTACGGGTGGGTCGCCAACGGGCATGTACGCTCAAATGGGCAAAGTGAAAAAGTCTGAGCCAACCTTATTTGATCAAATGCAAGTAATGAAAATGGATGAATGGGGAATTATTCCCTCTAGCCATCCTGATTCTTGTGAGTCGTATTTACAAAAACATTTGTTGGCCCCTCTGTCCATCCCCCAAGAACGATATTTAACCTTTGATCCAAACGTGTCCAATCTTCCAGCTGAATGTGCTCGCGTCGAGCAAGAAATGGAGGCCATCGGTTCCATCGACATTTGTATTTTAGGATTAGGTAAAAATGGACATATCGCATTTAATGAACCCGCCGATTATTTACAACGAGGATTCCATAAGGCTGTTTTAGCGCCTACCACCACCCAACATGACCCCACGTTAAATGAGGGAAAAGAGCCTGCTTTCGGACTTTGCCTCGGTATGTCAGGGATCATGCAATCCAAAAGAATTATTTTTTTAGTCACAGGCAAAGGGAAACAAGAGGCGATCAAAATGATATTGGAAAGAAAAATAACCACTCAGTGGCCGGCCTCATTCCTTTGGATGCATGGAAATGTAGACTGCCTAATTGACCGAAATAGTCTGTAATTTATCTAGAAGGTTTTAATGGCTAAATAAGGTTTCCTTGACTAATTGTACATGATCCGTTTGGATCAGGTCAATTTTCAATTCCTTGGCTTTTGTATAATTAGTCGTTTGATCAAATGGTCCTAAAAGATCTGAAAATATCCGAATCCCTTTGGAATGAATTGCGTCAACTAATTCTTTATTGAGCGCCGGCCAGGATACATCAAACGCATAAGGTTGTAAATTTTGAACCTTCGCAGCTATTTCTTCTTTGCTTTTTAAGGCAGGCAATAATTTAGCTTGTGGATAAACTTGTTTTAACGACATTAGAAATGAATCGTTTCCATAAAAGACACTTTCTTCGGCCAACTTATATTTCTTTAAAAGATCAATCAGCGGTTGGGCCGCAACTTGTTTACAATCCACATAGATGAATGTTTTCTGTGCATGCTTTTTATTCCATTTACTGATTAATTTGGCGGTTTCTTCTAAGGTGGGTATTTGTTCTTTGGCAAATTCTTCTCCATATCCTTTGCCTGCCGAAAGTTTTTTAATTTCCTTTAAAGTTAGATTTTTTATGGGACCTAGACCGGAAGTCGTTCGATCTAAATTTCCATCATGCAAAATTACCAGTGCTCCGTCCGATGAGGTTCTGACATCTATTTCTATAAACTCGACACCAATGGCCAATATTTTTCGAAAAGTGGCCAACGTATTTTCAGGGGCAGCCAAAGAATTCCCTCGGTGTGCAGATATTTTAATGATGGGTTCTATGGCATTTTGGGCTGAAATTTTGCCCAAAACCATAGAAAAAATGAGTGCTAAAAAGCAACGGAATGTTTTTGACATCCGCTTACAGATTGGATTTTTTACGTTCGCTGATAATGTATTCAGAGGTACGTAAGGATAAAGCTAAAATGGTCCAAGTGGCATTTTTATCTCCTTGGGATACGAAAGGAGATGCATCTGCTAGGAATAAGTTCTTGACATCATGCGCCTGACAATTCGAATTAACGACCGAACTTCTCGGATCATTTCCCATTCGCGCAGTACCCACTTCATGAATAATTCTACCTGGATCTTCTAGGCCATAGTTTTTGTCTGCGCCTGGTTTTGGTCCCAGCGGTTGGCCCCCTAATTCATGAATGATCTGCTCAAAAGTCTCATGCATGTGCTTGGCCTGCTTGATCTCATAATCACTCCATTTGTAATGGAAACGCAAAACGGGTATACCATATTTATCCACCGTGTTTGGATCAATTTCACAGTAATTATCTTCACGAGGGACAGGTTCCCCACGGCCCGCAAAGCTAATGTATGAACCATAGAAACGCCTAAAATCTTCTTTTAAAGTAGCCCCATATCCACCAGCAGCCATTTCTATACCTTCGCGTGATCTTGCATATTTACCGTTGATTCCCTCGATACCCCAACCAAATCCGTAGGTCGGCATTCCCATTCCTCCTCCATATTCAATATGATATCCACGTGGGAAATCTAATTTTTTATTGTCTAACCACCACGGAGTATACACGTGTAATCCACTGACTCCGTCTTCATTATACGTTTTTCGATCAAATAAACTTGGGATAATGGCGGATCTAGACGCCCCCGTAGAATCGTTGATGTATTTACCAACTACACCACTCGAATTTGCGATGCCTTCTGGAAAACGTGAACTTTTTGAGTTCAATAATAAACGTGCAGTTTCTCCCGAACTTGCTGCTAAGATGACAATTTTACCTCGAACCGAATACTCACCCATGGTTCCTGTATGTATATACGAAACGCCAGTAGCTAAACCTGTTGCTTGGTCCGTCATTACTTCTCTTGCCATCGCAAAAGGCAATAATGTTAAATTTCCTGTGGCTAAAGCAGGTTTAACATGAACAGATGACGATGAATAATCGGCATATGCCTGACAGGCGCGCCCACATTGACCACAATAAAAACAGGATCCCCTTTCGGAGTTGATAGGTTTTGTTAAGATGGATTTCCGAGAAGGTATCGTGGGAATTCCTAATGCTTTATTGGCCTTCAGCAACATTAACTCATGCAATCTAGGCTTTGGAGGTGGTAAGAAAATACCATCTGGTTCGTTTCTAAGACCTTCCACACTACCAAAAATCCCCACTTCTCGATCTACTCGATCATAAAATGGCTTTATATCATCATAGCCGATGGGCCAGTCGTCTCCTAAACCATCGATACTTTTTCTTTTAAAATCGTCTGGACCAAAACGCAAAGAGATTCTACCCCAGTGGTTCGTTCTTCCCCCAACCATTCGAGACCTAAACCAGTCGAATTTGGTACCATTTTTACGCGTATAGGGCTCACCGTCAATTTCCCAACCGCCATAAGCCGCATCAAAATCACCAAAGGCACGAACGGTATTCGCTCCTCTGCGTGGCGATTCGTAAGGCCATTTCAATTGGGTTATATTTTTAGGATCGGCGGGATCATAGGGTTGACCAGCTTCTAATAAACAAACTTTGGCACCTGCTTTGGCTAAGGTATATGCGGCCATTCCACCACCAGCTCCTGAACCTACAATCACTACGTCGAATACCGTTTGTTGGGATTTTATGTAAATACTATCGTTAATCATGTTATTGTTTAGAGATTTTGTATTGAATTCAAAACTAAAAATTTATTGCTTGATTTAAAAATTTAATTTAGTTCAAACTACTTAATTATTTTGGGCAATTAATAAATATTCTGGTATCGATGTTTGAAATAAATAGCTTTTTTTTTAATTTAAAATATTATTGAAGAACCTACTTATAAAATTACACATGATACTTTCTCGTTTTCGTTTCGTGAGCTTTCTTGCTCTTATTTTTTTTCTTTCCACTGAAGGATTTGCTCAAAATAAATTAACGCCAGAAAAGGCCTTAAAAAGTTATATTACTAATGGGGATGCCACGTATTCTTGGGTAATTAAGGATTCCACCAAGCTAGGTAGCTCCATGGCGTACCAATTGGTTTTAACGTCTCAAAAATGGCATAATATTACCTGGCGTCACCAATTGACCATTGTCGTTCCTGCGACCATCAAATACGACGGGGCCATGTTGTTTATTACCGGTGGGTCTAATAAAGACGAACAACCGAATTGGAGCACGGAGGATAAAATGTGGCCCATTTTAGCAGCGATTGCTTCAAAAAATAAGGCCATTGTCGCTTTAATCAAGCAGGTTCCTAACCAACCGCTTTTTGATGGGAAAACGGAAGATGAGTTGATTTCGTATACGCTTCATCAGTTTAAACAAGATAAAGATTATTCTTGGCCCTTGTTATTTCCTATGGTGAAAACAGCTGTTCGATCCATGGATGCGATCCAAGAGTTTTCAAGTCAAAAGGTGCATCACACGATTAATAATTTTGTTGTTTCAGGTGCCTCAAAAAGGGGTTGGACTACTTGGTTATCTAATGCCATCGATGACAAACGTGTGAAGGCCATTGGCCCTATGGTGATTGATATGTTGAACATGCCAAAAACATTAAGTTATCAGTTGGAGACCTACGGCGAATACAGTATTCAAATCGAAGATTATGTCAAATTAGGTATTCCTCAAGGTTCAGATACCCCGGATGGAAAGGCCATTACAACGATGGTGGATCCTTATTCGTATCGGGATAAAATGACGGTTCCAAAAATTATATTTATTGGGACCAATGATGAATATTGGACGGCAGATGCGATCAAGCATTATTACGATAAAATTCCAGGTAAGAATCTAATCCATTATGTTCCAAATGCTGGACATGATTTGGGTGGTGGAAAGCAAGCGCTTGAAGCATTGAGCGCCTTTTTTGCGTTGACTTTACAAGACAAAGAATACCCTGTGTGTACCTGGAATGTGGTGAAAGGAAAAGAAGGATTTGAACTGACTGTGAATGCCGCTCCAGGCGATTTACAGGACGCTGCTATTTGGGGAACAACTTCAGCAGATCGCGATTTCCGCAATAATTTATGGTTGACCCGCCGAGTAAAACCCGAAGGTTCCCAAGTAAAATACACCATTCCTTATACCAAGAAAGGTTTTCAAGCTTTCTATATGGACTTGAAATATAAGGATCCGAATGGAGGAAGCTATACGGTAAGTACCCGCGTGTTTACTACGAATACCAAAGAGGTTTTGTAGGTAAGGTAATAGGTATTGAGTATTAGGTAATAGGTAATAGAAAAAAGGTATTAAGTAATAGGTAATAGAAAAAAGGTATTAAGTAACAGGTAAGAGGTAATTGGTGAAAAATTTATTTAAAATAATCCTTAATTAACCATGCAAGCAAGCTTTTTATCAGTGGTTTTATTGCCAATGGCCCTTGCCGTCATCATGATGGGCTTGGGATTATCTTTAAAAATTGACGATTTCAAAAGAGTCTTAGTTTTCCCTAAAGCTGTATTGATCGGTCTTTTATGTCAAATGATTCTTTTACCTGTCATTTGTTATTTTATTGCTTCTGGTTTTGGCCTTTCTCCTGAATTAGCGGTGGGTCTCATGTTACTTTCGGCTTCACCTGGGGGGCCAACGGCCAATCTGTATTCCCATATTGCGAAAGGGGATGTGGCTCTAAATGTTACTTTGACAGCGATTAATAGCCTTATTTCAGTGTTTTCAATCACCTTCATTGTTAATTTTGCAATGGCCAGTTTCATGCAATCTGACCAAGCCATTCCCTTGCAATTTAAAAAAGTAGTGGAAGTTTGTTTAGTTGTTCTAGGTCCTGTTTCTATCGGAATGGTGATTCGTGCTTATGCCAGCAACTTCGCTGAAAAATTAAGCAAGCCGGTTAAAATAGCTTCTGCTTCTTTTTTAGCATTGGTTATTATATTGACTATTTTCAAAGAAAAGTCGCACATTGTTCAAGATTTTCAGGTAGTTGGTTTTCCCACACTCTTATTGAATGTGCTGAGTATGTCGATTGGCTATTACGTTCCCCGCTTGTTTAATTTGGCTAAAAGTCAGGCCATTGCCATTGGTATGGAAATAGGCATTCACAATGGTACTTTGGCGATTTTTATTGCCTTAAGTGTGATTGGAAACAGTGCCATGAGTATACCCGCTGTAATCTATAGTTTGATTATGTTTTTTACGGCAGCTATTTTTGGGTATTTGGTGAATATGAAAAACCAAAATTAACGGATTACCTAAAGCAGCCAAAAACCTAGTTTACAATTAAAAAGACCGAAGATTATTTCTTCGGTCTTTTTAATTAAACTCTTAGGAAGATATTTTTCTTATATAAAACATACAGGAATGTCCATTTGATACCGGTATAGCAAATGGCTAAAGCTACGGCGTTAAAGGGATCTCCAATCAACTGTCCTAACCAGTGAAACATTCCGTCAGTCGCATATTCCCAGTCGATGATCATGCCTGATAAATAAATTAAAATGGAATTCATTCCAATGATGCGGAAGAAAAAGGCCCATTTTTGATATCCCTTAACATCGATGATGTAATAAAAGATGGAAAGTAGAATTAAGCTTATTCCGCCCACGAGCATTACAAATGAACTAGACCAAAGGTTTTTATTAATCGGGAAATCGATATTCCAAATCAATGCAATCACCACAAAAATCACCCCAAGGATAGCCATTTTTTTAGTTTTGGTGGTTCCATCACTAGGGTCATTTTTAAGAAAATTTCCAGTGAGGATTCCCAATAGGCCAGTGGAGATAGCTGGTATCGTTGAAAAAATACCTTCTGGATCGTGAATCCCTCTATGTAATCTTCCTGGCATCCAAGTACGATCTAAATAGGAAGCGAAATTACCCGCTTCGGTTAAATCACCCGCCATAAAGCCTGGCGCAGCATTAAACTTAAGTGCCAAATAATAGCTAATAATGATTCCCGCAAACCAAATGAATTGGGTCAATTGTTTTTGGGTGTACAGAAAGATGATGTTAGCAAACATATAGCCTAGACCGATACGCCCTAGTACACTTCCAAAACGAATTTCTTCCAGCGGTTTAAATTCTAGTCCATTGTTGTAGATAATTCCAAGAATGACCAAGATTAAACCCCTCTTAATTACTTTTTGTAATAATTGCTCTCTGGATTTTCCTTTTTCTAGCTCTTTGCCTAACGAATAGGGAGTGGCCACACCTGCCATAAACAGAAAAAGTGGAAAGATCAGGTCATTAAATGTAAACCCGTTCCACTCAGGATGTTCTAATTGGTTCGAAATGAAGCCCCAGAATGGTGATCCAGTTGCTTTATATAAGAATTTAAATATTTCTTCTGCGCCCATGATCCAAAGCATATCAAATCCGCGAAGTGCATCTAAGGATTGAAGGCGTTGAGCGATAGGAGAACTTTCCAGGGAAGAGCTTGTTGTTTTCATAGGTTTTGATTAACCCCTAAATATATAAATAAATTAGCTTTTTCAATCAAAATTAGGATTAATAGCTAGATAGAAATTTTCTTGGTGGGGTCGATGCGTAGCCACAAAAATCCGCCTAGGATGACGATGCAACCGATGATTCTGACGGGGATATCCCAACTCCCTGTCGCCGCAAGAATATAGCCAAACGCAATGGACATGATGGTGGAGCCCAACTGCCCCGCCATCCCCATAGCTCCTGCCACTGCGCCAGCATTTTGCCCACCTATGTCGGAGGAGGTAGCCCAAGAAACAGGTAAGGTAAAATCTTTAAAGGCTAAGCCAAAGGCTAAAACGACAATCGACGCAGTGGTATCCGGAATGAATGTGGCTGTCAACATACAGAAGCCAGACATCACTAATCCAAACATTCCCACAGCTCTGCGTCCCCATTTTAGACCTCTTTTTTTAGTGATATAATCGGAAGAAAATCCGCCGATAAAACAGCCGACGGTTCCCAATATAAATGGGAGGGAGGCTAAAAATGCAATTTGGGTATCATCAATTCCTCGGCCATTTTTCAAGTATTTAGGCATCCACGAAAGATAAAAATAGGCGCCATAAAGCAGGCAATGGTACATGCCCATGAGCGACCAAATATTGGGATCTTTTAAGATTTTCAGCACAATGGAAAAGCTCTCGCCTCCCGATTTTAACTCACGTCCTTGTTCAATGTGCGCTATTTCTTTTTCGGAAATATTAGGCATGTCACGGGGTTCATCTTTAAACCAAAGTCTCCAAAAGGCTGCCCATATAATTCCTAAAACTCCGAAAGCGTAAAACACATAGCGCCAACCATACGTTTGCATGATGAAGAGGGATAGGAAGGGGGCTAAAGCGGCTCCGATCCTACTCGCGATCCAAATAAAGGATTGTGCACGACCTGTTTCTGACTTTGGGAACCAACGAGAAATTACAATCGTGGCGTTTGGGTAAGCTCCTGCTTCCCCGATTCCAAAAAGAAATCGGATGATAAATAACATGGTAAAGGTGCTTGAGAAACCAGTCAGTATGGTGAATACGGACCAGGAAAGCACAATTCTTACAAGGATGGATTTTGGCCCTTTTCGATCGCCCCATAATCCCACCGGTATTTCAAATAAGCCGTAGGCAAAAGCAAATGACCCTAAAATCCAACCAAATTCTTTTTCTGATAAATTAAGTTCCTGGGTGATGGCGCTACCCGTGATGGAAATCGATGTTCGATCTAAATAGGTGATGATGGAAAATAGTGCCATGACGAATAGCACCCAATATCTTTTATTCATGTAAATTGGCTTATCAGATTATTAATTTCTTGAAGAGAAAAAGTCTTCGTTTTATACGAATTTTTTATTTCTTCGTATTTAACTATACTAACTTTTCAAAAGTTAGTAATGTTGACGAAGGTACAGAAAAAATTAGAATTGTAAATTCATAATTGATTTGTAAATTCAGATTCTTAAAATCATCTAATGAAAATCATTTCGATACTTCAATTTATATTTTTATTTAGTTTTTCTTCGAACATGTGGGCGCAGAAAACACAAAAACCCAATATACTGTACATCTTAGTAGATCAATGGAGGGCACAGTCGACCGGCTATGCGGGTGATAAAAATGTGATGACGCCTAATTTAGATAAATTGGCCAGTAAGAGTATCAATTTGACACATGCAGTTTCAGGAATGCCCGTATGCTCACCGCATCGGGCTTCTTTTTTAACTGGCCAATATCCTTTAACACACGGCGTTTTTATGAATGATGTTTTGTTGGATACCAACAGAACCACGATTGGGAAAGTATTCAAAGAAAATGGCTATCAAACAGGGTATTTAGGGAAGTGGCACGTAGACGGCCATGGGAGGAGTTCTTATATTCCCGCGAGTCGCCAACAAGGTTTCGATTATTGGAAAGCGCTTGAATGTACACATGATTATAATAATTCGGCCTATTATGAAGGAAATTCTCCGGTCAAGAAGGTCTGGGAAACCTATGATGCCATCGCGCAAACTCAAGATGTTTGTCAATACCTGAAAAGTCAGACGAAAAAAGATGATCCCTTCTTTTTAGTGCTTTCCATCGGTTCGCCACATGATCCCTATCAAACAGCTCCCGAAAAATATCGTAAAATGTATGAAAATAAAATCTTTACGATTCGCGATAATGTACCTGCTGATAAAGTAGAGAAGGTTCAAAATGACCTACGTGGGTATTATGCGCACATGACGGCGATTGATGATTGCGTGGGCCAACTGCGTCGCACGCTCAAGGAACAAGGTTTAGACGAGAATACCATTATTGTGTTTACTGCAGATCATGGTGATTTAATGGGCTCTCATGGCGCTTGGAATAAACAACAACCTTACGACGAAAGTATCCGAGTGCCATTTTTGATTCATTATCCGAAGGCTTTTGGACCTACCGGAAAAAAATCAAAAGCTTTGATTAATTCCCCCGATATCATGCCTACGCTGTTGGGCCTAACAGGTATCAAGGTTCCAAAATCTGTGGAAGGAAAAGACTTTTCTCCGATTTTGTTGGGCAAAAAGAAAAATGATGTCACCCATACCTTAATTTCCTGTGTCCAACCTTTTGGCCAATGGATTCGCTCCAAAGGCGGGAAAGAATATAGAGGTTTAATGACTGAAAATTACACGTATGTACGTGATTTAAAAGGACCTTGGCTATTGTTTGATCGGACGAAGGATCCATTCCAACTGAATAACTTGGTCGGCCAGCCTTCCCTTGCGGTAATTCAAAGTAAACTAGACCGCGATTTATTGAATGAATTGAAAATACGTAAAGATGAATTTTTGCCTGGTTTAGACTATGTCAAAAAATGGAATTATGTCATCGATGCAACTGAAACAGTACCTTACGTTAAAATAAATTACCAAGGATTACCCATCACAGATACCTCATCTGGATATCCTACATTAAAATAGTTAGCTATGAAATCTAGTACGTTGAAATCCCTGCCATTTTTGTTGTTTTTATTGACATGTTTTTTCAACATCCATGTCACTCGGGCACAAAATAAAAAGCCGAACATCATTTTTATTTTGACCGATGATCAACGTGCGGAGGCCATGGGTTATGCGGGAAATAAAATCATCAAAACGCCAGAAATGGATAAATTGGCCAGCCAAGGAATCTACTTCAAAAATGCGTTTGTCACAACGCCTATTTGTGCAGCTAGTCGAGCCAGTATTTTAACGGGTTTGTATGAGCGGACGCATTTATATACATTCCAACAAGGTAATTTGAAGCAAGGGTATGCCGATAATTCCTATCCGACTTTACTCAAAAAGGCAGGTTATTATACGGGATTTTATGGGAAATTTGGAGTAGAATACCCTTCGTTTGATGCGATGTTTGATCAAGGAGAAAACTATGATCGCAATACAAAATACAAGGATCATCGAGGCTATTTTTATAAGACTTTAGGAAAGGATACGGTTCACTTAACCCGGTATACGTCACAGAAAGCCATGGATTTTATTTCAAGCGCGCCGACCAACAAACCCTTTTGTTTGTCTTTGAGTTTTAGTGCTCCCCATGCGCATGACCCTGCTGTTGATCAGTATTTCTGGCAACCTGAGGTAGATAATCTATACAAAGATGTGGTGATTCCGCCACCGATTATGGCTTCTGATGCTGATTTCATGGCTCAGCCTGACTATGTTCGCAACGGCGAAAATCATACACGCTGGCTGTGGCGTTTCGATACCCCAGAAAAATACCAGAAAAGTGTGAAAGGGTATTACCGCATGATTTCTGGTGTGGACTTAGAAATAGGGAAAATTCGTAAACTGCTAGCTGAAAAGGGCCTAGATAAAAATACGATTATTATCTTTTTAGGTGACAATGGATACTTTTTAGGGGAGCGCCAATTTGCGGATAAATGGCTCATGTACGATAAGTCATTGCGCGTACCTATGATGATTTATGATCCTCGCAATCCGAAACATCGGGTCATTGAAGATGAGGTTTTAAACATTGATATTGCACCGACCATTTTTGGTTTTGCGGGGTTAAGCCAACCGAAATCTTGGCAAGGCGTGAATTTATCTGGATACACCAAAGCCGCTTCTCCAGCTAAATCACGAGTGGATTTTTTATGTGAGCACCTCTGGAAAGTCGATATAATTGCCTCCAGCGAAGGATTTAGGACTAAAAAGTGGAAATATTTCCGTTATCGGGAAGACTTGAAACATGAAGAATTATATGATTTATCCAAAGATCCGTTAGAAAAAACGAACCTGGTCAATGAGCCTAAATTCAAATCTGTCTTAATCGAGATGCGTCAAAAAATGGAGAAGAAAATCGCCTCTTTGGAGAAAAGTCGTTTGTAGCAAGACAATAAGCCTAGGCGGGTAATTTTATGCTGCACTCTTTTTATTTAATGATTCGTTTATTTTAAAAGTGTAAATAATGTTTAATTTTAGGTGTACAAAATTGATTTTATAATCTATATACCTATGAAAATTCGTTTACTGATTTTCCTCTTTTTAGGAAATATTTTCGCCATTTCTGCTCAAAAAATGGCTCCAATGGTCTCTTTGCCTAATGGTTGGAAATTAAGTTCTGCTGGCAAATCCTTTGGTTTAGGTGATTTACCTTTAAACATTGCGGTTAGCAATTCTAAGAAATTTGTTGCGGTAACAAATAATGGCGTTAGCGCCCACAGCATCATGTTGATCGATGTGAAATCAGAGCGTGTCATTGATTCTGTTATTATCCCAAAAGCCTGGTATGGTTTGGCTTTCAGTCCAGATGACCAATTTTTATATGCGGCTGGCGGCCATGATAATAAGATCGTTCGGTATGAAATCATTCAAAATAAACTGAATAAAAAAGATGAGATCGTTTTAGGAGCCGTATGGCCTAATCGAATTGCGCCTTCAGGAATCACTTTTGACTCAAAGCGTCAAAAAATTTATGTAGTTACACGGGACAATCGTAGTTTATATGTGATCGATGCGAAAACGCAAAAAATCGAAAAGCAATTTGGCCTAGATGGAGAAGCTTATATGAGCGTGATGAGTACTGACGCCAAAGAATTATATATTTCGTGCTGGGGCTGTGATCACGTGCTTGTTTTTGATCTAAATATGCAGGCTTGGAATGCGCCGATTAAAGTAGGCGATAACCCGAATGAGATGTTGGCAAGCCCGAATGGCCAACAACTTTACGTGTGTAATGCGAATGACAACACGGTTTCGGTGATCAATTTAAAAACCAAAAAAGTAATTGAAACTTTAGATGTGGCTTTGTACCCGAACTCACCTTCTGGTTCTACCACGAATGGGTTGGCGTTGGATCCAGTCAAAAAGAGTTTGTTTATTGCAAATGCGGATAATAATTGCTTGGCCGTTTTTGATGTTTCCACACCTGGAAAAAGTGTTCCAAAAGGTTTTATTCCAGTAGGTTGGTTCCCCACGAATGTGAAATTTATCAATAACAAAATTTGGGTCACTAATGGAAAAGGAAATACTTCTTTGGCGAATCCATATGGTCCTCGGCCAATAAAAAATGGAGAAGAAGTGATTTTGCATGGGGCTGATGTCAATGCCCCGAAAGAGGTTCAATACATCGGTTCTATGTTTAAAGGGACCATGAGTGTGATTCCTTCTCCCTCAGTAAAAGACCTTCAGGGCTATTCCAGAGCCGTTTACAGAAATGCATCTTATTCTCCAAGCAAATCAGATTTAGCGGATAAGGAAGCACCCGGATTTCCGATCCCGATGAAAATGGGTCAAAAGTCACCGATTAAATATGTGTTTTATGTGATTAAAGAAAATCGTACCTATGACCAGGTTTTGTCAGATGTGAAGGGTGGAAATGGGGATACGACATTGCTTTTGTTTGGTAGAAAATACACGCCGAACCAACATGCCATCGCCGAAAAATTTGTGCTTTTAGATAATTTCTATGTGGATTCTGAAGTAAGCGCCGATGGACATATGTGGTCAATGGGAGCTTATGCCACAGATTACATGGAGAAAAGTTGGCCTACCAGCTACGGCGGCAAAGGCGGTGGAATTTATGGAGAGCCAGAGAAAAATGTGGTATTGAATAAAAGCGGATATATTTGGGATTTATGCAATCGTTACGGCGTGACTTTTAGAACGTACGGTGAGTTTGTGACAAATGGAAAAGCAACTATTCCTGTGCTGGACAAACATTTTCATCCTACTTTTCCTAGTTATAGTTTGGCCATCATGGACACAACTCGTCTGCGGATTTGGAAGACTGAATTTGAGACGATGGTGAAGGAAAATAGAGTTCCCCAGTTTAATACATTGCGATTAGGAAATGACCATACGGAAGGTTTGCGTATAGGCCGACCTACGCCGTATGCGCATGTGGCCGATAATGATTTGGCGGTAGGCCAATTGATCGAGACGCTTTCTAAAAGCCCAATCTGGAATGAGACGGCCGTGTTTATTTTAGAAGATGATGCTCAAAATGGAGCGGATCACGTGGATGCACACCGCAGTCCAGCCTATCTAGCGGGAGGATTTGTGAAACGAAATTATGTGGATCATACGGCCTATTCGACAAGTTCGATGTTGCGCACGATGGAATTAATTTTAGGCTTAAATCCGATGTCACAATACGATGCGGCGGCAATGCCAATGTGGCGTTCTTTTGATTCGGTTGCAAAGCCTAGTGATTTTAAGGCGATTAGTCCTAATGTGGATTTGCAAGCAAAAAACGTGGTTAGAAATGAATGGCAACGGAAGTCCGAATTATTTAACTTTGAGAAAGAAGATACCAATAATGATGTGGCCTTTAATTTGGTCCTTTGGCATGGTTTAAAAGGGGATAAAATTCCTTTCCCAGGTCCCACTCGGGCTGCTTTTGTGTATCCCATCATAAAAAAAGATGATGATGATTAGAAAATCCTGGGCTTTTGTTTTTTTGTGTTTTTGGAGTTTTAGTGCTTACTCATTAGACAACCCAAAGAAGCCGAATATCATTTTCATTTTAGCGGATGATTTGGGCTATATGGATTTGGGATGTTACGGCAATCCTTATAATGAAACGCCTCATTTAAATAAGTTGGCCAGCGGTGGAATACGGTTTACGCAGGCTTATGCGGCGAGTACGGTTTGTTCTCCGTCTCGTGCGGCCATTATGACGGGTTTGCATCCAGCCAGATTAAAACTGACTAACTTTTTAATTGGAAATCGAACGGAGGATGATTCTCCCTTATTGCCAGCTCAATGGAAGACTTATTTGGGCTCTAAAGAAATCACGTTGGCCCAGCGATTAAAGTCCATGGGTTACCAGACGGGGATGATTGGAAAATGGCATTTGGGTTCTGGCGATAGCCTGGCTCCATGGAATCGAGGTTTTGATTATGCGAGGATGATTGGTAAAAATGGGCTAGACTATTATAATTATGGAATCTTTGAAAATAGCTTTCAAAAGGTTTTTGAGGACACCGGTGAACGGTATATGACGGATAAGTTGAGTGATTATGCGGTCGAGTTTATCGGCCAGCAAAATGAGGCAAAACCGTTTTTTATGTACATGTGCTATTCAGCACCCCATGTTTTCATCGTGCCCAAGGCCACTAAATTGAACAAGTATTTCATGAAATATGAAAAGTTCAATGGTAAATACAATCCCTACTATGCGACGATGGTGGAGAGTATGGACGATGGCGTGGGGCGAATCATGGAGTCTTTAAAGAAGCAAGGGCTTTTGAATAATACTTTAGTCATTTTTGCTTCGGATAATGGGGGAGTGGGTTTGCCTGAATTAGGGCCTATTCCTACGCAAAATGACAGCCTTAGAAAATGGAAAGGACATGTCTATGAAGGTGGAATCAGGATTCCAACCATCATGTTCTGGGAGGGTAAGATTTTGCCAAAACAGGTAAATGATAATTATTTTATGAATACGGATTATACGGTTACTATTTTGGATTTATTAGGCCAAAAAGCACCTGATTTAACGGATGGTGTGAGTGTGTGGCCCATGATCAATAAGCCTAATGTAAAAGATCAGTCTAGGCCTTTATTTTGGCATTATCCTCATTTTTCGAACCAATTAGGTAGACCGGCTGGAGCGGTTAGATTAGGGAATTGGAAGCTCGTTGACAATTTTGAATCATCGCAGGTTGAACTATATAATCTACAAGATGATGTGGGTGAGCGCCATGATGTGGCCAAGGATTTTCCTGTTAAAAGGGATGAACTACAACGTTTATTAATCGATTGGCGACAAAAAGTTCAGGCCAATATGCCCATCAAGAAATAAGGCGTTTTATGGTTTAAAAGGACTGCGTCTTTTCCAGGTAGTTTCGGGTTCTAGGTAATTGAAAATTCGGCCTAAGAATTGATTAATCAATGGCTGACTATGTCGCATGAATCCAAACATAGGCGTATCTGTGGCGCCCACGGAACTCTTTATTTCGAGCGCAGTTCGGCCAAAAATAATGTTGTTGAATTTTAAACTAATCCCACATGCAATCATATCGTAGAGCATGTTAAGATAGAGCATTTTTTCTTTTTGAATTTTATCGTCATAGCCTAGAAAGTAGGTATCTAAACTTTTTCCGTTTTTTATCAAGGTGTAAAATCCGATTAATTTCCCGTCCTTGAAATAGCCGTACAGCATGAAGTCATCTGTAAGCTTTTCTTTTAACACATAAAAGTGATTTTTGGGAAGGTAAAAGGTGTTGAACGGAGCATTCTCGGCTACATGCAAATACAAATCATAGATGATTTCTTGTTGGTCAAGTATTTCGTCTAAGGTCAACATTCTTTTTTCAACGCCCAATGCTTTATTTCTACTTCTTTTAAATTGATCTCTGTATTTTTTCGTTAAAGCCTTTACATAATCATCTTCATGAGCCCATGAGGGATTAATCTCAAAAATCATATTAGGCTGCGAAGTAAATTTTAAATCTTTTTTAAAAGCGGGTTGGTCAAAATAGGAGAGATCACTAGGCATGAAATCTTTAAAGGAGGTTAGGTGGATTTTAAAAGTTTGATTTAATTCTGCAACTGCCTTTTTTAAAGTTTTTAGAATTTCAGGGATTAATGCGCCATTTTTAATTGAAAAGGCATTTTGACCGGACAACATGTTATTGCCGATAAATAATAGTTTCGATGAAAAACGGCTAAATAAATAATTTCTTACCCATGTTTTGAGCTTTTTATCTCGTTCTCCATAGGTTTCTAAATGCGAAAGATCGATGAATTGGGCTAGAGCGATTCCGATGAGTTCTTCTTGATTGAAAATACCAATATATTGGCATGATATATTGGCAGGAGCGGCTGACTCTAAAACTTCAAGGTATTTTTTGGAAAGGAAGATATTTGCTTGCGCGATGGAATCCCAATGTTTGGGTAAGGACTGAATAGACGTAAAAAGCTGATATGTATATTTTGTATTCAAAAGAAAAGGTAAGCTAGTCTGTTTAACTTGATTACGAGTAAAATAGTTTCATTTGATTTCATTAATCATGTTGGCTAGCTCATGATCTTTGGCTGTAATTTGATTGTTTTCATCGTGCGTGCACAACCAAATCTCCACCACATTGTAGTTGTTAAGTATGCTGGGATGGTGATTGAGCTGGGTTGACAGCTCCGCAACTTGATTGATAAATTGAATTGCTTGTGTGAAGTCGGCAAATATGAATTTTTTGTACAGTTTATTTTCTTTTGTTTCCCACATCGTTTTTTGAATTGACGCAATTTAAGGAATTGTTTGTAATCCATTTGGATTTTTAAGTACAACAAATTTCGTCAGCCAAATGTCTGCTCTTTTATTTAGTTTAAATTATTTTAATTTTTTTTGAAAAAGTTGTGATTTCCCAATTTTTACTATTTGTGAATCAATTACATTTGATGACTATGAAAGCGGTAAGGATCAAAACTTCAGATCAAGCTTTAAATTTAAGTCGATTCGAGATCGTTTTGTTGAAAGATATTGCTAATCACCATTTAGATTATCAATTGGCGAATAATGAGGCATTCATTCAGTTGGAACTTCATCAAGGAGAACAATTTTTATTGAGTTTAGGTTGTGATGAACCCCAATTCGAGAAATTTAAGTTGAGGTGGGAGCGATTCCAAGAGAATGAAGATTATTATTTTGATTTATCAGAGTGGGGGTCAGTAAAATAAAAAATATAATTTAGAACACGGAGTATCGGAAATCCCTGGTTTTTTAAACTAGGGATTTTTTATTCATTCTCCTGCACTTTTTGATTCAATAGTTTGGATAGATAGGTGGCTTCTATATTTAAAAAAGAGCATAAGTACTTATTCTTAACCCTTTTGAGTAAATAAGGGTATTCTTTTTCAATGTACTTTAAACGATCAGGGGCTGGCAATGTTCTTAAAAACTCACATTGATTTTGGTACTCACATAAATTATTAAAAAGTTCATGGATTGAAAATTTAGCAAAGTTGGTACTCAGCTCAACTAAATATAAATACGATTTTTTGTTAATATAATAGATCACGGAATCTTCTATAGCCTCAAAATATTCTTTGGAGGGATGGCCATAATGAAAGCTATTGACGGTCGTAACAAAATCTCCTTCTTTCGTAAACCAAGTGGTGATTTCTTTTTCACCTTCTAACCGATAGATTCTCACAAGGCCTTTTTCAATATAATATAATTTGTCGCATATATCTCCTGCTTCAATGATGAATTCCCCTTTATTGACCTTTTTTGAAAAGACTAATTTTAAAAACCAATCAAAAAATAAAGAATGGCTCCCCTTGAAAAAATAGGGGCTTTTGGAAAGTCGCTCGGCTAATTTCATGGTTTTGTTTCAATGGTTTTGTAAGTATTTTAAATTTCAAAAATTTATACTTAATAAACAAATATCTAAAAAAGATGGTCGAGAGTATCGAGTCGAGCGCGACCCCGGCGTATCAAGCGTTCAGGAAACGCCTATTATTATTTTATTTATGGTGGCCCCGACGAGAATCGAACTCGTATCTAGCGTTTAGGAAACGCCTACTCCTTTACTTACTACTTTTTGTGTTATTTTAACCTCAAAATCACGTTTCGTGTGTAGTAAGTGTGTAGTAAATGGTGATTTTGCGACACACTTTGCAGCACACATTTTAATACTCAAAAGGGAATATTCCTCAAGGTCGAAAAAAAATCGAAAAATATTTTAAAAATAATTTGGTAGTACAAATAAAATGTCGTTACCTTTGCATTGCAAGCAAACAAACACATGGCAAAATCAGATAGCGATATATTAAAGGGCAACAAATTTAGTCCGAAAATAGATGAATATTCATTGTTTATTGAGTCTATGAAAAATCAGAAGTTGGATTTTTCTGGATTGATTATCCTCGAAAAAAAGTTATTTGATAAAATGGACAAAAGTGAGTTTGGCAAATGGGTGCAAAATTCATCTTCTAATTTTGATGGTTTTGCTAATGAATTTAAACTAATTAAAGAGCAGATTTCAAAGCAATATAAGATAGCCAATGAGTTTTACACTTCGATGCTTGATTTTAAAGCACTTTCAAAAGAGCCTAAATCAATCAAGGATTTGATACACGAATTAAATACCCTTCTAATTCCTTTGAGGAAGTTATCCTTAATTATAAACCCTATGATAACCTCAAGTACTTCTGAGCATCCAAGAACAAAAATCAAATACTCTGTGATAAAAGCATATTGGATAGATGCTGAAGGTGAATTGAAAAGAAGTGTCAACCGGAATGTAGGTTTGAATGAATGGGGAATGGTAGATGTTGCTGCAAAAATGTTCGCTTCATTTGGTTTCGACTCTTATGTACCAGCTAATCAAATGGAAAATGGTGTAATGGTGGACATGGTAATTTCAAAAGAGGAAAAATCATGGATTGTAGAAATAAAGCAAAAGCAGAAAGAGGATTTCCGTAAAATGTTTGTTTCATTAGAGTTATGGAAATTATACAAGGCAGAGTATAAACAAGAATTCGAATAAATATTTTTTTAACTGATTTAGAAAAGAAAAGGCAGGAGCTTTTTTTTTGCCCTAAATCAAGGTAGTACAATTAAAATGTACAACCAATAAACAAAAGACAGAAATGGCAACAAAAACAACAAGAGCAGCAAATGCTCAAAAGAATCAAGAGCTGCATTTAATTATGCAGGCACGAATAAACAATTTTTCAAACAATTAAATTTTTTCAAATGAAAAAAACAAAAAAGATGACTGTAGGCGCAGCGGCCAGTTTATCTAAAAAAGCTGCAGTAGGTGTTAATTGTTTAGAAGTAAAATCTACAATGATGACAGAGTTCGAAAGTGAAATTTCTACTTGTGAGATGTTGAATCTTGTCGAAATTGACTTGGATGAGTTTGATTTTGATGACGTTCACGAAAATGTGCAAAAACTTTTGGTGCATTTTTTTGGTGATGAATTTTATCAAATTGAGAAGTTAGTAAGCGAATTCAGCGATAAATCTGGACTTGATTATGACGACTATGATGAATTTATGAGACTTGCGGCAAAAGGTAAATTTAAAAAATGGTTTGAGTACAGTAATAAAATTTGCTCAGGAAAACCAGAGGTAGCAAATGCAGTGCTAGACTTATATTTTCAAAAGACGATGATACCGTCGCCAGATATTCATAATGACCTTTTGATATATGCTTATATCGAAGATATTCAACCCTTTTTAAATTAAATCAGAAAATATGAAAGCAATTAAATCGACCGAAAAAAAACAAGCAGGTCAAAAAAGTAAAAATTTGGGTGTAATTCAAACACATTCAAATTACGAGATTGAGGAAGTAGAAAAGTTTGATAATAGCAAACCAATTGCAGGTGATGAGTTGGCTGAGCTTATTAGAATGGTTAAGACTGAATGCCCTGATTCGTTATTTCTAGGTGGTTATGAAGAATCAATCATTGGTTTTGATTGCAATTCTAAAGCTGTTATTTATGATGGTGACAAGATATTAAATCGCATGGCAGATGCAGCAATTCAAGAAGCCATTGAAGATGGAATTGAGATTTTTGACAGATGGGAGTACTTCGATGATGTAGTTGATTACTTTGAATACAATGTATTGAGATTCTTTGATTTCACCACTGCTGAAGAAAATAGACCTAAGCCAATCATTTTAAGAAGATTTATCTAAGCCCAAAAACATGAACCCAATCAGAAGTCCAGTAAAGAATTTGTTTGGCACAAGGTGCTGCGAAACAAAAAAGGGTGCCGTTGCGGAAACAACAAACACCCAGTAATAATTATTCACAGTTTAAAATGACAATTATATGTCTAAAATTACAAAAAATGCATTGGAATTAAAAGAATTGATTTCAAGCGAATTATTATCAGTCTACGAGATTGAAACGACATCACTTTTAGATGACATTAGAGAAAATGGGGTATTAACTCCAATTGCTTTATCGGTTGAAGGTGTACCATTAGATGGTTATCGTTGCATTTATGCAGCGATTGAATTAGGTATTCAAGAAGTGCCAGTTCGTATGACAGATTTGGAAACATCTGTAGCCAATAGGGTGACATTGAACCATAGGCGTGAAAAAACTTGGAGAGATAAGCGCAATGAATTATTAGTGTCATTTCAAATCTTTGGTAAAAAGCAGGGAACAAAGTATGCTGATGGATATGATAGGTATGTTTCAATTGGTCAGCGTAATAGCTTTCGATACAAGGATGCAAAAACAATTCGTAAAGTTGAAGTAATCTTAACAAAAGACACCGGTATATTCCCATTATCACAATGGCTACTTGATAAAAATGCAGATGTGGCTTCGATTGAAAAAGTGCTTGAATTGATTGAGAAAAATGAGTATCCAGAAATCATGAATCAAGTGCAGCAAATGGAAATATCACCTAAAGAAGCATTACGTAAAATCAAAGACGAAGAAAACTTGAACAAGGTAAAGTCCAAGGCATTCAAATTACCTGATGCAACAAGTGATAGTATTTTTATTTATGAGGATGCAGAGGAAGAAATGATGATTCATCTTCAAAAGGAAAAGCCAAAGGTTTATTTCTATCAACCAGAGAACTGTACTTTCACGCAAAAGGATGAAAATGGCAGAAAGATTTCTAATGATAAGATTCTTGAGGTTTATGCATTGAAAACTGCAGTAAAAATTAAGCCGTATACCCAAAAACGTGCCAATGATTTTACAAATTACTTCATTAGTGTGAAGGAGGTTTATGTTAATGGAATTGCCCAACAATTACCCAGTAAAGTAATTGCTGCCATTCAAAATGAAACCGGTTTAGTTTATAAGCAAACCTTATTTACTCCAAACGCAGATTCCTTAATTGAAAGTAGGGCCAGTAATAATTTACCAGACAGTATTACGCAAATCTTATGGTTTGTCAAATGGGATAAGGATAGAGTTAACCCAAATTTCATCCCAATTCAAAAAGTAGATAATAATGGGCTTAGTTCTGATGTATATCTTCAGTGTTCAAACTACATCAATAATCAAACACTACAGGATTTGATTGTCAACTATAAGGATAAAGGTTCGATTGCAGATGCAGCCTCAATTATTCCAATTTACCTTACTACAAAGGAAAATGATTTAGTAGTTGATATATCCATGAAAGGAGATGCTGCTGCAGCTGCCGCAATTATGAACCGAAGATTTGTAGGGAACTCCGCAAAAAGTAAGTTCATTGCAAGGGCCAGTAAAAATGTGGATAGTGCAGTGAAAAGCTACGACTCCGTTTTGACAAGGAACTTATTTGGCAATGAATTTACGAAAGCAACTAAGGTAGGTTCAATTAAGAAACAATTGGCAAGTCAAATTTAATTTTCAAATCCTTGCGGTGGTGGTTAACCGCATTTTTACAATCTAGCGCCAGTTAGTACATTTTGCTGTTAAATTAGCCAAGTGTGCTGCAAAATTCAAACGGCAGTGAATAACTACAGCAGACATATTATTAGTGGTGACACAAGGCAAACATCTCTTGTGTTAAATCAATTGTTTGATGACAATGTGAGGGAAGTGCCATTGGAAAAGTTGAAGCTCCCCAAAACATTGCCAACATTCAAGCTACGCGAAATAATTGAAATTGCTGATAAAATTGAAACAGGTCTGTTAAACGAACCACTGCTAGTAAATGAAGATTTCATGATTGTAAAAGGTTTAAAAAGGTACTACGCATTAAAACGATTAGGTAAAGAACGTGTTAAAGTGCGCGTAGGCTGCAACGAATTTCAAAACAAAAACAATACATTTTCAATAAGGAGATAAATATATGTATCAATTTTTTTACGTAAGAAAATCAAAGAGCAATTCTAAAGTAGGAACAATCTACAAAGGGGTGTATGACGAAAGAAACCCTATTAGCAGGATTTCTCTTAAAATATCCATCCCAATCAAATATTGGGATGAAAAACGACAAGAAGTAAAAGCACACCACGAGGTGGAGCACGAAAAGATTAACTATCTACTTAATCAGTACAAGTCTGAATTTCTGGCCGCTAACAAAAGAGCTGTAAGAACTAACAGGGATTGTTTCATCGAATTTGCGAAGGAACATTTAGAAAAAGAGTATAGTAACATAGGGACAAAAATCAAGTACACAACTGTTCTGAATTCCCTAAAAAAGTATGTTCATGAGGTATTAGGAAAAGACACATTAACGTTTGAAGAGCTACGAAAAATTGATTTTATTGGAGGGTACAAGAAATGGGTATTCAAGCGACAGTATAATAACCGAGACAAATCAATTACCAAAAAAACGAGGACAGTTTTCAATTACGTAATTGTAATTCAAACATTTGTCAAAAAATACAACCAACTCAACCCGGAGAAGGATGAAATCAAAACTATTCATTACACTGCTGGTGTGGAGGACTTCGACACCGTTGAACCGAGAATGCTTTTCCCTGAAGAAATAGAAAGGCTGATAAAATATAACCCTATTAGTGTTAGAAAAACTGATAAGACTATTGATGCTAAATATCAATTCCTTTTTCAGTTTTTTGCTAGTGGTTTAAGGGTCAGTGATATTCTGCTCTTAAATTATAAACACTTTATCAAAGGTAGAATTGAGTTTATAGTAAAGAAAAACGGTAAGAAAATCAGTATTCCTTTTAGTTATAAAGCAGGTAAAATGTTGGGCCACTTTTATCCCAATGAATTAGAAGCTGCAAAATTGGCAAATCCATTAGGTGACATTGAATTGAATGGGTATGAGGTTGAGGAACTGATTTATGTTAATTCACACAAGAAGCCACTAGAAGATTTAACCATTGATGATTTGGTGCAATTTCAACAGTACCTAATTGATGACCGTAGTGAAGATAATAGCAGACGATTAAAGGTACTGAAAGGTGTAATTATTCGAGTTGAGAATCAGGTAGCATACACCATGTGTGAAATAATGGGCGCTAAACCAAGTGGATTAGTATTTGATTATTTGGATTATCAGGATTTCAAGGATTTGCGTATTATGGATAAAAAAGAGTTATCAAAAGAGCAAACCTACAAACTACATAGGGGAAGAACTACCTATAATGGTAGACTAAATAGGATTGCAACAAGGATTGATGTTGATAAGATTACATCACATGTTAGTCGTCATAGTTTTGCTTACTACATGTTAAGCACAGGAGCTTCCGTTGAGGAGATAAGTTTTGCATTGGGACATGCTAACCCTGAAATCACGCAGTCGTATATCAAACAATTCCCAAGTAGATATAGTGATGAAGCAATTAGTCGATTTGGAGCAAGTTTTAATGTATAAGAACTAACTCCTGCCGGCAGGGCTGGCTGCAGGAACACCTGCAGCTCCTCCCGTATCTTCCCTCTATATATACATATATATGAAGGGGGTATATAAGCGTCAATACCGTAAAAAAAATCCTGGGCAATTTCGTCCAGGATTTGTAAAACATCGGTGCTAATAAAAGTGTTTATTTGCTAGTATGTTCCATGCGGAGCATTTGTTAGCTCAAACATTCAGGATACTTCAGTTTATATAGTTCAAATAACGATTCACGTACTATATCAGATTTTTGACGGCGAGTCATGCTGCATAATTTTTCAAGTCTAGTTTTTTCGATTGTATCAATTCTTAATCTTACGAATTCTGTTTTGTTGTTGTCTTTTTTTGTTCTCATGTTAGTGCTTTATATATAAATATCAGTTGAGTGGGTAAAATTGTTCCACTTGCCATATTTTTTGTAGCCACTTTGGATTTTGGTAGTTCTCGAAGTATTTATAATAAAATGGAATACAATGGAAAACAAAAATGAAGAAAATGTATTTAGTCCCAAGGGATTTTTTATGAAACTAGAGTGGTATGAATTATTTGCTACAATGAAACCAAAGCAATTTCAGAATGTAATACTGAACAGTTATAACTACTTGCTTGGGAATGAATTGTTGGGTATGAATCAATTCGAATCAACGATATTCGAATATGCAATTAAACCGGTGTTGATGCACAATAATAAAGTCTATCAAGAAAAGTGTGCACATAATGCAAGAATTTCAAAAAAAGGTGTTGAAGCAAAAGCAGCCAAAAAATTGAAAGATGAAACCAATACAACCCAAAATAACCCATTGGGTAAAACTATTAACCCAGAACTACCTAAAGATAAATCTATAACTAAAGAAAAAGATATAAATAAAAGTAAAGATGTAATTAAACTAGAAGGTAAATCTGAATCTATAGTTGAAGATGCAGTTCAAATTGAAGCTAGCATAATAGATGAAGATTTCATTATACTAGATAGATTTAAGGATTTAGTAAAAATTGATAGTAGTCAACTGGAAGACAATGAGGATTTTCAATATGTAAATAATTGCAGAATACTAGCGCAAGATGCTGGTTGGTTTGGATTCTTTCAATTAGTATTAAAATCAAGTATCAAGGAATTGCCGGAGCTAATGAAAATACATAAATCTAGCCTTGATGAGTATTCAATACTTGAAATAAGAAAGCACAGGATTTTTTATCTTAAAAAGCTATTAAATAAATAATCTCAACCGGGAAGTGAGTGGAACGAACGTTGACGAAGTCTCTCGACTTCAAACCCAACCCCCTCGTTGCGCCGTCCCCCTTCCCAAGAATTAACAAAAAGGAATATTCCCGGTAGTGATTTTGAGCATAGTTTGCCGTAAGAAGTTGGAGGTTGACCATGACAACAAAAAATTCACGAAATAATTTCAATGTATTTCACATATATCGATTGTGATATTGAAATCAGGAAATTATTCAAATGGATTGTTCAATGTAGTAACGTGGAGAATACTGACCCTTTCGTGAAATAACCCTTTTATTTTTCAATTGCAGACAATCTGGAAGACTTTGTTGTACAGGTTGGATATTTATATTAAAAAGAGATAACCATGAAATTTAAAGACTTGATTAACGAACAATCTAGACGACCTATAAAGATTGTAATTACAGAACAGCAATTGCGAACACTTGCAAGCAAAGTGGTTTCGCTAATGGAGCAAGAACAAATAACAAAGACATACTTAATCAATAAGAAAACCAATGGAAAGTAATTCAATGGACATAGCCGTATTCACATTTGCACGTGGAAGTCAACAACATGAAAATATTCTTAATAGTGAGAATTATCAATTTGTTTATCGAATTCTAAAGAACCTGATGACAAGATATGGTTTGGATGTACCTAAAATTGGTTTATCAGGAAGTATAGATGATGTAACATGTTTTATTGCTGGACTTATAGAATACCAAATGATATATAACATCAACGTTGAATACTTCGATGGTGATACCACTGAATTTGACCCTGACTTTAATTCCGAAGTGTATGACGATGAGTTGGGGTAACATCATGAAATTTATTCAAGAACCTAGTGTTTTATTGAATTTGCTAGTATAATCTCTAGCAAAATGCTAAAAATATCAAATCTTAAACCCACGTTTATGGCATGTTAAGTTATGGCTGTTATATTAGCCAAAACATAAAAACATGGAAAATTACATCGCATATGTTCGCACAAGTACAGGTCGTCAAGTACTTGGATTAGAAGAACAACAAACAAGAATCAATCAATTTATTAAATCAACAGGAGACAATTTAATTGAAGTCGTAGTTGAACAGGAAAGTGGCAAAAACAATAATCGAGTAAAGTTAGAATATGCTACCAACCTTTGTATTAAACATGGTTACACACTTTTATTTACTAAACTTGACCGATTATCTCGTGAAGTTGAGTTCCTATTCACTTTGAGAAACAAGGGGGTTAAACTTCGTTGCATTGAACTGCCGGAACTTAATACCTTAACATTAGGAATATTTGGGAGTGTTGCACAATGGGAAAGGGAACTGATTTCAAACCGAACGAAAGCTGGATTGGCCGCATTAAAGGCAAGAGGAATAAAATTAGGGTCACCTCAAAATCTCACAATTGAAGCAAGAATGAAAGGTGTTGAAACAATATTAAAAAGACGAATTGAAAATGAAAATTGGAAAACGGCAAGAATGTTTGTCGAGCATTTCCAAATGAAACATGGTTATATGAACTATACACACATATCAAGGGAACTTAACCTGAATGGTTATAAGACGAGATATGGATGTGAATTTACACCGGCTAGCGTGAGGAGGCTGTACATTCAATAATAGTATTATCATTGAAAATATAGGTTGACTTATTTTTTTTAAAATCCACCTCTATTTCATCTATTCATCGATTTTTTTGTTTCAAGTCAAGTAGCAGGTTTAGTGATTTGTTTAACCACTTTCAATAAGAATTTTTATTTCAGACCTATTTTTGCTTATTTTAGCAATTACTTAAATAAGAAATGTTCACTATATTCGCATTATGGATAAACCTTCTTGTATAAGACAACAAGCAGACATTAGACAAATTCTTCGCTGTAAAGAACGTGTTTCAGAACTCCAAGGGTCGTTTGATTATTTGTCCAACGGACTTGAATTGGCTGGGAATAGTGTAAGATTTAAAATCTTGTTTCTACTTTATGAAGAAAATCGACTTTGTGTATGTGATTTAAGTGATATTTTAGGGATGACTATTTCGGCAGTTTCTCAACACTTGCGAAAACTCAAAGACAAGAATCTTATTAAAACCGAAAGAGAAGCACAAACGATTTATTACTCAATGACTAAAGAATATGACCTTTTCTTTAAACCATTTTTTAAAATAATCTACGATAACAAAATTTTAGAAACAATATGAAAACCGACAAAAAACTAATTGGTACAGGTCTTTTGACAGCGTTTGCGGCTTCATTATGTTGTATCACCCCTGTATTGGCTCTCATCGCAGGAACTAGCGGACTAGCTTCAACCTTTTCTTGGGTTGAACCATTTAGACCATATTTAATTGGTTTAACAATTTTTGTGTTAGGATTTGCTTGGTATCAAAAACTAAAACCGAAAAAGCAAATTGATTGTAAATGTGAAATAGACGAAAAACAAAATTTTATGCAAACAAAATCATTTTTAGGAATTGTTTCAGTTATTGCAATTCTGCTCTTATCATTTCCAATTTATGCTAGTGTTTTTTTTCCAAAAGTTAATAATAGTTCAATTATTACACAGGAGTATAAAACTCAAAAAGTTGAATTTACAATTAAAGGGATGACTTGTTCAAGTTGCGAACATCATGTCAAAACAGAGATTAGTAAACTAAAAGGAATTGCTGAAGTTTTGGTTTCCTATGAGAACGGCAACGCAATTGTTAAGTTTGACAATAAACAAACGAGTATAACAGAAATCGAAAAAGCTATCAATTCCACAGGGTATAAATCACTAAAAAGTAAAATTAAATAATAATGGATATTAAATTACAATCAGTAATAACTTGCCCAAACTGTGGACACCAAAAAGAGGAAACAATGCCAACAGATGCATGTCAGTATTTTTATGAATGTGAAAGCTGTAAAACAAAATTAAAACCTTTACAAGGTGATTGTTGTGTTTATTGTAGTTATGGAAGCGTACCATGTCCACCAATACAACAGGACAAAAAATGTTGCTAATCGAATCCAATTAAGAAAAATTAGAAAATGGCACGATTGTTCATCGAGCACTTTCAAATGAAATATGGGTATATCAACTACACACATATATCAAATGAACTCAATCTAAATGGTTATAAAACACGGAAGGGTTGTGATTTTACACCAGCAATTGTGAGGAGGCTGCATTTGTTTGTTTATTAACTTTTATAATTCCTCATGCTTTTATTAAACATAATAATTTGGTTTAACTTTTTGTACCTTTGTACTAATATTATATGGTTAAAAGGTCAATTATATTCATGATGCTTCTTATTGGAATGATATTTCTTTCCAATGAAGCATTTGCATGTAGTAAACCTAAAAACTCTAAAGATAATACTCACTTAACAGCAAGTAAGGCTAAGAATAACCAAAACGATAATTGTTGTAAATCTAGTAAAAGCGATTCAAGTCATAATTGTAATAGAAATTGCCATCATCATAACTGTGTTTGCAACATCATTCCTACTTGTTTCTTTTCTCATCAACCAGAATTCGCTTTAGCATCATTTATTCCCCCCTCTACTCAAAGGAAATATTCTATTTATAAACCTTTCCTTTATTATGATATTTACATTTCAATTTGGCATCCCCCTAAAATAGCAAAAGCTATTTTTCTCTTTAGTCAAGTTGTATAACTTGAAAAATTTACATTTATTAAAAAACTACAAAATGAAATCAATAAAACTATTGATGGCTACTGCCATTCTATTATTTGCAACTATTGCAAACGCGCAAACAAACACAGGTATAAACAAGGTTTTGAGTGCATATATACAATTAAAAGATGCGCTTGTGAAAAGCGATGGTACAAGTTCGTCCAATGTCTCAAAAACACTTTTAATTGCAATACAAGAAGTTAAAATGAGTGAACTTAACACTGATACTCATGCCCAATGGACGAAAGTAGTTAATGATTTAAAGGAGGACGCTGAACATATCAGTGAAACAAAAGAAATCACACACCAAAGAGACCATTTTATGAGTTTGTCTAAAAACCTTTATGCTGTAATAAAAGTCTCTAAATCTGAAATGCCTATTTACTATCAAT
>Ga0214919_10001144_pt1 | contig 44424 bp, 57 predicted proteins | sample LL1503_MetaG_FD_177994 | JGI IMG/M metagenome (GOLD analysis project Ga0214919, IMG submission 177994) | Freshwater microbial communities from Lake Lanier, Atlanta, Georgia, United States - LL-1503 | ecosystem: Environmental > Aquatic > Freshwater > Lake | place: USA: Georgia | collected... | reverse complement strand
TGGAGACAACGTGTCGATCACGGTGAAGTTGATCAACCCCATTGCGATGGAAGAGGGCTTGCGCTTTGCCATCCGCGAAGGTGGCCGCACGGTTGGCGCTGGCGTTGTTGCCAAGATCCTCGCGTAACGCACACACTGGAGCATACGCATGTCATCTAAACAAAAAATTCGCATTCGCCTCAAGGCGTTTGACTACAAATTGATCGACCAGTCCGCCGCTGAGATCGTTGATACCGCCAAACGCACCGGTGCGATTGTCAAAGGCCCAGTTCCTTTGCCAACCCGCATGAAGCGCTTTGACATTCTGCGTTCACCGCACGTCAACAAGACCAGCCGTGACCAGTTTGAAATCCGTACCCACCAGCGTTTGATGGACATCGTGGACCCTACAGACAAAACTGTGGACGCCTTGATGAAACTCGACCTGCCAGCGGGCGTGGATGTTGAAATCAAGTTGCAGTGATGCAACTGACACGGCGCTGAGAAGTGTCGTGAGGCTGTGCAAACAGCCTGTTTTGTCCTGAAAAAACCAGCCGCCTTGTCAGAATTGACAAGGCGCGCTATAATTTCAGGCTCACCTCGAATTGGGGTGAGATTTATTAACAGTCTTTCACGTCAAAACGCACGGGCCAATTGAAGTCTTTGCGGTGGAAGTTTTGGAGAAAACAATGAGTCTGAGCAACTCCCTCGGGTTGCTGGGTCGCAAGGTGGGCATGATGCGTCTGTTCACTGATGATGGGGACGCAGTGCCTGTCACAGTGGTGGATGTTTCTAACAACCGCGTAACCCAGGTGAAAACCCAAGAGAACGATGGCTATGTGGCCTTGCAGGTCACATTTGGCGCACGCAAAGCATCGCGTGTCACCAAGCCGATTGCTGGCCACCTTGCGAAAGCAGGCGTTGAAGCCGGTGAAATCATTCAAGAATTCAAAGTGACTGCTGAAGCAGCTGCCCAGTACGCCGCCGGCGCCACTGTGCCCGCCGCTTCTGTGTTTGCTGTGGGCCAGAAGGTGGACGTGCAAGGCACATCCATTGGTAAAGGCTTCGCCGGCACAATCAAGCGTCACAATTTCAAATCGCAGCGCGCATCGCACGGTAACAGCCGTTCGCACAACGTGCCCGGCTCGATTTCGATGGCGCAAGACCCAGGTCGCGTGTTTCCAGGTAAGCGCATGTCCGGTCACCTCGGTGATGTGACTTGCACCACCCAGAACCTCGACATCGTGCGCATCGATGAAGCCCGTGGCTTGCTCCTGATTAAAGGCGCAATTCCTGGTTCCAAGGGTGGTTTTGTGACTGTGCGTCACGCCATCAAAGTCAAAGGAGCGAACTGATGCAAATCGAACTCCTGAACGACCAAGGTCAAGCCGCATCGAAATTCGATGCGCCTGAGACGGTCTTCGGTCGTGAATACAACGAAGACCTGATTCATCAGATCGTGGTGGCTTACCAAGCCAATGCCCGTCAAGGCACCCGCGCGCAAAAGGACCGTGAACAAGTTCACCACTCCACCAAAAAGCCTTTTAAACAAAAAGGCACCGGTCGCGCACGTGCTGGTATGACCTCTTCGCCTTTGTGGCGCGGCGGCGGTCGGATTTTCCCGAACATGCCTGACGAGAATTTCACACAAAAGATCAACAAGAAGATGTACCGCGCTGGTATGGCTTCGATCTTGTCGCAGCTGGCCCGCGAAGGCCGTTTGGCTGTGGTGGACTCACTCACAGTGGAGTCGCCCAAGACCAAGCAATTGGCTGCCAAATTCAAGGCGATGAACCTTGAAAACGTGTTGGTGATCACCGAAGAGATCGACGAAAACCTGTACTTGGCTTCGCGTAACCTGGTCAACATCCTGATTGTTGAGCCCCGTTATGCCGATCCCGTGTCCTTGGTTCACTTTAAGAAAGTGATCGTCACCAAAGGTGCTATCGAAAAACTCAAGGAGATGTTCGCATGAGCGCGCAGAAAAAAGGGTTTGACGAAGGTCGCCTGATGGCTGTGTTGGTCGCGCCCATCGTGTCTGAAAAAGCCACGATGGTTGCTGAAAAATCCAATGCAGTGACTTTCAAAGTGCTGCAGGACGCGACCAAGCCTGAAATCAAAGCCGCAGTGCAATTGATGTTCAAGGTTGAGGTCAAAGGCGTGTCTGTGGTGAACACCAAAGGCAAGACCAAGCGTTTTGGCAAGAACATCGGTCGCCGCGACAACATTCGCAAGGCTTATGTCACGCTGCAACCAGGTCAAGAGCTGAATCTGTCTGGGGAGGCCGCATAACATGGCAGTCATCAAGATGAAACCCACTTCACCAGGCCAACGCGGCGTGGTGAAAGTGACTCGGGACCACCTGTACAAGGGTGACGGCCATGCACCATTGCTTGAGCCGCAACACCAAAAAGCAGGTCGTAACAACAACGGCCACATTACCACCCGTCACAAGGGCGGTGGGCATAAGCATCATTACCGCGTGGTGGACTTTGTTCGCAACAAAGACACTATCCCCGCGAAAGTGGAGCGCATTGAATACGATCCGAACCGGACTGCGCACATCGCTTTGGTGTGTTACGCAGACGGTGAGCGTCGTTACATCATTGCCCCCCGTGGCTTGGAAGTGGGCGCAACGCTGCTCAGCGGTGCGGAAGCCCCTATCCGCGCTGGTAACACATTGCCAATTCGCAACATCCCCGTCGGTTCGACCATTCACTGCATCGAGCTCAAGCCCGGTGCTGGTGCGCAAATCGCTCGTTCGGCTGGTACCTCGGCGACCTTGCTGGCACGCGAAGGCATTTACGCCCAAGTGCGTATGCGTTCCGGCGAAGTTCGCAAGGTGCACATTGAGTGCCGCGCGACCATCGGTGAAGTGGCCAACGAAGAACACAGCCTGCGCCGCCTCGGCAAAGCCGGTGTCAAGCGCTGGATGGGTATTCGTCCAACGGTTCGTGGTGTGGCCATGAACCCAGTGGATCACCCCCACGGTGGTGGCGAAGGCCGTACCGGTGAAGGCCGTCATGCAGTTGACCCATGGGGTAACCTGACCAAAGGCTACCGTACCCGTAACAACAAGCGCACACAGGTCATGATCGTGTCGCGTCGTAAAAAGTAAGGGGTAGCCAATGACTCGCTCTCTCAAAAAAGGTCCATTCGTTGACCACCATTTGTTGGCCAAGGTTGAAAAAGCCGTTGCCACCAAAGACAAAAAGCCTGTGAAGACATGGTCCCGTCGCTCCATGGTCCTGCCCGATTTCATCGGCCTGACCATCGCTGTTCACAACGGCAAGCAACACATTCCCGTCTATGTGACTGACCAAATGGTGGGTCACAAATTGGGCGAATTCGCATTGACCCGGACATTCAAGGGTCACCCTGCGGATAAAAAAGTCCAGAAGAAATAAGGAAAGACCATGGAAACACGTGCAGTCCTCCGGGGCGTCCGTTTGTCGGTCGATAAAGGCCGCCTGGTCGCCGATTTGATTCGCGGTAAAAAAGTGGATCAAGCTTTGAACATTTTGACTTTCACGCAGAAAAAAGCTGCCGGTATCGTCAAAAAGGTTCTCGAGTCCGCTATCGCCAACGCTGAACACAACGACGGTGCCGACATCGACGAGTTGAAAGTGAAAACGATCTACGTCGAACAAGGCGCAACGCTCAAGCGTTTTACCGCCCGCGCTAAAGGGCGTGGCAACCGCATCAGCAAGCCCACATGCCACGTGTATGTGACGGTCGGCAATTAATCAGGAAGAAATATGGGACAGAAAATCCATCCTACCGGTTTCCGCCTGTCAGTCAGCCGTAACTGGGCAAGCCGTTGGTACGCCAGCAACAAAGACTTCGCCGGCATGCTGGCCGAAGACATCAAGGTTCGCGAGTACCTCAAAGCCAAACTCAAGAATGCGTCTGTATCGCGCGTCTTGATTGAGCGTCCTGCCAAAAATGCACGCATCACCATTTTCTCGTCTCGACCGGGCGTGGTGATCGGCAAAAAAGGTGAAGACATTGAGAACCTCAAAAAGGAACTCGCTCAGCGCTTGGGTGTGCCCGTGGCCGTGAACATCGAAGAAGTGCGTAAGCCCGAAATCGATGCGCAACTGATCGCTGACAGTATTACACAACAGCTCGAAAAGCGGATCATGTTCCGCCGCGCCATGAAGCGTGCCATGCAAAACGCCATGCGCTTGGGAGCCTTGGGCATCAAGATCATGTCGGCAGGCCGCTTGAACGGCATCGAGATTGCACGTACAGAGTGGTACCGTGAAGGCCGCGTGCCTTTGCACACGCTGCGTGCTGACATCGACTACGGTACATCCGAAGCCAAAACAACGTACGGCATTATTGGCGTCAAAGTGTGGGTCTACAAAGGCGACACACTGGGGCGCAATGATGCACCGGCCTTGTCTGAGCCGCGTGCCGAAGAAGAGCGTCGCCCACGTGGTCCTCGCCGTGATGCCCGCCCAGGCGAGCGTCCAGGTGGCGATCGTCGCGGCGCGCCGCGCCGTGCCGGTGGCACGAACACAGCACCCACTGACGGCAGCGATAAGCCCGCCGAAGCAGGGGGTGATAAACCCGCCGTTAAGCGCGTACGCAAAGTCGCCGCGCCAGCTGCAGCAGCTGACGGTGCTAAAGGAGAGTAAACATGCTGCAACCCGCTCGCAGAAAGTTCCGTAAGGAACAAAAGGGCCGCAACACAGGTATCGCTACACGTGGCAACACGGTAGCCTTCGGTGATTTCGGTCTGAAGTCTACAGACCGCGGCCGCTTGACGGCCCGTCAGATCGAATCCGCTCGCCGTGCGATCTCTCGTCACGTCAAACGGGGTGGTCGTATCTGGATTCGTGTGTTCCCTGACAAACCGATTTCCACCAAGCCAGCTGAAGTGCGTATGGGTAACGGTAAAGGTAACCCCGAATACTACGTCGCTGAAATTCAGCCCGGTAAGGTGCTGTACGAAATCGTCGGTGTGCCAGAAGAGTTGGCACGTCAAGCGTTCAAATTGGCCGCTGCAAAGCTGCCCCTGCGTACGACCTTCGTGTCGCGCATGATTGGCCAGTAATTCTGGAGAAACAAACAATGAATACGACTGAATTGCGCCAAAAAGACGCCGACGGCATCAAAGCCGAAATCAAGGCCTTGCAAAAGGCCCACTTTGGATTGCGCATGCAAAAAGCAACTCAACAATTGGGTAACACGAACCAACTGCACGAAACCCGCCGCAGTGTGGCCCGTGCCAAGACCATTCTTGCTGAAAAGCAAGCCGCCAAATAAGGAGTGACCATGACGGAAGCTAAGACATCCCTCAAGCGCACCTTGATTGGCAAGGTGGTCAGCGACAAGCGCGCCAAAACCGTGACGGTTTTGGTGGAGCGTCGCGTGAAACACGCTTTGTACGGCAAGATTGTTGCCAAATCAAGCAAGTACCACGCACACGACGAGACAGGTACATTCAATCTCGGCGACGTGATTGAAATTACCGAAAGCAGGCCTATTTCTAAAACCAAGAACTGGGTTGCGACCCGTTTGGTGACAAAGGCTGCGGTGATTTAAGCCCAAAAGGCCTAATCACTGCACAGCTTGCAAAAACGACTCACAATAGTGAGTCGTTTTTTTTGTCTGTACTGTGTACAGTTATTTTTTTAAAACCTTTGGAAGGATATTTTCATGATAAAAGTCGGAGATACATTGCCAGTTGGCACCCTGATGGAGTTTGTAGAGGTGGAGGGCAATGGATGCAGCATTGGCCCCAACCCCGTGGATGTGGCCAAAGCTTCTGCCGGCAAAACCATTGCTTTGTTTGCGCTGCCTGGCGCATTCACGCCCACGTGTTCGGCCAAGCATGTGCCGGGTTACGTTGAACAGCACGACGCGCTCAAAGCGGCAGGTGTCGACGAAATCTGGTGCGTCAGTGTGAACGATGCATTTGTGATGGGTGCCTGGGCACGTGAACTCAAGACCGGTGCCAAGGTACGCATGTTGGGTGATGGCAGCGCAGATTTCAGCAAAGCCACTGGCCTGACTCTGGACCTGACTGCGCGCGGCATGGGCGTGCGAAGCAACCGTTATTCCATGTTGGTCAAGGACGGCAAAGTGGCGGTCTTGAACAATGAAGGTCCCGGTAAATTTGAAGTGAGTGACGCAGCCACCTTGTTGGCCCAAGTCAAGGCTTGATTCAGTCTTTACGCAATAGACAAATAAGAGGGCTTCGTCCCTCTTATTTGATGCACATGCTCGGTTGAGCAGTTACAGTTCAACTTTCAGGTAGTGCGCTCCCGCGTGCGGGTTGTGGTAGTAGGGCGGAATCTCATCAAAGCCCAAATCTTCGTAAAGCGCGCGCGCTGACTCCATCTCGTCCAGGGTGTCGAGTAGAACGCAGCTGTAATCCGCCAATCTCGCCGCATCTAAAATGGCTTCGGCCAGCATGCGTCCCAGGCCAAAACGGCGAAATGCCTTTCGCACGAAAAGCCGCTTCATTTCCGCCGCGTTGGAGTAATCCACATTGTCTATCGGTCGCAACGCACAGCATCCGGCAACAGCACCATCTACCATGGCTAACAGCAGGGCGCCGCGTGGTGCAGCGTAGTCACCAGGCAGTGCCATTAACTCATTGTCAAAATCCTGGAAACACAGATCCACACTGAGGGAGTCGGCGTAGTCCTGGAAAATGTGTTTAACAGCATCCATCTCTTCGGCAGAAGACGGCGACAGCAATGAAACAACAGGTGCAGACAAAATAAAAAGTCAGAATGAAATCAAAAAGAAGTTTACAGGCTCGCAGAGAGTCAGGAAACCCTGAGAAGCCCAGTTTAGGCCTTCATGGCGCCTGTTGTGAAAGAGCAAACACAAGCCCGGTGCAAACGCAAAACAACAGCAAAGCAAGCAACCGGGAATAAGCATCATCCCGAGAAGGGGTGGGTGAACCGGACAGCAACTGATCACCCCCAACCATGGCTTGTGTGAGCGCTTGTTTCTTGAACCGACGGTAAAACCATATGGCGGCCAGATGCAAAGCAATCAGCAGCAACAAAATCGGTTTGCCTTTTGAGGTATGCCAATGGGTTGCCAAAGCGGACAACGAAGACGAAACCCATGGCACAAAGGGTCCTGCAGTGGCAATTTCATCGTCGCTGATCAAACCCGAGGCAACTTGAAAGAGCAACATCAAAAGCAGCGCTATCACGGACAATGAACCCAAGGGGTTGTGACCTGCCTGGACGGAAGCGGGAGGTGAACGCAGGTAGGCTAAAACCGTTTTCGGGTGAATGGGCAAATGCGACCATCGTGACCAATGGCCGCCACAAAATCCCCAGACCAATCGAAACAACAACAAAGACAAGACCGTAAAACCTAAACGGAAGTGCCAAACCATAGCCTCACCTCCGATGTTGCCTGTGATCACCAGTGCTACAACACAAAGCGCCAGAGTCCAGTGAAAGAGCCGAGTGGGTAAATCCCATATCCGTACATTGGTCATACATATTCCAAATCCGCATGCCTATGCGGGTGAATTAAAAACGTGAGACACTGCGTCGCTGAATCTTTTTGAACCGCCAAGGAAACCTATGAAAACATCGATTGCTTTGATCTTAGCCGCTGTGGCTGGTGCGTTGTCGCTGCCAGCTTCTGCGCAGTTTGCCAAACCTGAAGATGCTGTCAAGTACCGTAAAGCCAGTCTGACCGTTATGGGCGCCCACTTTTCCCGTGTGGGTGCCATGGCCAGCGGGCGAGTCCCGTTTGATGCGAAAGTCGCGGCTGAAAATGCCGACTTGGTCGCCACGATGGCCAAATTGCCATGGGCCGCGTTCCCAGAGGGCAGTGACAAGGGCGACACCCGCGCCAAGCCAGAAATTTGGAAAGACGCGGCCAAGTTCAAAGAAGACGCTGACAAATTCCAATCAGAGTCCGCCAAATTGCAAGCAGCCGCCAAAACCGGTAACTTGGATGCCATCAAAACAGCTTTTGGTGCGACAGGGGCAAGTTGCAAAGCTTGCCACGACACTTTCCGCAAAGACTGAGTGCAATCCCAGCGGGCTGGCCCGCTCATGAAGTCAAGCTTCATGCCGTTCAGGAGGCCGCCAGCAGCTTCGCGATCAACTGACTCATTTCCTTGAAGTCAGGCGTGCCCACATACCTTTTGACAATGGCCCCTTGCTTGTCGAGGAGGTACGTGGTGGGTGTGAGTTTGACGTCGCCCCACGCCTTGGCGACAGCGCCTGTGTTGTCAATCGCCACCTTGAAAGGCAGTTTGCGGGTCTGGGCAAAGTTGACCACATAACTGGGTGGGTCGTAACTCATGGCGACGGCCACCGTCTCGAATCCCCGAGACTGGTATTGGTTGTAAGTTGAGATGATTTGGGGCATTTCAGCTACGCACACCGTGCAACTTGTGGCCCAAAAATTGATGAGCGTTACTTTTCCTCGCAATTGAGCTGTGCTGGTTTGTGAACCATCGAGCAAAACGAAGTTAGATTCGGGGGCGGTTTGCGAAGTGCAAGCCCAAAGAAGGCCGCACAGTGGAACGCACAGCAGCCATCGCAAATGTGTCAAAACAAGTGTCATGAAATAAAAGGAAGAAAATAAAATGCACAAACGTCAGTTTAATGCCATCACCCTGATTTCTGCAGTATCGCTCATGGCACATCTACGCGTTGCACAAGCGATATCCTGGGCCGATGTGACGGGAAACGACGCGTCATCAGGACTTCAACTGGTCCTCGAAAAAGGCGCTGCTGCAGCGGTGGCTATGCTCGGCGCACAAGATGGTTTCATGGGCAACGACAAAGTGCGCATCGCCTTGCCGGGACATTTGAATGAAGTCGCCAAATGGTTCAAGATGATGGGCCAAGGCCAAAAAGTGGACGAACTGATCTTGGGCATGAACCGCGCTGCGGAGTCGGCCATGCCGATGGCCAAAGACATGCTGGTGGGCGCAGTCAAGTCGATGAGTCTGAGTGATGCAAAAACCATTTTGCTGGGCGGGGTCACTTCGGCCACGGACTACTTCAACAGTAAAACCCGAGAGCCACTGGGTGTTAAATTTCTGCCAGTGATCACGCAAGCCACTGCCAAAGTGGGCTTGACAGAGAAATACAACGCCGTGGCAGGCAAGGCGGCCAGCTTAGGCATGCTCAAGCCACAACAAGCCAGCGTCGAAGCCTACGTCACAGGCAAGGCCTTGGACGGCTTGTACCTGATGATCGCCGAGGAAGAAAAGAAAATCCGACAAAACCCGATGGCCTCAGGCAGTGCGTTATTGGCCAAGGTCTTTGGCGCCAGTAAGTAAGCACGGCTCAGATCACGCCTTGGCCACGCATTTGGGCCAGTTGCGCGGCCGAGTAACCCAGCACCTGAGTCAACACCTCATCGGTATGTTGGCCCAACAAGGGCGGCGGCAAATCAGTGCGAACAGGCGTTTCGCTGAGTTTGAGCGGGCTGGCCATCAAACGCAGTTTGGGCTCAATGGGGTGATTCCAGGACGTGATCATGTGACGCGCTTGCACATGCGGATCGGCCACCACCTCGGCCAAATTGTTGATGGCGCCGCAAGGCACTTTGGCCGCTTCCAACGCGGGTAACCATTCGGCTTTGGTGCGTGTTATCAAAATACTTTCAAGCAAAGGTACCAGCTCAGCACGGTTGCTCACCCGGCCTGAGTTTTTGGCATAACGCGGGTCGACGGCAATCTCGGGGTGACCGGCGACAGCGCAAAACTTGGCAAACTGGCCATCGTTGCCCACGGCCAAGATCAAATGGTCCTTGACACCGGGCGCTGCGTTGGGCGGTGCTTGGACCTCAAACACCTGGTAAGGCACGATGTTTTGGTGCGCATTGCCCGCACGACCTGGCACTTTGCCACTCACCAGGTAGTTGGCACCCAGATTGGCGAGCATCGCCACTTGGGTGTCCAACAGGGACATGTCCACCCACTGACCTTGTCCGGTTTGGTCCGCGTGACGCAGAGCTGCCAAAATACCCACCGTGGCGTACATGCCGGTGAACAAATCGGCCACAGCCACCCCTACTTTCTGCGGGCCGCCGCCCAAATCGTCGCGCTCGCCGGTGATGCTCATCAGGCCGCCTATGCCTTGCACCGCATAGTCGTAGCCTGCGCGGTCGGCATAGGGGCCTGTTTGCCCAAAACCGGTCACGCTGCAATACACCAACTTGGGGTTGAGTAATTTCAGACTGTCGTAATCCAGTCCGTACCGAGCCATGTCCCCGACCTTGAAGTTTTCAATGAACACATTGCAATGCTGCACCAATTCACGAATCAAGGCTTGGCCAGCAGGTGCGGCAATGTCACAGGTCAGTGAGCGTTTATTCCGGTTGGTGCCCAGGAAGTAGGCTGCTTCGGCGGTGTCACGCCCTTGCGCGTCTTTCAAAAAAGGCGGCCCCCAAGTGCGTGTGTCGTCACCCGTGCCGGGGCGTTCGATTTTGATGACATCGGCACCCAAATCCGCCAGGGTCTGGGTACACCATGGACCGGCCAATACGCGGGACAGGTCAAGGACGCGAATACCATGCAAAGAGTTCATGTTGTCATTGTCGCGAAATTCCAAACCGCAGATGGACACGATAATGACAGCCATGCGAATATTTTTTGGGATTTGGGTGTGCTTGCTCACCGCCTGCCAACCCACTTACAACTGGCGAGACGTCACTTTCGAGGGCACACAGCTCAAGGCCCAGTTGCCATGCAAGCCAGATCGAGCCATACGCGAGGTCATCATCGGGCAAACCCAAGTAAAGTTGCAAGTTGCCGGCTGCGAGGCGGGCAATGGCATGTGGGTCGTCATGACCACCCGGATGAATCAAGGCCTCGACCCCTCAGAGGTGTTGCAAGGATGGCAGGCCGCCACTTGGCGTACCTTGCAAGCGGTTTCGCCTCAATCCAGGCCATGGCCTGCGCCCCAGGCCGTGCCTGGCGCTGTGAGGGTCAGTGCAAACGGCCGTCAAGCCAACGGACAGTCCACGCAAGCGCAAGGGGTCTGGGTGGCCTGGCCTGAGGGCGATGGTGTGCAATGGGTTAACGCGATGGTCTACCAAACCCGCATTCAGGCTGAGATGGCCGACACATTTTTTGAAGGCATCCGACAACCATGACCCTTTCCAACGCGCACCCGTTGCTGTCACGCCGTTCCGCGATCACGGTCTTTCTGGCCTTTGCCAGTGCTTATTTCCTCTCGACATTGATTCGAGCCATCACGGCCACCTTGTCCTCCACATTGACGGTCGAAATGGGCTTGAACGCCCGTGACCTGGGTTTGTTAGCCGGCGGTTACTTTTTGGGGTTTTCGCTCACCCAATTGCCATTGGGGTCGTGGCTTGATCGATTTGGCCCGAAAAAAGTCAATTTGGCGTTTTTGGCCGTGGCCGTTTTGGGGTGCCTTGCTTTTGCCACAGCCACCAGCTTCATCGGTTTGCTGGCCGCACGCATGTTGTGCGGCGTGGGCTTAAGTGCTTGCTTGATGGCACCCTTGACCGGTTACCGCCGCTGGTTTGATACCTCAGCCCAACTGCGCACCAACTCATGGATGCTGATGACCGGTTCATTGGGCATGCTGATGTCAACTTTGCCGGTGCAATGGTTAATGCCCTTGTTCGGATGGCGCGCTTTGTTCGTTGGATTGGCCTTGTTCGTCGTGTTGACCATGCTGCTGATCGCCTGGCTGGTCCCTGCTTGGCAGAATGCCACGCCGGCAACAGATTCAGAAAAAACTGTGACATACACAGGGTACAGCGATGTCTGGCGAAACCGGTACTTCTGGCGGATGACGCCCGTCGGTTTCTTTTCTTATGGCGGCATGGTGGCCATTCAAACCTTGTGGGCTGGGCCCTGGCTGACCCAGGTCGGCGGCTGGACATCGATCGAGGCAGCGACGGGTTTGTTTGGCATCAACCTCACCATGTTGTTGACGTTTTGGACTTGGGGGTTGATCACACCCAAGCTGTCTCGGAACGGTATTCATCCCAATCTGCTGATCACCTGGGGCCTGCCTTTGAGCATGGGTGTGATGTGCCTCTTGATCATCGGGGCCGATCAATTGGCAGGATGGACTGCCGTGGTGTTGGCCTTGTTTTGTCTGACCAGCAGTTTTGTGTCTTTGGCCCAGCCGGCCGTGGGTCAGGCCTTTCCTGCCGCGTCGGCAGGACGTGCATTGTCTGCCTACAACCTGGTGATATTTTCGGGTATTTTTGTTGTGCAATGGGGCATTGGTTTGGCTGTAGACCTGTTCAAAAGCTTGGGGTGGGGTACCGTGGCGTCATTCCAAGCGGCAATGACCGGCTTTTTGATCTGTTCTGTCATTTCTTACGGCTATTTTTTGTGGTCTAAGCCTGATAATCAGCAACCATGATCGGCATTCTCATCATCGCTCACGCTCCCTTGGCCAGTGCCCTGCGCGATTGCGCCCTGCATGTTTTTCCTGACTGCGGCTCGGGTGTGTTGGCCATTGATGTGCTGCCGAACGAGGCGCCTGAGGACACATTGGAGTCCGCAGCACAGGCCTTAGACAGCTTAGGGACGAGCGAAGTTCTTTTGCTGACCGATGTATTTGGTGCTACGCCCTGCAACATTGCGCAAAAATTGACCGATGGCGTGCAAACCCGTTTGCTGGCAGGTGCCAACTTGCCGATGCTTTTGCGCAGTGTGTGTTACAGACACGAAAGTCTGAACGCCTTGACTGCGCGTGCCCAAGCGGGCGGTATTCAGGGTGTGATGCCGGTAGGCAGCAATGCACCACACCATCAATCTGGAAAATTAAATGCCACAAGCCACCACGACCATCAGCAATAAATTAGGACTGCATGCGCGCGCATCGGCCAAGCTCACCAAATTGGCAGGGAGTTTTCCTTGCGAGGTCTGGATTGCCAAAGGCGAGCGCCGAGTCAATGCCAAAAGTATCATGGGTGTGATGATGTTGGCCGCAGGATTGGGCAGTGAAGTCACCCTCGATACGGATGGCGAACAAGCCCAAGAAGCGCTGGACGCCTTGCTGGCGCTGATGGCCGACAAGTTCGGTGAGGGCGAATGACATTCAGTATTCACGGTCTGGCAGTGGCCCGCGGCATCGCTATCGGACGGGCGGTGCTGGTGGCATCGAGCCGCCTGGATGTGGCCCATTACTTCATCACAAAAGCGCAAATTCCGTCCGAGATTGAACGTTTACGCCAAGCACGCGATGCGGTTGTGCAAGAGCTGCAGCGACTGCAGCACGACATGCCCAAGGATGTGCCACATGAACTGGCCGCGTTGCTCGATGTGCATTTGATGCTGTTGCAAGATGAATTGCTGGCCACGGGCGTCAAGCATTGGATCGAAGACCGACTTTACAACGCCGAATGGGCACTGACCTGCCAATTGGAAGTCATTGCCAGGCAGTTCGATGAAATGGAAGACCCTTATTTGCGCGAGCGCAAGGCCGATTTGGAGCAAGTGACCGAGCGGGTGTTGCATTGCATGAAGGGCGGAGTTCATCCAATTGCACAATCCCGGCCCACATCTCGGCGTCAGCAAGAGTTGCAGTTAGGTGACACCATGGATGTGCCACTGGTCTTGGTTGCGCATGATCTGTCGCCCGCTGACATGATCCAGTTCAAACAAAGTGTGTTTGTGGGATTTGTCACCGATGTGGGCGGTAAAACGTCGCACACCGCCATAGTTGCCCGCAGCATGGACATTCCGGCCGTTGTCGGCGCGCGCACGGCCAGTCAGTTGGTGCGACAAGATGATTGGGTCATCATCGACGGTGATGCGGGAGTGATCATTGTCGACCCCTCTCCCATCATCCTGGCCGAATACGCTTTCAAGCAACGCCAGGGCGACCTGGAGCGCGAACGCCTGACGCGCTTGCGGCACACACCCGCCATCACGATGGACGGTCAAAAAATAGAATTGCTGGCCAACATCGAAATGCCCGAAGACACCAAAGCCGCCATGCAAGTGGGTGCAGTGGGCGTGGGTTTGTTCAGAAGCGAATTTTTATTCATGGGTCGCCAAGGGCACTTGCCTGACGAGGAGGAGCAGTTCGATGCCTACCGCCGTGCTGTGGAAGGCATGGCCGGCTTGCCTGTGACCATCCGCACCGTGGATGTGGGTGCAGACAAGCCGTTGGACGAAGCCCGGCACGATGCGGCGCACCTGAATCCTGCGTTGGGATTGCGGGCGATTCGCTGGAGTCTGGCCGATCCGGCCATGTTCCTTAATCAACTGCGCGCCATATTGCGTGCCGCTGCGCACGGGCAAGTGAACTTGCTGATTCCTATGCTGGCACATGCCAGTGAAATCCGGCAAACCCTGGCCCTGGTTGAGCAAGCCCAGCGAGACCTTGACCAACGCGGTCTTGCCTATGGCACTGTTCGCTTAGGCGCCATGATCGAAATTCCGGCTGCGGCCTTGTCGCTGCGCCTGTTCCTGAAATACTTTGACTACTTGTCCATCGGTACCAACGACCTGATCCAGTACACCTTGGCCATTGACCGCGCTGACGAGTCGGTGGCGCATCTTTATGACCCGCTGCATCCTGCAGTGCTCAAGCTGGTGGCCGACACCATTACCGAATGCCAGCTCCAAGGCAAGGGAGTGTCGGTGTGCGGTGAAATGGCTGGCGATGTGACCATGACCCGTTTGCTGTTGGGCTTGGGTCTGCGCAGTTTTTCCATGCACCCTTCGCAGGTGCTGGCCGTCAAACAACAAATCTTGCGATCGGACACGGCCAAACTCAAAATTTGGGCTCAACGCATATTGGAGTCTGAAGATCCCGCCCAGCTGATGGGCTGAATGCGCGGTTTTTTCGGATAAATTATGCCTTGCGAGTACCCACCCAAGCTGCACCCACAATCAACACTGCAGACAACGCCAACGACAGACTGGGCCTCTCGCCTCGAACCCACAACAGCAACAACGTCGAGCCCAGTGGAGTCAAAAAACTGAGCAAGCCAATTTGGCGCGCATCGCCCAATTTAAGCGCTGCATCCCATAAGTAAAACGCTGCACCCAAGGGCCCTAGGCCCATAGCGACCAAGTTCAGCCAGTCATTTGAACTCAACTCCGTGGCCGGCTCCAGCGCCCCATGGCATAAGAGTGCCAGCAAACCCGACACCAAACCGAACAAACCCAACGCGGCCGTAGGAAAGCCGGCCACCCGCTGTGTCATCAAGGAGTAACTGGCCCAAACAAAAGCGGCACCGAAGGCCCAGACATAACCCCAGCTCGGGACGACCGCCATGCTTTGCCCGCCGGTGATAGCCAGGGCGGCACCGGCAAAACCTACCAAGCCTGCCATCAGGAGTTGGGGTGTCGCCTTCGTGCCCGGTAAAAACCAGGGCGCCATCACCACCATGCCCAAAGGCCACAGGTAGTTGACCAAATTAGCTTGAACCGGTGGCGCATCACGCAGCGCCATGAACAGCAAAAAGTGGTAACCAAACAAGCCGTAAACACCCAGCGCCAAGGTGCTCAAAGGCACGCGCAAAACGCGCCAGTCAAAACGCGACAGCGGCAAAGACACCAAACTGCCAATTAAAAGTGCAACGCCGGTCAGCAAAAAAGGGGGGATGTGTTGCAACGCAACTCCCAGTGTGGCAAGGCTAACCCACAACGACATTGCGCTCAATGCCAATACATTCGCGCGCGTGAAGATCATGATGTCGGAAGAAAAAGCAAAGGTAAGCAATCATGTACAGCGCCCGCCGAGCACGTCGTCGTCAACAGATTCATTGAAGATCAGGTTCGCTATAGACCATAAGGGGAGAGCATTGCAAAATATTTTTTCATAAAACCTTTTACATAATAAGTCATTCTTACAGCAAAACGGCCAAGCGGTTTTGAGCCCGCTTGGCCGTGATGTGGAAGTCCAACCGGCCACTTGGCCGGATTTTTAGATGGCGGGCGCTTTGAGCGAGCCCCAAACGCCTTCGATGCCCATGCCAATAGCAAGCAAATTAACGTCGCTTCCTAAGGAGCCGTCAATCTGCATGCCCACGGGCAAGCCACCAGCCGTTAGACCCGCAGGGATTGACAGGCTGGGGATGCCGGCATTGGTGCAAGGATCGGTATTGCGGATGCAAGTGCCAAAGGTGTCGCCCGTTTTCGCAACGCCACCGACTGTGTACTTGACTTCGCTGGAACCTTTGGCTGCATCGATCTTGGGCGCTGCCAAGAGAGTCGTTGGGAACAAAACACACTCTACGCCTGCCGTAGCAAAGTAGTCTTTGTAGAGTTTTTGCAGTTGTGCGCGGCCACCTGACGTGGGGACCATGGCCGCGTCATAAGCGGCGGCAAACACATCACCCGCAATCGCGCCAAAAGCACCGATCACGTCAGGGCTGGCCAATCCGGCTTGCACTTGTGCAACGGTGGTCACGGGCGCGCTGTTGGCGCTCAAGTAAGCAGGAATCGCTGCGACGGGTTCGTGCAATGCAATCGGGAAAGAGATCGCATCGTTGAGCGCCATAATACCGTTCAAATCAGCCGTGCTGGCCTCCACAAAAACCACGCCAGCATCTGCCAGCTTTTTCTTCGCTGCATCAGCCACAGTCTTCACGCTGTCATCCAGATCCTTCCAGAAGGCAGAGGGAAGACCGATTTTCAGACCTTTAAGCGCTTTGGCTGTTGGCACAGTACCGCCCGTGATGACGGCATCGAGCAAAGCAATGTCGGCAACGGTGCGGGCCATGGGGCCAACGGTGTCGCGCGTAGTGCTGATCGGCAGCGCGTCATTGACGCCATCGGCGTAACGGCGGCCTTTGCCGGCGCCATCGCCCACGGAGGGGCGAAAGCCCGCAATGCCAGAAAAAGATGCAGGCTCTCTTGTCGAGCCACCTGTGTCGGTGCCCAAACCTGCTGGCGCAAAGCGTGCGGCCACCGCAACGGCTGTACCGCCCGATGAACCGCCGGGAATGCGGCTGGTGTCATAGGGATTTTTGGCAGGACGTGTGGCTTCTTTGGTGATGGGGTCAATGCCCAGCGTGAAATTGGTGTTGGTAATACCAAAGGCCCACTCGTGCAGGTTGGATTTTCCCAAAATGATGACGCCTGCATCCAGCAGTTTCTGCACAGAAGGGGCGTTGGTTTTGGGCTGGAAGTTGCGCAATGAATACGTTCCGCCGGTGGTTTTCATGCCTTTGGTGTTGATGTTGTCTTTGACGACGATGGGCAAACCGGCCAAGGCGCCCAGTGCTTTGCCGGCCGCGCGGTCGGCATCGAATTGCTTGGCCGCGGCCAGGGCGCCGACTTCGTCGAGTGTGATCATGGCGTTCAAGTCAGACACCGCTTTGGCGCGGGCGATCAAGGTGGTCACATAGGTTGTTGCGCTCAGGTTACCGGACTTGAGCGCCGCCACGGCTTGCGTAGCGGTCAAGGCCAGTTGCTCATCCGAAGAAAGAGCGGGTGTCGAATTGCCGCCGCAGGCCACCAACGCGGTGCTGCCGAGCAAGCTCGAGGCTGAAACGGCGCCCGATGTTTTGAAAAAGTTTCGTCGTGAGGGTGAATGTTGCATGCTGTGTCTCCTGAATGAAATCGTGCACAAGGCTTTGTGCAAATTTCATATTAAGGAGAGATGGCGCATCACGGTATCCCTCAAACGGAGGACGGCGAAAGCCAGTTAATTTAAAATTTTGTGGGCCAGACCCGCCCGATTGAGGGCGCCTGTTTTTTTGAAAGCGTGCTCCAAATGCGTACGCACCGTGGTGGCTGAAATATTCAAGCGGCGCGCAATCTCTTTGTCGGATAAACCTTGGGCCACCAACTGGGCTGCCTCTTGCTCTCTCGGGCTTAGTTTGATGATGGGCGATGGCGATGGCGTTGTCTTGCGCATGCCGCTGTGCTTGCGGGCTCTGGCCAATGCACTGATGAAGGCCGGCTGGATCATGTCGAGCATGCGCAAATCGTCTTCCGAGAAATTTTCTCTTCGGCGGTCACGCCAGATGCGCATATCGCCCAAGTTGTTTCCTTGGTGCCAAGCGTACAAATTGACGCCCCAGTAAAGACCATCTTTGAACAAAAAATCATTGAAGAACTCGGTTTTTCGCAACTCTTCGTGCTTCAGTACATCCGTGGCCCTGATGGCGACTTCGTATCGCTTCATCAAAGGCGTGATCGGGTCGTTGAATTGAAAGTAATTTTCGTACCGCTTGATGTTAGTAGGGTCCATGTTGATCTGAACCGACTGACCGAATGAAGCGCTTTCGGGCTGCCAGACAAAACTGGCATAAAACTGCGCTTGCAGTAACTGCATGACCAGATCACCCACAATCTCGCGGATCTCATGCTCATGATGAGACTCGGCAAAAGCCTGCATGATCTTGGCCATCAGGCCCATTTGTTTGCCCGTCAAATACACGCCGCGACTCCGCCGTGTTTGCTGGTGTTAAAAAGGGAGCGCATAACCAGATTACATCCCCTCAGAAGGCGGACACCAATCGGGTTTTCCCCCTCCTCAATTCAGAGGAGGGATCGCATTCTTCAGCTGGCTTTGACCTTCATGGCCGAGTGCGCTTGCTGATCCGCGTGGTAACTCGATCGCACCATGGCACCCACCGCCGCATGGATGAAGCCCATTTCATATGCTTTGGCTTCGAACATTTTGAAGGTGTCCGGATGCACGTAGCGGCGCACTGGCAGGTGGCTGGTGGACGGGGCCAGGTACTGGCCGATGGTCAACATCTCGATGTGATGTGCACGCATGTCGCGCATGACATCCAGAATTTCTTCGTCCGTCTCGCCCAGGCCCACCATCAAGCCGCTCTTGGTCGGCACATTGGGAAACAGTGCTTTGAACTTTTTGAGCAAATTCAACGAGAACGCATAGTCCGAGCCGGGCCGAGCTTCCTTGTACAGGCGGGGCACGGTTTCCATGTTGTGGTTCATGACGTCGGGAGGCGCGGCTTTCAGGATGTCCAGGGCGCGGTCGTCGCGGCCACGGAAATCAGGCACCAAGATTTCGATTTGCGTTTGGGGCGACAGCGCGCGTGTGCGGCTGATGCAATCCACAAAATGCTGGCTGCCGCCGTCGCGCAAGTCGTCACGGTCTACGCTGGTGATCACCACGTACTGCAGCTTGAGTTGTGCAATGGTCTTGGCCAAATTCTCGGGCTCGTTCACGTCCAGCGGGTCGGGGCGGCCATGGCCCACGTCGCAAAACGGGCATCGGCGGGTGCATTTGTCGCCCATGATCATGAAGGTGGCCGTGCCCTTGCCAAAGCATTCGCCAATGTTGGGGCAGCTGGCTTCCTCACACACGGTAACCAGTTTATTGGCCCGCAGAACATCTTTAATTTCGTAAAACCGGGTGGTCGGTGAGCCGGCCTTGACGCGAATCCAGTCGGGTTTTTTGAGCACTTCGCCTGCTTGGACCTTGATCGGGATGCGCGAGAGTTTGGCTCCAGCCTTTTGTTTGGCTGTCGGATCGTAGTTCTCGACCGATTGTGTTTCTCGCACCACGTTAGGAGTCGTCATGATGGATTTCTCAAGGGGCTAAAAGGGCCATGAGCTTTTGGCTCAAAAGGTGCGCAGCTTCTGACCACGACACCTGAACCCCAATTGTAGAAAGGTCTACGGCCCGCAAACCGACATGACCACACGGATTGATGCACTCAAACGGCGACAAGTCCATGGCCACGTTCAGCGCCAGCCCATGGTAAGTGCAATGGCGGCTGACCTTGATGCCCAGGGCGCTGATTTTGCCAAGTCCTTTAAAGGGGTCGCTCGGGTCGGCAGGACCGACCAAGGCTGTATGGGCAAACGGGTCGTCCAGCCGGACATAAATACCCGGCGCCCCCGCCAAGCGGTGACCTGTCACGCCCAGATGGGCCAGGGTGCGGATCACGGCTTCTTCGATTTTGTAGACGTATTCTTTAACGTAATAGCCGGCACGCTTGAGGTCGATCAGCGGGTAGGCCATGACTTGTCCCGGTCCGTGGTAAGTTACTTGTCCGCCGCGGTTGGTGGCCATCACGGGAATGTCGCCCGAGTTGAGCACATGGACTGCCAGACCGGCCAGGCCCTGGGTAAAGACGGGTGTGTGCTCGGCTAGCCAAAGGGTATCCGGGGTGGTTTCACCGCGCTCTGCAGTGAAAATTTGCATGGCCGTATAGGTTTTTAGGTAGTCCACCTGTCCCCAATTGCGTAAGTCCATGCTCAAGTCTTACAAGACGATTTTGACCATCGGGTGCGAGGACAGGGCGCGGTACAAATCGTCCAGCTGTTCACGGCTGGTGGCCGTTACCGACAAAGTCACACCCAAATACTTGCCGCCTTTGCTGGACCGCAACTCGACCGTGGCGGCATCAAAGCCGGGGTCAAACTGCTGCGCCACTTGCACCATGGCATGGACAAAACCTTCGTGCGATGCGCCCATAACCTTGATCGGAAAGCAGCTGGGGTACTCGATCAGCGTGTCTTTGCGCAGGTCACTGGGGGCGGGCGGTGTGGCTGAAGCGCTCATGGCGTTGACGAATAAAAAATTATCGCCAGATGACAACGGCGGCCACGGCCAGCCAACCTAAACCAAAATTGGTCACGACCAGAATGTGAATTTGGGCCAATTGTTTGGCGGCCGCAGGCCAATCGCTCAGCGCGCTAGCGCGCTGCAGGCGTCGAAAAGGCACAAAGTACAAATGTCCAAAAATCACGCACATCAACAGTCCCAGGCCCAGCATGGCGTGCCATCCGGTGGGGGCCACTTTCATGTCTACACCCGCGAACATCAGGCCGCCGGTCACTAAGAGCAGGGCAACGCACACGGCCACTAAACCAAAAAACCGGGCCAAAACACCGGTCATTAAAGGAATGCGCACCGGTGGTTCCAGCTGGGCCGCCGCCGTCGGGCGAACTGCCCACAGCAGCGTGGTCATGCCCCCGAGCCAGATCAAGCCGGCTGCCAAATGAAAAAATTTGGTCACTTCATACATAGAAATTCTTTTAATCAGGGTGAGCGAGCCATATCAACCTCCTAGATTGTGCCTTACAGCCAAATCACAAGGTCAAAGTGGAGCGTGTAACCAAAGGGGCTTGTCAGTCGTTTGGGTTATCCCTTATAATCGGAGGCTTTGGTGTTCAATGTATCGGGTTTGTAAACCGGGTGTAATTGAACATGATGACAATCGTGACCCAGACCGAGCCAGAAAATTCACAAGGCGAGGATTCATTTGAGCCGCTGACCTCGCAAGAGGCACAGTTGCTCAGGCAAAAATTGCCCTTGCTCTCCGTGTGGAGGGTGGTGGCAGCGCAAGTCCTGATGGGTGTGGTGGCGGCCTTGCTTGCAGGGTTGGTGACTTCGAAATGGAATGTGGTCTGGTCAGTCGGTTACGGCGCCTTGGCGGTGGCAGTGCCAGCGGCATTGTTCGCGAGGGGAATGACCAGCCCGGTAACGTCTGCCACTCTGGGGGCGTCTGTAACGGGTTTCCTGTTGTGGGAAATCGTGAAAATTGGACTGACTTTGGCAATGTTATTGATGGCGCCAAAGGTGGTTCCGCAAGTCAGTTGGCCCGCCATGTTGGTGGGTCTGGTTTTAACAATGAAGGTTTATTGGATGGCATTGGGCGCTCGCTCCTTGTTTTATCCAAAAGTCAATTACAAATCAGAGCAAAAGAATGTCAGCTGAATCTGCTCCAAGCGCTGGTGCCTACATTGGCCATCACCTTACCCACCTTCAAAACAAGCCCATGGGTGGCGTTATCGACTTTTCAGTCTTCAACCTCGACTCCATGTTCTGGTCGCTCCTGTTGGGTGTGGTCGGTAGCTTGTTGCTCTGGAAGGCGGCGCGCAATGTGACCTCGGGCGTACCGGGCCGCTTTCAGGCGGCGGTCGAGATTCTGGTTGAAATGGTCGACAACCAAGCCAAAGGCATCGTGCACAACGCAGAGAGCCGCAAGCTGGTGTCGCCTTTGGCGCTGACTGTGTTTGTGTGGATTTTTCTGCTGAACTCCATGGACTTTTTGCCTGTGGACTTGTTCCACAAAGTGTTTGAGTGGACGGGCCTAGACCACAGCATCCATTATTTCCGCGTGGTGCCTACCGCCGACTTGTCGAGCACTTTGGGCATGTCCACTTCTGTGTTGTTGATCTGCGTTTTCTACAACATCAAAATCAAAGGCATAGGCGGCTGGTTCCATGAGCTGACCACGGCCCCCTTTGGCGCCCACCCTATCTTGTGGCCCTTCAACTTCGTCTTTCAGATGATTGAATTTGTGGCCAAGACTGTTTCGCACGGCATGCGACTGTTCGGCAACATGTACGCGGGTGAACTGATTTTCATGCTGATTGCCTTGATGGGCGGCACTGCTGCCATGTCCCTGACCGGTATTTTATTGCCCATCGGTCATGTGATTGCTGGCTCCATCTGGGCCGTCTTTCACATCATGATCGTCGCATTGCAAGCCTTTATTTTCATGATGTTGACCTTGGTCTACATCGGTCAAGCGCACGACGCGCACTGATTTCTTTTTTCTCAACCTTTCCATCAACATCCTTAGGAGTAACAAAATGGAACACGTCCTCGGTTATGTCGCACTCGCATCTGGTCTGATCATTGGTCTGGGCGCTATCGGCGCTTGTATCGGTATCGGCATCATGGGCAGCAAATACCTCGAAGCAGCTGCTCGTCAGCCTGAACTGATGAACGAATTGCAGACCAAAATGTTTTTGTTGGCTGGTTTGATCGACGCGGCTTTCCTGATTGGCGTCGGTATCGCCATGATGTTCGCCTTCGCGAACCCGTTTGTTCTGAAGTAATTCCTGCAACAACCAAAAGAAAGGTGTTGCCGTGAGTATCAATGCAACCCTGTTTTTCCAGGCCGTCGTTTTTGCAATTCTGGTGTGGTTCACGATGAAATTCGTGTGGCCGCCCATTGCCAACGCACTGGACGAACGCGCACACAAAATCGCCAACGGCCTAGAAGCAGCAGATAAAGCCAAATCCGAACTCGCCACCGCCTACCAGCGTGTGGAAGTCGAATTGAGCCAATCGCGCGCTGAAACGGCTATACGTTTGGCAGACGCCGAACGACGTGCCCAGTCCCTCATTGAGGATGCCAAAGCACGTGCCACTGAAGAAGGTCAAAAGATCATCGCTGCTGCCAAGGTGGAAGCCGAACAGCAAGTGGTTAAAGCCCGTGAGCAATTGCGTGAGCAAGTCGCGGTCTTGGCTGTCAAAGGCGCCGAACAGATTCTCCGCAAGGAAGTCGATGCTGGCGTCCATGCCGATCTCTTGAGCCGTCTGAAGACCGAGCTGTAATCACACCGCCAAAGAAGACCATGGCTGAACTTGCAACCATCGCCCGACCTTACGCCGAAGCGCTTTACAAAGCACAGGCCGCAGACCTTGCAGGCACAGCATCTTGGCTGGAAGAGCTCGCCGCGATTGCGCACGATGCGCAATTGCTCGAGTTCGCTGACAGCCCCAAGGTGTCCGATGCGCAGTTGTTTGATCTGATCTCTGGTGTGGTGAAAACTGCGCTGCCAGAGGCCGGAAAAAACTTCTTGCGACTGGCGATTGAGAACCGCCGACTTGTTGCAGTGCCCGAAATTGCCAAGCAATTCCGTGCCCTGAAAAATGCACTGAGCGGCACTGCTGACGCCACCGTCTTCAGCGCCTTTGCGATCGATGCAACTGCATTGGCCGATCTGTCTGCCACGCTCGAAAAACGCTTTGGCCGCAAACTCAATCTCCGTGTTGAGATCGATGCGTCACTCATTGGTGGCATTCGTGTGGTCGTGGGTGATGAGGTGCTCGACACTTCCGTCAAGGCCCGTCTGGAACAAATGAAAGCGGCTCTCACCGCTTAAGGTGGCGGGAGTCCGGACCTATTTAAAGAAAGAAGGAAAGAGTCATGCAACTCAATCCCGCAGAAATTTCTGAGCTGATCAAGAGCCGAATTCAAGGCTTGTCTGCCGACGCAGACATCCGCAATCAAGGCACCGTGGTGTCTGTGACTGATGGTATCGTGCGCGTGCATGGCCTGTCGGACGTAATGCAAGGCGAAATGTTGGAGTTCCCAGCCACTGCTGAAGGCGTGCCCACATTCGGACTGGCGTTGAATCTCGAGCGTGACTCGGTTGGCGCTGTGATCTTGGGTGAATACGAGCACATCTCTGAAGGCGACACGGTCAAGTGCACAGGCCGTATTCTGGAAGTACCCGTGGGCCCTGAGCTGATTGGCCGCGTGGTCAACGCTTTGGGCCAACCGATTGACGGCAAAGGCCCGATCAACGCCAAAATGACCGATGTGATCGAAAAAGTCGCCCCCGGCGTGATCGCACGTAAGTCTGTCGACCAGCCCATGCAAACCGGCTTGAAGTCCATCGACTCCATGGTGCCGATTGGCCGTGGTCAGCGTGAATTGATCATTGGCGACCGTCAGACCGGCAAGACCGCTGTCGCGATCGACGCCATCATCAACCAAAAAGGTCAAAACATGACCTGCGTTTACGTCGCGATTGGCCAAAAAGCCTCGTCGATCAAAAACGTGGTTCGGGCTTTAGAGCAAGCCGGCGCTATGGCTTACACCATCGTGGTCGCTGCCTCCGCCTCGGAATCTGCCGCAATGCAATATGTGTCGGCTTACTCCGGCTGCACCATGGGCGAGTACTTCCGTGACCGCGGCGAAGATGCTTTGATCGTGTATGACGATTTGTCCAAGCAAGCTGTGGCTTACCGCCAAGTTTCCTTGCTCCTGCGCCGTCCACCAGGCCGCGAAGCCTACCCTGGCGACGTGTTCTATCTCCACAGCCGTCTGCTCGAACGTGCAGCCCGCGTGAACGCCGACTATGTTGAGCACTTCACCAAAGGCGCTGTCAAAGGCAAAACAGGTTCGTTGACGGCATTGCCCATCATCGAAACCCAAGCCGGTGACGTGTCCGCGTTCGTGCCTACCAACGTGATTTCGATCACCGACGGTCAGATCTTCTTGGAAACCAGCCTGTTCAACGCCGGCATCCGCCCTGCGATCAACGCCGGTATCTCGGTGTCCCGCGTCGGTAGCGCTGCGCAAACCAAGATCATCAAAGGCCAATCCGGGGGTATCCGTACCGACTTGGCCCAGTACCGCGAATTGGCAGCCTTTGCCCAGTTCGCTTCTGACTTGGACGAATCCACGCGCAAGCAACTCGACCGCGGTGCCCGCGTGACCGAACTGCTCAAGCAAGCCCAATACAGCCCTCTGCCCATCAGCCTGATGGGTGCCACACTGTTCGCAGTGAACAAGGGCTTCATGGACGACATCGACGTCAAACAGGTTTTGCCATTCGAGCACGGTCTGCACGCTTACCTCAAAGACAAGTGCGCTACTTTGCTGGCCAAACTCGAAAGCTCACAAGCCCTGGACAAAGAAGCAGAAGCTGAATTGACCTCCGCCGTGACCGCTTTCAAGAAAAGCTTTGCTTAATTTCTACCTGACCAAAAGGAGCCTCTGATGGCATCGGGCAAGGAACTACGCACCAAGATCAAATCGGTGGAAAACACCAAGAAGATCACCAAGGCCATGGAGATGATTTCCGTCTCCAAAATGCGCAAAGCACAGGAGCGTATGCGCGCGGCTCGTCCTTACAGCGAAAAAATTCGCAGCATCGCGAGCAACCTTGGACAGGCCAACCCAGAGTATGTGCATCCTTATATGCAACATGTCGATGGTAAGGCTGTGGGCTTTATTGTGGTCACGACAGACAAAGGTTTGTGCGGCGGCTTGAACACCAACTTGCTGCGTGCAGTCACAGCCAAGTTGCGTGACATTCAAGCGGCAGGCCAAACCGCGCAAGCGGTTGCCATCGGTGGCAAAGGCCTTGGATTCTTGAACCGTGCCAACGCCAAAGTCGTGGCCCATGCGACGCACTTGGGCGACAAACCCCACCTCGAAAAACTCATCGGCCCCGTCAAGGTCTTGCTCGATGCATATTCGAACGGTGAGTTAAGCGCCGTGTTCTTGTGCTACAACAAGTTCATCAGTACCATGGCGCAAGCGGCCACGTTGGACCAACTGCTTCCTTTGTCTGCCGACAAGATGGCGGCTGAAACCAAGGCCAGTGGCTCTGCCCATGGCTGGGACTACATCTATGAGCCCGATGCACAGTCGGTGATCGACGACTTGTTGGTGCGCTACGCTGAAGCGTTGGTGTACCAAGCGGTTGCCGAAAACATGGCTTCCGAGCATGCCGCCCGTATGGTGGCCATGAAGGCCGCAACTGACAACGCAGGCAATGTGATTGGCGAGCTCAAGCTTGTTTACAACAAAACCCGTCAAGCAGCGATTACCAAAGAACTGTCTGAAATCGTGTCCGGCGCAGCCGCGATCAGCGGTTGATCCCCAGTTCAGCAAATTCAAATTATTTGGAGCGAAAAATGCAAGCCCAAGGAAAAATTGTTCAGTGTATTGGTGCCGTGGTCGACGTGGAATTTCCACGCAACCAGATGCCCAAAATTTACGATGCGCTCAAGATGGACGGCTCTGCCCTGACCCTTGAAGTGCAGCAGCAACTCGGTGACGGCGTGGTGCGTACCATTGCGCTCGGTTCTTCCGACGGTTTGCGCCGCGGCTTGATCGTGTCCAACACCGGCAAAGCCATCACGGTGCCAGTGGGCAAAGCCACATTGGGTCGCATCATGGACGTGTTGGGTGCGCCCATCGACGAACGTGGTCCTGTGAGCCAAGAGTTGACGGCCCCGATTCACCGCAAAGCCCCTGCTTACGACGAGTTGAGCCCCTCACAAGAGTTGCTGGAAACCGGCATCAAGGTGATTGACTTGGTCTGCCCGTTTGCCAAAGGCGGTAAGGTCGGTTTGTTCGGTGGTGCCGGTGTCGGTAAGACCGTGAACATGATGGAACTCATCAACAACATCGCCAAGGCGCACAGCGGTTTGTCCGTGTTTGCGGGTGTGGGTGAGCGTACCCGTGAAGGTAACGACTTCTATCATGAGATGGCCGATTCCGGCGTCGTGAACCTCGAGCACTTGGAAGAATCCAAAGTGGCCATGGTCTACGGTCAGATGAACGAGCCCCCAGGCAACCGTCTGCGCGTCGCCTTGACCGGTTTGACCATCGCTGAATCCTTCCGTGACGAAGGCAAAGACGTGTTGTTCTTCGTGGACAACATCTACCGCTACACCTTGGCCGGTACCGAAGTGTCGGCTTTGCTTGGCCGTATGCCTTCTGCTGTGGGTTATCAGCCCACATTGGCCGAAGAAATGGGCCGTTTGCAAGAACGTATCACGTCGACCAAAGTGGGTTCGATCACTTCCATCCAGGCCGTTTACGTGCCAGCGGATGACTTGACCGACCCCTCGCCTGCGACCACCTTCGCGCACTTGGACTCCACCGTCGTGCTGTCCCGTGACATTGCCTCGCTGGGCATCTACCCTGCGGTGGATCCACTGGACTCCACCAGCCGTCAGCTCGACCCTTTGGTGGTGGGACAAGAACACTACGAAACTGCCCGCGCTGTGCAAGGTACATTGCAGCGTTACCGCGAACTGCGCGACATCATCGCCATCATGGGCATGGACGACTTGGCGCCTGAAGACAAACTGGCCGTAGCGCGTGCCCGTAAGATTCAACGTTTCTTGTCGCAACCCTTCCACGTGGCTGAAGTGTTTACCGGTTCACCTGGCAAATACGTCACTTTGGCTGAGACCATTCGCGGCTTCAAGATGATTGTGGCTGGCGAGTGCGATCACTTGCCCGAGCAAGCTTTCTACATGGTTGGCACCATCGACGAAGCCTTTGAAAAGGCCAAGAAAATGGCGTAAAGCGCATTGGGCTGAGCCTTAAAACGCCCAGCCCTTTGACTTCACATTCACCATTTTCCAGGAATTGATATGAACACCATCCACGTCAATGTGGTCAGCGCCGAAGAGTCCATCTTCTCGGGTGAAGCCCGATTCGTGGCCTTGCCGGGCGAGTCGGGGGAACTGGGTATTTTCCCCCGTCACACCCCGCTGATCACGCGCATCAAGCCAGGTTCGGTTCGCATCGAATTGGCTGACGGCAGCGAAGAGTTTATATTCGTGGCCGGTGGCATTCTCGAAGTGCAACCCGACCACGTGACCGTCTTGTCCGACACCGCCATTCGCGGTAAAGACCTGGACGAAGAAAAAGCCAACGCAGCCAAGGCCTTGGCTGAAGAAACTTTGCGCAATGCCAAAAGTGATTTTGACTTGGCCCGCGCCCAGTCTGAACTGGCCGTTTTGGCTGCACAGTTGTCTGCCCTGCGCAGATTCCGCGGCAACAAATAAGATTGCTTTTTGCATCTCACACAGTACCCAGCTTTTGCTGGGTATTTTTTTGGTTGCACAATAGGACTCTTGCGAATACTGCCAATACCCTATGACACAAGCCAAACTTCGAGCCGCGACCCTGGGAGGCAGCGCGGACGACATTGAGAATGCTTTCTACGAGGCCATGCACACTGCAGACATTCAAAAGCTCATGGGCTGCTGGGCCGACGAAGAAGACATTGTGTGCGTCCACCCCGGTGGGCCACGCCTGATTGGCGCGGGTGCTATTCGTGCAGCATTTGAGGCCATGTTTGCCAACGGCAACATCCAAGCCTATCCTGAGCGCATTCACAAAATCGAATCACTGGCCAGTGCAGTTCACCATCTGGTCGAGCGGGTTGAAGTCATGACCCCGCAAGGTCCGCAAAAGGCCTGGGTTATTGCCACCAACGTGTTTCACAAAACGCCGCAAGGCTGGCGCATGGTGGCACACCACACGAGCCCTGGTACCGCCAACGATGCAAACGACGTTGGCGTAAAGCCCATGGTGCTGCATTGAAGCACCACACGGCACCTTGGTGGTTGCCTGGTGGACACATTCAAACCATCTGGCCCGCTTTGTATGCGCAACCCCTTCTGGGCCTTGCGCCACGGTTTGAGCGCGAAAGGTGGGCAACGCCTGACGGCGACTTTATTGATGTCGATTTTTTGGTCACCTCTGCACCACCGCACGCCCCAACCTTGGTGCTTTTTCATGGACTAGAAGGCTCTTCAGCCAGTCACTATGCGCAATCCTTTGCCAGCTGGGCTGACAACGCGCAGGTCCGATTCGCCCTGCCGCATTTCAGAGGTTGCAGTGGAGAGCTGAACCTTGCCCCGCGGGCTTACCACTCGGGGGATCATCAAGAGGTCGACTGGATCCTCAAACGCGTCAAGCAGCGGCAAGGCCCAAAAACGCCGCTGGTGGCGGCTGGTGTGTCGTTGGGCGGTAACGCCTTGATGCGCTGGGCGGGCGAGCACGGCCCCTATGCTGCAAAAACGGTCCAAGCTGTCGCGTCAATTTGTTCGCCTCTGGACTTGACCGCCAGTGGCCACGCCATTGGACAAGGTTTCAATCGGCAGATTTACACCCGCATGTTTTTACGCAGCATGAAACCCAAAGCCATGGCCAAGTTGAAACAACATCCTGGCCTGTTTGACCCCCAAGCATTGTCAGCAGCCAAAGACCTCTACACATTTGACAATATTTTCACGGCGCCTTTGCACGGTTTCAAAGACACGCCCGACTACTGGGCCCGCGCTTCGGCTAAACCGCTGATGCACCAAATTGCTGTGCCCGCCTTGGCTTTGAACGCACAAAATGACCCGTTCATTCCTGTGCACAGTCTGCCGCAGGCCAACGATGTCAGTCGGCAAGTTGAGCTGTGGCAGCCAACGCATGGCGGACATGTCGGTTTTGCGACCGGTCCGATGCCAGGCTATTTGGCCGGAATGCCTCGGGCCGTCGGTGGTTGGTTATTACAGAAAGTCGCGAATGGATGACATCGTCCAACAAGCCATGCGCAAATGGCCCAACGTACCTGACTGCTACGGTTGGTTGGGCCTGGATGAACGCGGCCAATGGTTTATGCGCGACGAAACCGCGCAGGCCCAAGGCCACTTCCAAAGCGGTCGGCCAGGCGCGAAAGGTGCCCTGCTCGCGCACAGCAAATTGATCGAGTTCATTGAGCGCAATTACGAATCCGATGCGCAGGGCCGTTGGTATTTTCAAAACGGACCCCAGCGCGTGTATGTCGAGCTACAAGCGACACCCTGGATATGGCGGCTCGAAGCCGACCTGCGCATCACAACCCATACCGGGCGACCTGCGCAACTGCGTGAATGCCTGATGGACGAAACCGGGCGCGTCTACCTGCACACCGACCTCGGTTTCGGCCTGGTCCACACCATGGACGTCAACACCGTTGCCCAAGCACTGGAGAGGGGCACATGGCGCTTGGTTGAAATACAGGGCGCAGAATTACACCAAAAATACCATTACATTCCAAGCCCAGAGGGCGCTCAGGCACAGGATCAGATTCAGCATCAATCGCAGACATAAAAAACCGGCTTCAAGAGCCGGTATGACACTGCAGAAAATAATTTCTTATTTGGACTCTGCAGCAGGTGCGGCCGGCGCTTTGGGTTCTTCGAACTTGGCACCAGCGGCATTGGCCATGAAGGCCACCGCGCGGCCGATTTCAATGTCAGAGAAATCCCCGCCACCTTGGGCGCCCATGGCACCCTTACCCTTGAGGGACGAATTCATCAAAGCCGCAAAACCTGTTTTGATGCGAGGACCCCAAGCAGCAGCATCGCCAAACTTGGGTGCTCCTGCAGCGCCTGCAGCGTGGCAGGCTATGCATTGTGCTTTATACACTTCTTCGCCTGACTTGAGCGGACGGTTGGCGTCACGCACTTCTACCGAACCGATTTTTTGAATCCGCATGGCCACAGCTTTTTGGGCATCTTCTGCACCAGGCGCTTCTTTATTGGCAGAAGTTACGAAATAGACCAAGCCAATGATCACGAAAATCGGAACCACGAAAGAAAAGAAACTCAAAAGCAACATTTGCAGGGGTGTTTTCACGGGACCCGTATGGTCTTCGTGATCGTGGTTTTTGTCGCTCATAGCGTCCTCAAATGGGTCAGTGTTCTTGAAACGAAAAAAACGCCTTTCGTTTCTCGCGAATCAACTTTCAATTATAGCCAATCCCTAGGCACAATCTGGCCAGCACGAAGGTCTGCATGCGATAATTCCCACTCATAACAACAGACATGCGGCTGTAGCTCAGTGGATAGAGTATTGGCCTCCGAAGCCAAGGGTCGTGGGTTCGATCCCCGCCAGCCGCACCAAAAAAGGCGTCCAATTTATTGGGGCCGGCATACCCGTTTATTGGGTACACACCCAGACAGTTGAAACCATACCCTGCTTGACCGGGTAACCATGAGCAAACACGTTCGAGGGCATGACAAAGAGGGGGTGAAGGGCCCTATTGCCATGCTTGCAAATGAACGCGAAATGAAAAACTGTTTCGAATAAGGCCCCATCCGATTGGGGGGTAATGCGAATTGCATGCGCTGCCAGCCAGGCAGGACAAACAGTCATCAATTCATGCGTACCTCTGATTTGTGGCGTGAAATACCAATCGGCGTAGGCGCCAAGCCTTTTTGGACTGCGGCCAAGTCTTCTTCGCTGGGATATTGGTTGAGTAGCCAATAATCAAACACGCGACGGGCGATCGGGGCCGCATGGGCCGCGCCAAAACCAGCGTTTTCTACGAGCACGGCCAACGCAATTTTCGGGTTTTCTGCGGGGGCAAAGGCCATGTAAAGTGCATGGTCACGTTGATGCTCTTCCAGTTTGCCTGCGTTGTATTTGTCTTTCTGGCCGATGGTCACCGCTTGTGCAGTTCCAGTTTTACCCGCGCTTTGGTAACCAGCACCTGCAAACACACGAGCCGAGGTGCCTTCCCGAGCCACGCCGATGAGTCCTTTGTGGACCACTGCCACATGGTCGGGGTTAAAGCCCAGATCCACGGGCGGGTTCGTCGTCACGGGGATGCTGGCATGGCTTAAGGCGTCTTGTGTGCCCATGACGAGCCGCGGCGTATATTTGATGCCGCCTTTGGCCAATGTGGCTGTGGCATGAGCCAGCTGCAGGATCGTAAAAGCGTTGTAGCCTTGACCGATGCCTAAGGAGATGGTTTCACCTGCGTACCATTTTTGTTGCTCTGGTTTTTTGTAGGTGTTGCGCTTCCATTCGGTGCTGGGCAACACGCCGCGTACTTCGCCAGGCAGGTCCAAGCCTGTGGATTGGCCAAAGCCCATCGGCTTCATGAAGCCGTAGATGGCGTCTACGCCCAGATCATTGGCCAAGGAGTAATAGTACACGTTGCTTGACAAAATGATGGAACGCACCATGTCCACAGGGCCCAGTCCGGCATCACCATGGCTGCGAAAGGTGTGGTTACCAAAGGTCCACGAACCGTTGTCGTTGATGAGGGTGTTGGCTGCGCGTTTGCCTGTGGAAAGCGCTGCCATGGCCATGAATGGCTTGTAGGTGGAGCCCGGCGGGTAGGTGCCGCGCAAGGCCCGGTTGAGCAGGGGTTTGTCAATCGATTCGCTCAAGGCTTTCCAGTTCTCAACGTCGATGCCTTCCACAAACAAATTGGGGTCAAAAGTAGGCTTGCTGACAAAAGCCAGGACCTCGCCAGTGTTTGGATCGATCGCGACCAGCGCACCGCGGCGGTTGCCAAACAGGTCTTCGACCATTTTTTGCAGTTTGATGTCGATGGTCAACACCACGTTTTGACCCGGCGTTGCGGGGTGGCTGGCCAATCGGCGAACCGCCCTGCCGCCCGCTGAGGTCTCGATTTCTTGCACGCCTGTGATGCCATGCAAGGCATGTTCATAGCGCTGCTCAATGCCGAGCTTGCCTATGTATTCGGTGCCGCGGTAGTTGCCGTCCTCGTCTTCATCTTGAAGACGTGCTTTTTCTTTGGGGCTGATGCGGCCGATATAGCCGATGACGTGGCTTGCCAGGTCGCCATAGGGGTATTGGCGGAACAGGCGGGCTTTGATGTCAACCCCAGGGAAGCGGTAGCGCTGCGCCGCAAATCGGGCGACTTCGGTGTCGGTCAAGCGGGTGCGGATGGGCAGCGAGTCAAAGCCCTTCGATTCTTCGCGCAGGCGTTTGAAACGGCGTTTGTCACGTGCCTGAATGTCAATCAGTTGTGACAGTCCTTCAATCGTAGCTTCCACGTCCGGTACTTTGACGGGTGTGATCTCCAAGGTGTAGGCCGAGTAGTTACTGGCCAGAATTTCACCGTTGCGGTCAAAAATAATGCCACGTGTGGGGACCGTGGGAATAATGGCGGTGCGGTTGTCTTCGGCTTGCTCTTGAAGGTCCTCGTGTCGAATCACTTGCAAATAAACCAACCGAGCCACCAGCAAGGCAAAGCAGAAAATGATAAAAAATTGGGTGGCCACCACCCGGATGCGGAATTTGTGAATTTCCAACTGTGAGTTACGAAGTTCGGCCAACGAGGGCAACCAGGACGCCATATCAGAGCGTGCGATTGAGCACAGAAGACCGGTCACGTCGCTGAGGAATCAACAGCAAGGTGCTCAGTACGGGCCACAACACCGCTTGAATCAAAGGGGCCAACAACAAGCCCCAGTTGAAAAGGGCCTGACCAACGAACAAGCGCGTGATCCATTCGGTCAAGGCCGCGAGTGCAAACAAGGGCAGCACTTGTATGGATTGCTGATGCACTGGAAACCACAGCAGTCGCCGGTGGATGCTAAGGGCTCCAAAACAGAGCAGGGTGTAGGCCAGTGCATTTTGTCCGAGCAGGGCGGATTCATGAACGTCCATCAAGAGGCCAAACACAAAAGCAGCACCGATGCCCACCCGGCGTGGTTGGTGCACGCTCCAAAATACCAAGCTCATGGCCAGAAGGTCAGGCGTCCAAAAGTAGTTGCCCAATCCGATCAACATGTTCAAGATCAGGACCAGGAACAAACTGAACCAGATGAACGAGGGGTCGACCGGGGACAACAAAGGCTTGCCGCGTTCCATGATCATGGGCGGACTCCTTGGGCGCCTATTTCACTGATATCCAGGGCTGGTAGCGCGTCTTTACCGCCTCCGATATTTTTGCCACGAACGGGTTTGGGCGCTATTTCTAAGGGTGGTGGGTCCCGTTCTTTGGATTGCTGCAGGACCAGCAAATGACGTCCCTCTTTGTTGGACAGTGGCGTGGCGTGGATGCGTGCAAAAGCCGCATCGGTGCGCCGGTCGATGCGGCTGACCTTGGCCACATGCAGGCCGGCGGGATAGACCCCGTCAATGCCGCTGGTAGAAAGCAGATCGCCAACCTCCACATCGGCCCCAGGCGGGACAAAACGCAGTTCAAGAGCGCCGCTGGCGTGTCCTGGGTTGCCAAAAGCGATGTTGCGTTGCCCGGTGCGTACGTTCATCACCGGAATGCTTTGATCGCGGTCGGTGAGCAAAGTGACTTCACTGACCAAAGGGTATACGCGGGTGACCTGGCCCAGAACACCGGATTCGTCGATCACGGGTGAGCCCACAACGACGCCTTCTGTCATGCCCTTGTCGATCACAATGCGCTGGCTAAAGGGGTCGGGCGTTTCGTACAGCACCTGAACAGTTTTGGCGCTCACTGACAACTGGGGGCGTAAATCGAGGAGCCTGCGCAAGTGCGCATTTTCAATTTGAAGCTGCTCAATTTTTTGCAGTTTCAAGTTGTCCAAGGTCAACTTTTTGTCGTTTTGGGCTGTCAGAGACCGGGCTTCTTGCAAAGACACAAAATAACCGCCCAAGTAACCGATCGCATAACTCGGCTGAAGGATCAGCCACTGCAGCGGCGACATGACGGTCGCAATCGTCGAACGCAAAGGATTAGTGATCTTGAAGCGTTCATCCGACACCATCAAGAGCACAGCGAAAAGCCCGAACAGTGCTACTTTGGAAAGTGCCGATATGCCCTGTCTGAAAAAAGGCGGAGGTGTGTGGTCAATCGATTCCAGAGACATGAGGGGAGCGCAAAGGTCTGCGCTGGCTTATTCGCTGGTGAAAATGCTGCCCAAGCGGTCCATGCGCTCAAGCGCCATGCCGCAACCTCGTGCCACACAGGTCAGCGGATCTTCAGCCACCAGCACAGGTAAGCCAGTCTCTTCGGCCAATAAGCGGTCCAGGTCACGCAGCAAAGCGCCGCCCCCGGTCAGCATCATGCCGCGCTCGGCAATGTCGGCACCCAGCTCGGGCGGGGTTTGTTCCAGCGCGGTTTTCACGGCCGAGACGATGTTGTTGAGTGGATCGGTCAGGGCTTCCAAAATTTCGTTGGAGCTGATGGTGAAGCTGCGCGGCACGCCCTCGGAAAGGTTGCGTCCTTTGACTTCCATCTCGCGCACTTCGCTGCCGGGAAAGGCCGAGCCGATTTTCTTTTTGATGGCTTCTGCAGTGGGTTCGCCAATCAACATGCCGTAGTTGCGGCGGATGTAATTGATGATCGCTTCGTCAAACTTGTCGCCGCCCACGCGGACGCTGCCTTTGTAGACCATGCCGCCCAAAGAGATGACGCCCACTTCGGTGGTGCCGCCCCCAATGTCAACGACCATGGAGCCGGAAGCTTCGGAAACAGGCAAGCCAGCGCCAATGGCAGCAGCCATGGGTTCTTCAATTAAAAACACTTCGGAGGCACCTGCACCTAAAGCGGATTCGCGAATCGCACGGCGCTCGACCTGGGTGGAGCCACAGGGCACGCAAATGATGATTCGCGGGCTGGGACGGAACGTGCTGCGGGGGTGCACCATGCGGATGAACTGCTTGAGCATTTGCTCGGTGACGGTGAAGTCGGCAATCACGCCGTCTTTCATCGGGCGAATGGCTTCGATATTTCCCGGCACTTTGCCCAGCATGGCCTTGGCTTCGTGGCCTACGGCTTGCAAGGTTTTTTTGCCCTGGGGGCCGCCTTCGTGGCGGATAGCAACAACCGAAGGTTCGTCCAAAACGATGCCCTTGTCGCGCACAAAAATCAGGGTGTTGGCGGTGCCCAGATCGATGGCCAGATCGCTGGAAAAATACCGACGGAAAGAAGAAAACATCGCAAAAGTCCTTTGTGGCAGAGTCCATGTAAAAGCGACGCAAGCCAAGCATAAAAAAATCTAAACAATTCAGCAGCAAGCTCTGTCAGTTAGGTATGACGCTAAACACTGGATAATAACGCATCCCCTGTGAAAAGGCGGGTTTTTGAACCCTTTAATTCACGGTTTACGTTGCGACTCTCTTTGTTTGTATACCTATGTCATTGACCTCTCAGGACATCGACCGGATCGCCAATTTGGCCCGGTTGGAACTCCAACCGGAAGAAAGCGAGCGCATGCTCGCGCAAATCAATGGCTTTTTTGGCATCGTCGAAGCCATGCGGGCCGTGGACACCACCGGCATCGAGCCAATGGCCCATCCCGTGGCCGCCATCCAGGACATCACGCTGCGTCTGCGCCCCGATGTGGCCAGCGAGCCCAACCAACGCGAAGCCAACCAACGCAGCGCCCCCGCTGTCGAGAGTGGCCTGTTTTTGGTGCCGAAAGTTATTGAGTAAGCCATGAGCGATTTGCACACCCTGAGCGTGAAAGCGCTCGCCGAGAGCTTGCGCAGCAAGCAAGTCAGCGCGGTCGAAGTGGCGATGCGCTTTTTGGCGCGCACCGGCGGCAATCCGCACAACGCCTTTTTGGACATCGACAGCGAAGTCACGCTGGCCCAGGCCCGCGCCTGTGACGCCAAATTGGCTGCGGGCACCGCCGGCCCACTCGAAGGCGTGCCGGTGGCGCACAAAGACGTGTTTGTGACGCGCGACTTTGCCACCACCGCCGGCTCCAAAATCCTGCAAGGCTACCGCTCGCCGTTTGACGCCACCGTGGTGCAGCGCTTGGCGCAGGCCGGCATGGTGACCCTGGGCAAACTCAATTGCGACGAATTCGCCATGGGCTCGGCCAACGAGAACTCGGCCTATGGCGCGGTGACCAATCCCTGGGACACCGCCCGCGTGCCCGGCGGCTCGTCGGGTGGCAGCGCCGCCGCCGTGGCAGCACGCTTGACGCCCGCCGCCACCGGCACCGACACAGGCGGCTCGATCCGCCAACCGGCCAGTTTTTGCGGCATCACCGGGATCAAGCCCACCTATGGACGCGCTAGCCGCTACGGCATGATTGCCTTCGCCTCCAGCCTGGACCAAGCTGGCCCCATGGCGCGCAGCGCCGAAGACTGCGCGCTCTTGCTCAGCGCCATGTGTGGCCCCGACCTGGACCGCGACTCGACCTCGCTGGACATGCCGGGTGAAGACTTCAGCGCCGGGTTGAACAACTCGATTGAAGGCTTGCGCATTGGCTTGCCGAAAGAGTTTTTTGGCGAAGGCTTGCACGCCGATGTGCGCACCGCGCTGGACGCTGCGCTGCGTGAATACGAAAAACTCGGTGCCAAGCTGGTGCCGATCAGCCTGCCGCGCACCGAGTTGTCTATTCCCGTCTACTACATCATTGCCCCGGCCGAAGCCAGTTCCAACCTGAGTCGCTTTGACGGCGTGAAGTTCGGCCACCGCGCCAAGGACTATGTGGACCTGGTAGACATGTACAAAAAAACCCGCGCCGAAGGCTTTGGCAACGAGGTCAAGCGCCGCATCATGACCGGCGCCTATGTGCTGAGCCACGGCTACTACGACGCCTACTATTTGCAAGCGCAAAAAATCCGCCGCATGATCGCCGATGACTTTCAAAACGCCTTCAAAGCGTGCGATGTGATCGCGGGCCCCGTGGCCCCGAGCGTGGCTTGGAAGTTGGGTGAAAACGCGGGCGACCCGGTGGCCGACTACCTGGCCGACATCTTCACCCTGCCCGCATCGTTAGCCGGTTTGCCCGGCATGAGCTTGCCCGCAGGCTTTGGTGCTCACCACATGCCCGTGGGCATGCAATTGATCGGCAACTACTTCAAAGAAGCCCAGTTGCTGAATGTGGCGCACAGCTTGCAGCAAGCCACCGATTTCCACCTGCAAAAACCGGCAGGAGCCCAAGCATGAGCAAACTCGTCCAAGGCTACGAAGTCGTCATCGGCTTTGAAACGCACACCCAGCTCTCCACCCAGAGCAAAATTTTCAGCCGCGCCTCAGTGGCGTTTGGTGCTGAGCCCAACACCCAAGCCTGCGCGGTGGACATGGCCCTGCCCGGCACGCTGCCGGTGATGAACCTGGGCGCAGTCGAACGCGCCATTGAGTTCGGCCTGGCCGTCAATGCCCACATTGCCGAGCGCAGCATCTTTGCGCGCAAAAACTACTTCTACCCCGACCTGCCCAAGGGCTACCAGATCAGCCAGTTTGAGATCCCGGTGGTGCAAGGCGGCGAGGTGTCGTTCTTCATGGAGGAGGGCAATGAGACTGTGCGCAAAACCGTGCGTCTGGAGCGTGCCCACCTGGAAGAAGACGCGGGCAAATCGCTGCACGAGGATTTCATCGGTCAAAGTGGCATCGACCTGAACCGCGCCGGCACCCCCCTGCTGGAAATCGTCACCCAGCCCGACATGCGCTCCAGCGACGAAGCCGTGGCCTATGCCAAAGAGCTGCACAAGATCGTGACCTGGGTCGGCATCTGCGACGGCAACATGCAAGAAGGCAGTTTCCGCTGCGACGCCAACGTCTCGGTGCGCAAGCCCGGCCAGCCGCTGGGCACGCGGCGCGAAATCAAGAACCTGAACAGCTTCAAATTCATGCAGCAGGCCATTGACTATGAGGTGCGCTGGCAGATCGAGCAGATCGAAGACGGCCACGCCATCCAGCAAGCCACGGTGCTTTTTGACCCCGACACGGGCGAGACTCGCGCCATGCGCACCAAAGAAGACGCCGCCGACTACCGCTACTTTCCTGATCCGGACCTGCCCCCGCTGGTGATTGGCCGCGACTGGGTGGAGCGTGTGCGCAGCGAAATGGCCGAGCTGCCCCGCGTGATGGCCGAGCGCTTTGTGCACGATTACGCCTTGCCCGAATACGACGCCACGCAGCTGACCCAAAGCAAAGCGGTCGCCGCCTACTTTGAAGCCACCGCCAAAGCCTGCGGCCAGCCCAAACTGGCCAGCAACTGGATCATGGGTGAAGTCTCGCGGCGCTTGAACGCCAGCGAACTGGGCATCGAGCAAACGCCGGTGAGCGCTGCTCGATTGGCTGCGTTGATTTCACGCATCAGCGACAGCACCATATCCAACAATGCCGCCAAAGAAGTGTTTGATGCCTTGTGGAACACACTGGGTGATCTCATCTCTGATACTGACGAGGGGGCGCGCTCTGTGGTTGATAGCCTGATCGACGCCAAAGGACTGCAGCAAATGAACGACACCAGCGTGCTGGAAAAGATCATCGACGAGGTGCTGGCCGCCAACCCCAAGAACGTGGAAGAGTTCAAGGCCGGCAATGCCAAGGCCCTGAACGGCTTGGTCGGCCCGATCATGAAAGCCAGCAAGGGCAAGGCCAATCCGGCGCAGGTGAATGCGCTGTTGATGAAGAAGCTGGGTTGAAACCATGACCACACCCCAACTGATTCTCGTTCCCGGCCTGATGTGCGATCACACTTCCTGGGCACCCATGCTGCCTTTTTTGGATGGGCATGCCCACTACATGGTGGTGGACCATGGGTTGGCCGATTCGATGGTCGGCATGGCCCAGCAAATTCTGGATGCCGCGCCAGCTCGGTTTTATTTGGCAGGGCACTCCATGGGTGGCCGTGTGGCCATGCAAGTGGTACGTTTGGCGCCTGAGCGTGTTCAAGGCTTGGCTTTGTTGGGCACAGGCCATCGCCCCAAAGAACAAGGTGATGCTGGCGACAAAGAAGTGCAAGGCCGCCAAGTACTGCTGGAGTTGGCTCGGGTGCAAGGTATCCGCGCCATGGCGCTGCATTGGGTACAGAACATGGTGGCGCCCTCACGCCTGAGCGATGCCGCGTTCATCGAACAAATCGTTCAGATGTTTGAGCGCAAGTCTGAGACGATGTTTAAACATCAAATCCAGGCCTTGTTGACGCGGCCTGATGCCACGTCAGTCTTGCAGCATGTGCATGTGCCCACCATGGTCATGGCAGGTGAGTTTGACGGCTGGGCGCCGCCATCACAACATCAGGCTATGGCCGATTTGATACCCGCGCATCCAGTCATCGATGTGATCCATGGCTCTGGTCACATGATGATGATGGAAGCCCCTGAAGCCGTGGCTCAGTGCATTGTGCGCTGGCTCAAAGCTGAGTAAGTCAGTTAACGCCGTAGCGATCACGGTAGGCTTGGGTGCGAGTCAAGTGTTCGCCCATGCTGCTGCCGGGCTGGGTGCTCAAGTAAGCCAGCAAGTCCGACAATTCCGCTAACGCACACACCTGCATGCCCAAGGTATTGCGCACGTATTGCACGGCGCTGTAAGGCAGGTCACGGGTGCTGCCATCGGCTTGTTTCTCGGTCGCCATTTCCTGACGGTCCAGCGCAATCGCCACGGCATGGGCAGTGGCACCAGCGGCTTGGATCAAGGCAATCGACTCGCGGGCAGCAGTTCCTGCGCTCATCACATCGTCCACGATCAACACGCGGCCTTGGAGCGGTGCGCCCACCAGGCTGCCGCCTTCGCCGTGGTCTTTGGCTTCTTTGCGGTTGTAGGCGAAGGGCACGTTGCGGCCCAAGCGGGCCAGCTCAATCGACACCGCGGCACCCAAGGGAATGCCTTTGTAGGCAGGGCCGAAAATCATGTCGAACTGGATGCCGCTGGCGACCAATGCTTTTGCATAGAATTGGGCCAGCTTGCCCAACTTGGCGCCGTCGTCAAACAAGCCTGCATTGAAAAAGTAAGGGCTCATGCGACCGGCTTTGGTTTTGAATTCGCCAAAGCGCAGTACGCCCGACGCGATTGCAAATTGCACAAATTCTTGCGCCAGCGCGCCTGTGGCTGGCGTGTTGCCTGTCACCATGGGGAAATTCCTTGTTTAAATTAACCAGCCTGAACCTGAACGGCATTCGCTCTGCCAGCACCAAGGGCGTCGAAGCCTGGATCGCGCATACGATGCCTGATTGTATTTGTGTCCAGGAAGTCAAAGCCCAAGCCGCCGATGTGGCCGGCAAGTTTGAAGTTTTGGCAGGGTTGAAAGGACACTTTCAGTTTGCCGAGAAAAAGGGCTATTCGGGCGTGGGCATTTACACCCGGCACGAGCCCAGCGACGTGGTCATTGGCTTTGACGGCGGCGAGTTCGATGCCGAAGGGCGTTATGTCGAACTGCGGTTTGACACGCCACAGCACAAACGCTCGGTGATCAGCAGTTATTTTCCAAGTGGTTCTTCCGGCCCCGAACGGCAAGAGGTCAAATACCGTTTTCTGGCGGTGATGTTCCCGCACCTGATGGCGCTCAAGCAAGAGCGAGATTTTGTGGTGTGCAGCGATGTGAACATTGCCCACCAGCAAGCCGATTTAAAGAATTGGAAAAGCAATCAAAAGAACAGCGGTTTTTTACCCGAAGAGCGCGCCTGGATGACCCAACTGACCACCGAAGGCGGCTTGGTGGACGTCTACCGGCGCCTGCAGCCCGACACGACTGACGCTTGCTACACCTGGTGGAGCAACCGCGGTCAGGCTTATGCCAAGAACGTGGGCTGGCGCTTGGATTACCACCTGGCCACGCCGTCCGTAGCTGAAAAAGCGCGAACCGAGTCAATCTACAAAGACCAGAAATTTTCAGACCACGCACCCATCACCATCGCGTATGAAGGTTTCCTCTAGGCCCCAAGGGATTGGCTTTCTTCAAGCGCGTGTGTAGGTCAGCATGCGGCCTTTGTAGGCCGGATGGCCATCCAGCCCTTTGGCGGCAACGCGGTCCAGCAAGTCTTCGTGCAATGCAAAACCCAGTTCGGCCATATTGCGGTTGAAGTGCGCACGGTTGCCCCGGTTCGGGTCCACCACCCACACCTCGGCGGCGGGTGCGGCGTGCAAGTCAATGAAGTGGGCCAAGGTGCCCCGCTCATCCCGTTCGTACAAGATATCACTGCCCACAATCAGATCGAAGCGGCCTGTCAAAGCGATATCGCTGTTTTGAATGGCGGGCTGCTCGCCCCATTGGCCGTGGCGGTAATGCATGGGCGCCAGGCCATTGAGGCGCAGGTTTTCCAGTAAAAATGAAGCCGCTTCGGGGTGGCAATCGCTGGCAGTCATGTTCGCGCCGCGCCGGTGCGCGACCAAGCTAGACAGTGCCAACCCGCAGCCGATTTCAAGAATCCGCTCCAAAGGGTTGACTGGCCTGAGCGCCATGCGCTCGGCCAAGCGTGAGCCCGAAGGCCAGAGCAGCCCAAACAAAGGCCAGATGGCCGAAGAAATGCCCAAGTGCAGCGCCAGACCCAGTGGGTCGTGGAACTGCTGCTTGTCCAGCAGGGAGCGGATGATTAAATGGGCCACGCCATCGACAGCGAAGTTTTCTTGTTTGGTCTGGTAGCCGAGATCGCTCGGAACAACTTGAGGGGGCACACAGGCAGTCGTGTCAGCGCGAAGGGCGCTGGAGTTTCTACAATGTACGCTGAAAGCGTTTGCAGAGTGCTGCGCTTCTGAAAAATAAAGTCAACGATATGCTTCAGTACCAAACTATTCCTGTGACGCCTTTCCAGCAAAATTCTTCGCTGGTCTGGGACGACGTGACGAAACAAGCGGCCGTGATCGACCCCGGTGGTGACTTGCATTTGCTGCTGGGCGCTGTCGTTAAGTTGGGTTTGCAGCTTGAGCAAATCTGGATCACGCATGGCCATGTGGACCATGCCGCAGCCACCGACGAGTTGGCCGAGCGTTTGCAGTTGCCCATCATCGGACCGCATACAGCCGATCAGTTCTGGATAGATGGGTTGCCGCAAGCGGCGGCGGGCTATGGGTTTCCCCCGGCCAAACCCTTTAAGCCCACGCGTTGGCTGCAGGATGGTGATACGGTGACCTTGGGTAACCATACGCTGCAGGTTCGTCATTGCCCGGGTCACACCCCTGGCCATGTGGTGTTTTATTCACCCGAAATCAAACGTGCTTTTGTGGGGGACGTCTTGTTTGCAGGCAGCATTGGCCGTACCGATTTTCCGCAAGGCAATCACCAAGATTTGATTGACAGCATCACCCAACGTTTGTGGCCGATGGGCAACGACACCGTGTTCATTCCGGGCCATGGGCCCGAGAGCACTTTTGGCCGCGAGCGTCAGTCCAACCCGTATGTGGGCGGGACCTGAAGCGGCCTGTTTGAGTCACGTTCAGCCGCGTTTGGCTTCTTGGTACAGGTGTTGGACTTTGGGAAGGTTGGCTTCAAGTTCTTGAATGCGGTTGCCGCCACTGGGGTGCGTTGACAGGAATGACGGGCCCCCATTGCCATTGGCTCCCAACATTTTTCGCCACAAATTGACACTTGCTTCGGGTAAATAGCCGCCGCGTGCTGCTATTTCAAGACCCACCAAATCTGCTTCGGTTTCGTCGTCGCGGCTGTATTTGAGCGACAGCAATTGCGTGCCCAAGTTGGCCGCCACATCGCCCAATTGTCCCAGGCCGAGCAAGGCTGACGCGACCGAAAGGCCGATGCCAGTGACCCTGGACTTGGCCAGCCGCTCACGCGCATGCTCACGCAGGGCATGCGCCATCTCGTGGCCCATGATCATGGCGACTTCGTCGTCGGTGAGCTAGAGTTGGTCCAAGATGCCTGTGTAAAACGCGATCTTGCCGCCGGGCATACACCAGGCGTTGAGTTGTTTGCTGCCAATCAGGTTCACTTCCCAGCGCCAGTTGGACACACGTGAATTCCATTGCGATGCGAAGGGAATCAAGCGGCGGGCAATGCTGTGCAGACGCTGCAGTTGCGGATGGTCGTTGGGGGCCAGCGCATTTTTGGATTTCGCGTCGGCCAGCACCTGGCTGTATTGTTGTTTGGCAGACGACTCAAGATCTTCCGCAGAAACCAAGGTCCGTACGCTGGAAGCGCCGCCAACGTCCACTTGCGCCAGCGCCGGGCCGGCCAAAGCAGTGCCCGCGGCCATCAAGAAGGCGCGACGCGGGTGCCAGCGGAGGGTATTGCCCGTATCGGAAGGAACCGTGGTGGACGAGGATTTGAGGTCGCAAAGAAAACACATGGTGTGCTAATAATAGCCGCAAAGTCCTATTTTTGTGTTTCAAAAACATGCTTGCACCAAGCATCTGTCGGGGATACTCAGCGCCGGCGGCGCTGGCCTTGATAATGGCGTCATGACTGCGCCGTCTTCCCCGAATCCTGTTGCAACGACTGTTCAACACACCGAGCCAGCGCCCGGCTGGTGGGCTTCTTGGCGTGTGTATTTGCAACCGACCAGTTTGCGCATGCTGTCTTTGGGGTTTTCTGCGGGCTTGCCCTTGCTCTTGGTGCTGGGCACCTTGAGCTTTCGCTTGCGCGAAGCGGGGATTGACCGCAGCACGATTGGTTATTTGAGCTGGGTGGGTTTGGCCTATGGCTTCAAATGGGCCTGGGCGCCGCTGGTGGACCGCATGCCCTTGCCTTGGCTGACGGCCAGTTTGGGTCGAAGACGCAGTTGGTTGCTGTTGTCGCAAGGCGTGATCATGGGCGGATTGATGGGCATGGCCTGGTGCGATCCGAGTCAAACGCTGGGGCCCATTGTGTG
>Ga0214919_10001143_pt1 | contig 44426 bp, 36 predicted proteins | sample LL1503_MetaG_FD_177994 | JGI IMG/M metagenome (GOLD analysis project Ga0214919, IMG submission 177994) | Freshwater microbial communities from Lake Lanier, Atlanta, Georgia, United States - LL-1503 | ecosystem: Environmental > Aquatic > Freshwater > Lake | place: USA: Georgia | collected... | reverse complement strand
TTTATCGTAGCGATGCGCCAATTGACAGAACAATATGGGGCAGTATTAATTTATGACGAGGTAATGACAGGGTTTCGAGTTGCCTTAGGTGGAGCTCAAAGCTTGCATGGGATTAAGCCAGACTTGACGTGCCTTGGCAAAGTAATGGGCGGTGGTATGCCGATGGCAGCTTTTGGTGGACGAAAAGATATTATGCAAAAGCTTGCTCCCATTGGTAATGTTTATCAAGCAGGAACTTTATCGGGTAACCCTTTGGCAGTCGCTGCAGGGCTAACCACACTCAATTTAGTAAGTGCGCCAGGATTTTATGAAAAATTATCAGAAAATATTACAAGCCTCTTAGAAGGTCTGGAAGAATTAGCTAAGACAGCAGGGCATGATTTTTCATCGGATCACATTGGTGGGATGTTTGGAATTTATTTTGCTAAAAATAAACCAGCAACCCTCCAAGACGTAACGAATTCTGATATTGACAAATTTAAACGTTTTTTTCATGTGATGCTTGACGAGGGGGTTTACCTAGCCCCGTCAGCTTATGAAGCCGGATTTTTGTCGATTCAGCACACAGATTTAGTTATCAGTGAAATGTTAAGCGCTGCTAGGACTGCTTTTGATAGGCTATAAAAAACCAATTTTACGAACAGCGGATGTTTAAGAATGTCCGAACTATTCTAAGCTGGAAATTTTCTTAGATATTCACTACGGAGACTTGCAGCATATTGTCTGAAGTATTTTGGGTATGACATTTAAAATTATTTGGGATAGCTCTAGTACAATAATGCATAAGCTGATAATTTTACTAAACTCTTTTTTATAGCAGAATATTATGTTGCTAATGTTTACCCCCAATGGCCATTTACTTTTACTTAACTTATGAATGAAACAAGTTCACAAACTATTATTGGAATAATCGGTGGAAGCGGAGTATATGATATCGATGGCTTGGAAAATAAACGCTGGCAAAGCGTTGATTCACTATTTGGTAAGCCCTCGGATGAGTTATTATTTGGCACCTTAGCTGGGCAACAATTAGTTTTCCTTCCAAGGCATGGACGAGGTCACAAAATACCACCCTCTGAAATTAATTTTAAAGCGAATATCGATATTCTTAAACGGGTTGGCGTAACAGATTTAATTTCTGTTAGTGCTGTTGGCTCTTTACGCGAAGACTTGAAACCGGGTTTATTTGTTATTGTTGATCAATTTATTGACCGAACTTTTGCTCGAGAAAAAAGTTTTTTTGGTACAGGGCTAGTTGCCCATGTCTCCATGGCACACCCTGTGTGTAATCGTCTGGGAAATCATCTCGAACTTGCAGCCCAAGCTGCGTCTATTGAGTACGTTCGCGGAGGTACGTATCTCGTTATGGAAGGGCCCCAATTTTCAAGCTTAGCAGAATCTCATTTATATCAAAGTTGGAATTGTGATGTTATTGGTATGACCAATATGCCAGAGGCTAAATTAGCCCGAGAAGCAGAGATTTGCTACGCATCAGTCGCAATGGTTACTGATTTTGACTGTTGGCATCCTAATCATGACGACGTGTCCGTAGAAGCAATTATTCAAGTTTTATTAGCAAATGCCGATAAGGCAAGACTTTTAATTAAAACTCTAACTTCTGAGCTCGGACATGATCGCCATTCTGCAACTTGTAAATGCCGTCACTCCCTAGAATATGCTGTTATTACCCAACCTAATGAACGTGACCCCGCGATGATTAAAAAATTAGAAGCTGTTGCAGGTCGCGTTTTAGGAAACTCCCCGTCTTCACTGGGGCTTAAATAAACATGAAAGACAATTTGGTAGCAAACTTGTGGAATGTCAATGAAGCGAATAAACTCGTAGGCACATTAGCTGAGCGTGTTTATTCCTCTCGTCTTTTGGGAGCAAATACTAATTTAGTGCTTCATGGCGGAGGTAATACTTCTGTAAAAGATAAGTTTCAAACCATTTTCGGCAAAGAAGATGCTCTTTACGTGAAAGGAAGCGGCTCTGACCTCGCAACAATTGAGCCTAAAGATTTTGTTCCGGTTCGCTTAAAAACATTAATTCAACTATCTCAATTAGAACACTTAACTGACTTAGAAATGGCTCGCGAATTAAAGTTGGCCACCCTGGATCCTGCTGTCGCAGCACCCTCTGTGGAGACCATATTGCATGCAGTAATCCCGCATAGATTTGTAGACCATACACATGCCGATGCCATATTAACTATTACCAATTCCCCAAATGGCGAAAAAAAGATTCGCGAAATTTATGGTGAAGATGTAATCGTTTTACCCTACGTCATGCCTGGTTTTGATCTCGCGAAACTCTGCGCACAAATTTTTCCGGTGCAAGCTAAGCCTCATACAATTGGCATGGTTCTCATGAATCATGGCATATTTAGCTTTGGAGAAACTGCTAAAGAATCATATGATCGAATGATTGAGTTAGTGGGCAGGGCCGAGAACTATATTCAGCAAAATACTAAGGTATCTTTACCGACAACTATAGAAAATTATTTAGACTTAAAAAAATTGCCTATATTAAGAAAGGATCTCTCGCAAGCGGCTGGATTCCCATTGCTCATTAAAACACTTACGAATCAGAATACTATTGCGTTTGCAAGACATCCTATGTGTCAAACTATTTCACAACGGGGTCCTATAACGCCGGATCATATTATAAGAACTAAACGTATTCCTATGCTAGGTAACAACGTGCGCTCATATATTAGAAATTATCAGAAGTATTTTGAAACAAACGCCATCTATTCTGATACTTCTCTTACAATGCTTGATCCAGCCCCTAGAGTAGTGATAGATCCTGAGTTTGGCCTCACGTCCGTAGGAAGATCAGTTCGAGATACTAAAATTATCGAAGAAATTTACCTCCATACTCAGGAGGTTATTATTCGATCGGAGGCCTTGGGTGGCTATATTGCGTTGCCAGAAAAAGACTTGTTTAAATTGGAATACTGGGAATTGGAACAGGCCAAACTCAAAAAATCTGGCCAGCCCAAGACCTTTGCTGGCGAAGCTGTCTTAATAACTGGGGCGGCATCTGGAATTGGAAAAGCATGCGTGAAGAGTTTTTTAAACCGAGGCGCTGCTGTCATTGGCGTAGATATAAACCCATCTGTTGAGGTGCTATGTCCTGATAATCCTAGTTACCTTGGTATCGTTACTGATCTTACTCAAATAGAGAGCGTAAACGAACTTTTTAGCAGGATAATAAATCATTTTGGTGGATTGGATATGCTCATTTTAAATGCGGGCATTTTTCCGGGTGGGCAGAAAATTGATTCTTTAACAGACGAGCGCTGGCGAAAAGTTATGGATATTAATTTAGATGCTAATTTAAACTTAATGCGACAGGCCTATTCATTACTTAAAATGGCGCCTAGATTTGGCCGACTTCTTGTCATAGGTTCGAAAAATGTAATTGCTCCTGGTCCTGGAGCAGCCGCATACTCTGCATCAAAGGCCGCTCTCACGCAACTGGCTCGAGTAGCGGCATTAGAATGGGGTACTGACGGTATCCGTGTAAACCTACTTCATCCGAATGCTGTATTTGATACTGGTATTTGGACTGAAGAAGTTTTAACTCAAAGAGCGAGTATTTATAAAATGACAGTGGACGAATACAAGCGTAACAACGTTCTCCAAGTTGAAATTCTTAGCAAAGATGTGGCTGAATTAGCCGCTGAGATGTGTAGCCCTTTATTTGCAAAAATAACTGGCGCCCAAATCCCTATCGACGGTGGCAATGAACGAATTATATAATTTTGGAACAACTTCAATGACTATAAAATCTTATATACGAACAGTCCCGCATTATCCTAAACAGGGTGTTATGTTTCGGGATATTACAACTCTTTTGAAGGATCCAAAGGGTTTCAAACTAACAATAAATGATTTAACTAGTCGTTATCAAGATCAGCCTATTGATATAGTTGCCGGTATTGAAGCTAGAGGATTTATTCTTGGAGCGGCTCTTGCTTTTCAATTAGGCCTTGGATTCATACCACTTCGAAAAAGGGGAAAGTTGCCAGCGCAAACGATTGGTCAGGATTACTCTTTAGAATATGGAACAGACCGAATTGAAATCCATGTTGATGCTCTTTTACCCGGCCAGAAAGTTCTTCTGGTTGACGATCTGTTAGCAACCGGCGGTACGGCTCGGGCCGCTTGTAAATTAATACAACTTGCCGGAGGCGAAGTAAAAGAGTGCTGTTTCGTTATTGACTTGCCTGATCTTGGTGGAAAAACACTTTTGGAACAAAGTGGCTATAAGGTTTTCTCACTCTGCGAGTTTGAGGGGGATTGATATTGAGTTCTGAACTAATACCTACGAAGCCTATTGAAACACTTCGATGGGTCAATAACCAACTAGAAATGATTGACCAACGGGTTCTTCCAGCAAGCTTTGATTACATATTGTTTAATAGCGCTTATGCTGTAGCAGAGGGAATCAAATCGATGGTGGTAAGAGGTGCGCCCGCTATTGGGTGTGCGGCGGCCTATGGAGTTGCTTTAGAAGCCATCCGTTTACAAGGAACTCCAACTGAAAAATTTCATGATGGCTTACGACAAGGCTTTAAAGCACTAGCAGCTAGTCGTCCTACAGCTGTTAATCTTTTTTGGGCTTTAGAAAGGATGCAAAAATTATTGGAGCAAATACAAAGCCAATCGCAAAAATTTATTATGGAAAAATTACTAAATGAAGCCCATGCAATCACGGCTGAAGATATTCGTAATAACCACTTAATGGGATCCTTTGGGGCAGAACTACTTCCTGATAGAGCTCAAGTTTTGACACACTGTAATGCTGGGGCTCTAGCCACTGCAGGCTGGGGAACTGCTTTAGGTATTATTCGGTCTGCTGTGGAAAAAGGTAAAAATATTAGGGTAGTTGCCGATGAAACTAGACCATTTCTTCAAGGTGCTCGATTAACCGCATGGGAAATGGTGCAAGAAAAAATTCCTGTCACACTAATCACTGACAATATGTCAGGCCATTTAATGAGCCTTGGTGAAATTGATGCAGTAATTGTAGGAACCGACCGGGTTGCTGCTAATGGAGATGTTGCAAATAAAATCGGTACTTATATGGTTGCGGTTTTAGCTCAACGTCATAACATTCCGTTTTATGTTGCTTGCCCGATATCAACTATCGACCTAAAACTTGCTTCTGGTAAAGATATACCGATTGAAGAGCGATCGCCTCTTGAAGTTACAGGTTTTAGAGATACTCAGTGGGCTGCTAAGGGTGTAAAAGTCCAAAATCCAGCTTTTGATATTACACCTGCAGAACTAGTTACAGCACTCATTACAGAAAAGGGTGTTATTTACAATCCGGATAAGAATAAAATTCAGGCATTTTTTAAGATTTAGTAATAATTTATAATAGTTCCCAGTTTATCTAATTAAAGTAACGTAGCAGTTATTCCTACCTAATTTTGGACCATCTTCATCAAATAAAAGTTGATTTTAGGGTTGTTTCGTTTTCTTGAGTAATCTCTGTTTAGTTATGAAAAAACACTATAAGATCCGTTTAATTTTCCTCGCAATATAACTTAAGGAAGTTGTGAATGAATAGAAAACTTGATGTTCTCTTTATAAATCCTGATTCATCAGCTAAGGCTTATCAAGGACTTGCTGCAGTCTACTCTGCGATTGAGCCCCCAACTTGGTCGCTTTTGCTAGCTGAGTCATGTCGGTCCAAAGGGTTTGGGGTTGATATTCTGGATTGTGATGCTGAAAGACTTACTCTTGAAAAATCAGTACTTAGAGTAAAAGATGCCGCACCGCGACTAGCCGTTTTTGTGGTTTACGGGCAAAATCCAAATTCTGGAACGACTAGCATGATTGGTGCATTGGCATTAGCCAAGTCCCTCAAAGAGCAGTCTCCAGATTTTTTAGTTTGCTTTGTAGGTTCCCACACCAGTGCGTTGCCTCTGGATGTTCTTTCATATGACTGCGTTGACATTGTTCTTCTCAATGAAGGTGTTTACGCTCTGCATAACCTTCTTAAGAGTAATCTGGGTGATGATCTACAGAATATTAAAGGTATCGGTTATAAAAAACGTGGACCAGGAAGCTTCGCAATACCGACGCTTAATTCGCCTCAAGGGGTGGTGCCACAGGAACGTATGGATCAGGACTTACCAGGGTATGCATGGGATTTGTTGCCTTTTCACGAAAAGCCGCTAGACCTTTATCGAGCCCATTTTTGGCACGCAGAGTTTGATCATGGCAAGAGAACACCATTTGCTGCTATCTATACCTCCCTTGGCTGTAATTTTGCCTGCAACTTTTGTATGATCAATATTGTTAATCGAGTAGACAATGGCGAAGAAATCAACTCTTCAAATTCGCGTGGAATGCGTTTTTGGAGTCCAGAGTGGGTAAGTCGCGAAATGAAAAAACTTGCCAGCATGGGTGTGCGAACGTTGCGAATTAGTGATGAAATGTTTTTTTTAAATCGAAAATACTATGCGCCAATTCTTCAAAATGCTATCGACGAGGATTTTGGATTCAATATGTGGACATATTCGCGAATCGATACGGTTCGCAAGGATGCCCTTGAATTATTTAAGTTAGCAGGGGTGAACTGGCTAGCGCTTGGAATTGAGGCTGGTAATCAAATGGTTCGTCAGGAGGTGTCAAAAGGATCTTTCCAAGAAGTCAACATAAGGGAAGTTTGCAAGGTAATTAATGATGCTGACATCAATATCATTAGTAATTATATTTTTGGGTTTCCTGAAGATTCTATGGAGACCATGCAAGAGACATTAGATCTCGCTTTGGAACTGAATACCGAAATGGCGAACATTTACCCTTGCCAGGCTTTACCAGGCAGTCCAATGTACAATACAGCCAAGAAAAATGGTTGGGCTTTACCAGATTCTTTCGAAGGTTACGCCTTTCTGTCATATGAAAGCCAGCCCCTGCCAACTAAATATTTGACTTCGGCTGAGGTTTTGAAATTTCGTGATGAAGGTTGGCAAAAATACTTCACGAATCCTGCATACCTAAGTCTTGTTGAGAGGAAATTTGGCGCAAACGAAAGACAAAACGTAGAGGATATGGCTCGTATCCGCTTAAAGCGAAAAATCTTAGGAGATTGAAATAGTATGATTATTACTAGAACCCCCTATCGGATTTCTTTTTTTGGTGGAGGAACCGACTATCCTCCATGGTATCGGGAGCATGGAGGTGCAGTATTGGCGACGACGGTCGACAAATATTGCTATATCTCTTCCCGCTATTTGCCACCCTTTTTTGAGCATAAGCATCGAATTGTTTACTCTCTCATCGAAAATGCAAAGTCTAATAATGAAATCCAGCACCCGGCGGTTCGAGCAGTATTTAAGTGGGCAAATGTTGTTGAGGGGTTAGAAGTCCACCATGATGGAGACTTGCCCGCTCGCTCTGGCTTAGGCTCTAGTTCAGCTTTTACTGTCGGCTTAGTGCATGCCTTAAATGCTCTACGTGGCAAAATGGTTAGCAAGAACATGCTAGCCAAAGATGCCATCCACATAGAGCAGAATCTTATAGGTGAAAATGTTGGATCACAGGATCAGGTATCGGCGGCCTATGGAGGGTTCAACCGCATTGATTTTCATAGCAATGATAACTTTGACGTGTCGCCGATTATTCTTCCATCGCATAGGAGTAATGAGCTTCGTGATCACCTGATGCTATGCTTTACTGGGTTTTCCCGTATTGCTGACTCGATTGCAAAATCAAAAATCGATAATTTTAAAAATCGTGAAACGGAACTCCATCGGATGAGACAAATGGTTGATGAAGCCGTTGCAATTTTAGTGGATAGTAGCGTTTCCATAGATGAATTCGGAAAGTTACTTGATTTAGCATGGAAGTACAAGCGAAGTTTGTCAGATCAGGTTTCAACTCCGCAAATTGATCAAATTTATGATGCGGCAAAGCATGCGGGTGCAATCGGAGGCAAAATTCTTGGTGCTGGTGGCGGTGGATTTATGTTGCTTTTCGCGAAGCCAGAGAATCACGAAAGAATTCGGGAGCGTCTTAAAGACCTGGTGCATGTTGATTTTAAGTTTGAAGAATCCGGAAGCCGGGTTGTATTGTATCAACCAAACGGCCTATGAATCATGTTTAAAACAGATAAAATTTTTGTTGCTGGTCATACTGGTTTGATTGGATCGGCGATTGTTCGGCGACTGCAAAATCAGGGCTTCACCAATTTACTGTTAGCCCCCCATAAAGTATTGGAATTGACCGATGCTACGCAAGTCGAACTTTTTTTTGATGAGCATTGTCCAAAATATGTTGTCCTTGCTGCTGGTAAGGTCGGCGGAATTGTTGAGAATCAAAATTTTCCAGCGGATTTTATGAATACCAATTTAGCGATTCAATTAAATGTGCTCAAGGCTGCGCACCGTGTGGGTATTAGTAAGTTAATATTGTTTGCTTCCTCGTGCATGTACCCGCGCGAATGCCCGCAGCCTATGCCTGAAACAGCCTTGCTATCTGGGAACCCAGAACCGACCAGCCTAGCCTATGCAATATCAAAACTTGCTGGTATGCAGATGTGCCTTGCTTACAATCAGCAATACGGGGAGAATCGCTTTATACCTGTTATTCCCAATAGTGCGTTTGGCCCTAATGACAATTTTGATCCGAATTCAGGACATGTTCTGTCGTCTCTAATTCGGCGTATTCATGAAGCAACTCAAACAGGCGTGCAAAGCTTGACACTTTGGGGCAGCGGCAATCCTCGCCGTGAGTTTATTCATACCAATGATATTGCAGACGCTTGTATTGCCCTCTTGTCCGGTGATACGACCCAGATAAAGCTTCCTATTAATCTTGGAACTGGCAAAGATATTTCTATTTGTGACTTGGCAAAAACAATAGCAAGTGTGATTGGTTATAATGGAACTATCGAATGGGATATTAGCAAGCCCGATGGAGCCCCAAGGAAATTACTCGATAGTAGTAGAATCAACGCTTATGGGTGGCAATCTGCTGTAGATTTCAGGGACGGCGTTGAGGATACTTACAGGTGGTACTATAGTAACCTTTAAATTTAGGAATTTGCTGTGAGTCATAGAACCGTTTCAGAATTACGTGAAAAAGCCCATTGGGTATGGAGGGAAACTCTTGCAATCCACCGGCGTGCTCCGGAAACTCGAATTGCTTCGTCTTTATCAACTATTGAAATTTTTGTTGCACTTTACTACGGCGGCGTTCTCAATTTTGACCCCGCACATCCGCTCGCCGAATACCGTGATCGTTGCATTATCAGTAAAGGGCATGGCTCGATTTGCATGTACCCCGTTTTGGCTGATCTCGGTTACTTCCCCATGGAGGAGTTGCAGCGAGTTTGTCATACTGGAGGTTTTCTTGGAGGTATACCTGATCCTGTTATTCCTGGCTATGAAACCGTCAATGGCTCTCTTGGCCATGGCTTAGGCGTGGCGACAGGAATGGCTTTGGGTCTAAAACGGAAACGTAGCGACAGTAGCGTATTTGTCGTGTGCGGTGATGGCGAATTACATGAGGGCGCAAATTGGGAAGCGATAATGTTTGCTTCTCACCATAAGCTGGACAATCTAAACTTGATCATTGATAACAACGGAATTAGTATGCTTGGGTATACTGATGACATCGTAAGCCATGATGGGCTCACTAAGCGTTTGACATCCTTTGGTTGGGATTGCTGGGATGTTGACGGTCATGACATGGAGACGTTGCAGGCTGCTTTAATTAAGATGAAGGCCAATGTGGGCAAACCCAAAGCTCTGATAGCAAAAACTTTAAAAGGCCATGGAGTTCCTGGCTTAGAAAATGCTCCACTCTCACATATCATAAACCCAAAGCCGGAGCTGATTGATAGCTTACTGGAGCAAAAACCATGAGCATTAAACCTCTGGCAATGCGAGATGTATTCCTTGATCGTATCTGGCAAGCTATGGCCCACGATCAGAAAATTTACTTTACAAGTGCTGATTTTGGCTCTCCTGTCCTTGATAAAATCCGTGCTGATTTCCCAGATCGCTTTGTCAATGTAGGAATCGCCGAACAAAACCTCATTAACGTTTCAGCTGGCTTGGCTTTAGAGGGCTATACGGTATTTGCTTATGCCATTGCTCCCTTCATCACTATGCGTTGCTATGAGCAAATTCGTGTTAGTTTAGCGCTCCTTTCCGAGGTGCGTCCAATGAACATTAATTTGATTGGTGTTGGCGCAGGATATAGTTATGTAGTGTCAGGGCCGACTCATCAGTGCTATGAGGATATTACCCTAATGCGCGCACTGCCTAATTTTAGAGTGCTTTCACCAGCTGATCATGTTAGCGCTGGGCACCTCTTTGATCGTTGTATTAGCACCATGGGACCCAAATACTTGCGTTTTGATGCTCAAGTGTTGCCAGTAATTTATGAAGCTGGAGCCCCAGATCTAAATGTTGGTTTTCATGCCCATATTCATGGTGAGCCTGTTTGCTTGGTGGCAACAGGGTACATGCTGCATACCGCTCTAAAAGTTGCCGAGGGCCTTGCCAAAGTCGGCTATTCGGTCGGAGTATTAGACCTATTTGACATTTCCAATTTTGCGGCAGATGAACTTCAAGCCGCTCTTTCTTCATATACGGGCATTGTTACGATGGAGGAGGGCTTTCGTGGACGAGGTGGCATTGATTCTATGATGTTTGAATTCATTGCTAGACGTGGCTTAAATGCCCGAATGCTTAATATCGGGGTGGAGGGCGGCTACCGCTTCGAACTCGGTTCACGTTTAGAATTACACGAGCAGGTAGGAATCGGCCCTCAATTTGTGCTGAGTAGCGTAGAAGAATTTATAAAATCACTTGTTATTTAATCTATTATTGGTACAACAAACATGAAATTTCCTTTGATGCGCAATAACATCTTGCGTGAAGATCTTGATGCAGTAATCGAATATTTGAAGCAGGATGATCCGATCCTGACTAATGGCACTAATGTGAAAGCATTTGAAGCTGAGTGGTCGGAGTGGTTGGGTGTCAAATACAGTGTATTTGTAAACTCGGGCGCCTCCGCTAATTTGTTGACTATGGCAATATTAAAGATTCGTTACCCAGAGGGTGGTGAAATTATTACACCGCCCTTGACTTGGGTTTCCGACGTTGCGTCGGTTTTACAAAACGGGTTTGTCCCTGTGTTCGCTGACATCGATCCAACAACGTTAGCCATGGACTCTGCTCAGATTCTGAATAAAATTACAGATAAAACAAGGGCTGTTTTTCTGACACATGTTCAAGGATTTGATGGACTTACTGACGAACTGATTGAAGAACTAGAGCGCCGCAAAATCCCGTTGGTTGAAGACGTCTGTGAGTCTCATGGTGCGACCCATAACGGTAAGCGCTTGGGGAGTATCGGATGGATATCTAACTTCTCTTATTATTATGCCCACCACATGAGCACTATTGAAGGAGGCATGGTTTGTACCAATGACCATGAGGTTTACCAGCAGGTTCGTATGCTCCGTGCTCATGGCATGGTTCGTGAAATGACAGATGTTGATTTGCGCAATACCTATCAAGCTGACAATCCCGAGTTGAACCCAGACTTTATATTTGCTTACGCAGCTTATAATACTCGTAACACAGAAATTGGTGGCATTATGGGTCGAAGCCAGCTTAAGCGCTTGGACCAAATCGTCAAGCGCCGAACAGAGAACCTACTTCGGTTTCTAAGACAGATTGATTCTACAAAATACTACACAGACTTTAAGCTTGAAGGCTCAAGTAATTATGCATTTAATCTCATTTTGAAAAAGCCGGATGATGATTTAGTACAACGTCTCATGCAAAAAATGAGGGAATCTAGTATAGAATTCCGAAGAGGCAGTGCAGGCGGCGGCAATCAGATTCGTCAGCCCTATCTCAAGGGTATTGTGCCAGAAGGGCATCATCTGGAGTTCCCCAAAACAGAACACGTTCACTTTTATGGTTTTTACATAGGTAACTTCCCTGATTTGGGTAACGATGAAGTAGATCGGCTCTGCGCAATTCTTAACTCTGTGTGAGGTAAGATTGATTACTGCCGTTATTCTTGCTGGCGGTTTAGGAACCCGTCTGCGAAGTGTAGTCCCAGACTTGCCAAAGCCAATGGCTCCAGTCAGTGGGCGCCCGTTTCTTGAGCATCAGCTTGACTATTGGATGAAATACGGTGTCAGTCATTTTGTATTGTCTGTTTGCTACAGGTATCAGGCTATCATTGACCACTTCGGCAACAACTACAAGGGCGCTGATTTAGAGTACGTTATCGAGAAAACCCCCTTAGGTACTGGGGGGGGGCTATTATTGGCCGCAGAGAAAATTAGTAAATTTGAGCCATTCTTGCTTTTAAATGGAGATACTTATTTTGCTATAGATTTAAAGGCGTTAATTGATTTCGCCCATTTACATGATACAGACTGGTGTTTCTCCCTGTTTCATACCGATCAGGAGGATCGATATCTGGGTATTGATATTTCAGAGCAGGGAATTATTACATCATTCAAGTTGAGCGCAAACCGACCAAAACGGCTAGCAAACGGGGGTGTTTATTTGGTCAACCCTAGAGCTCTTAATTATAAGAAATACCTTCCAGGTGATAAGGTATCCCTTGAAGATGATATTTTTCCTACTAGCTTGGCTATTGGGCAGCGTTTTATGGGATTAGAGTTTCAGGGTGCTTTCATAGACATTGGCGTACCCGAGGACTACTATCGCGCATCAGATATTTTGGCAAAATAAAAAAGGACAACTGTTGAATACCGTTGCACGACTAAAGAAGAACTTGACGGCCTCTATTCAAGCTAAGCAACAGTTGCTTGATGACATGGATTGTCTTGAAAGGTTTTCCAAGGCAGTTGAAATAGTTGTAGATAGGTACAAAAAGGGTGGGCGTATTTATATAGCGGGTAACGGTGGCTCAGCAGCCGATGCCCAGCATCTAGCCGCCGAGTTTGTAAGTAAGTTGGCTCGCGACCGGGCACCGTTGCCTGCAGAGGCCTTGACAGTTGATAGCTCTATACTTACAGCAATTGGAAATGACTATGGGTATGACCTTATTTTTTCCCGCCAACTTGCTGGCAAAGCAACGGTAAAGGATATATTTCTAGGTATAACTACTTCGGGAAAGTCTCAAAATATTCTTAAAGCCTTGGAGCAGTGCCGCATTATGGATATCCCAAGTATAGTTTTCGTTGGTCATGATGGTGGTTTAGCCAAAACGATGGCTGATCATTTCATTATTGCCCCTGGAGTAGCTACAAGTACAATTCAGGAACTTCATATTGTATTGGCCCACACACTCTGCGAGTGTGTGGAGGTCGCGATTTTCGGCGAATAATTTTTTGACAATTTAAAAAGGGAAATAAAATGAGTTATAACATTCTTGTTACCGGTGGCGCAGGTTATCTTGGTTCAACCATGGTTCCGGATCTTCTTAACGCTGGTAACAAAGTTATGGTACTGGATAATTTTATGTTTAAGCAAGCTAGTCTTAACCATGTTTGTAATCATCCAAATTTCTCAGTCGTCAAAGGCGATATCCGCCTAGAAAGCGTGATGGCACCCCTGCTTAAAAAAGCAGATATTGTGATTCCACTGGCAGCCTTAGTCGGGGCTCCGTTGTGTAGTCTTGATCCTGTAGGCGCTACGACCATTAACCATGATGCAATCTCATTAATGATTAGACTGTTGTCTAAGGAGCAAATTGTTCTCATGCCCACCACTAATAGTGCTTATGGCACGGGAGATGAAAACAATTTTTGTACAGAAGATTCTCCTCTTCGCCCTATTTCCCAATATGCAATCGAAAAGGTGGGAATCGAAAAAGAACTAATGCAGCGTGAAAATGCGATAAGCTTCCGTCTTGCTACCGTGTTCGGAATGTCACCGCGCATGCGGATTGACTTGCTAGTTAATGACTTTACCTACCGCGCTGTTAATGATCGCTTTGTAGTCTTATTTGAAAGTTATTTTAAGCGCAATTACGTTCATGTTAGGGATGTCTCGCGCGCTTTTCAGCACGCGATCGTTAATTTCGATAAAATGAAGGGACAAGTTTACAACGTTGGCCTTTCAGAGGCAAACGTATCAAAGAAAGAACTCTGTGAAACAATTCAGAAGCAAATTCCTGACTTCATGTTTCTCGATGCGCCGATAGGCAAAGACCCCGATCAGCGGAACTACATCGTGTCGAACGCGAAAATTGAGGCAACCGGCTTCAATACGTCGATGTCTTTAGATGCTGGAATCGAAGAGTTGATTAAGGGATATACTATGATCAAAAACACGTACTATGGGAATGTTTGATTAACTGATCTTTCTTTAAGGGAAAAAGAGCGTAAAAGAAAGCGCTATTTCTTTAAAAATCGATGCCTAAGGAATTTTAGTACGTTCAAACTGCGCAATATTTATTCAGATATCACACACAACTTGAAAAGCAAGTGACGGGGTTACATTGATGACATGGAAAAATGTGCTATCCTATTTTTGTCTCAAACATGGGCAGAAAATTGTTAAAAACCTTCAAGCACCATGAGCGTTGGGGAAAAAAATGACGATGAAAATATGTCGATCGAAGTTATCAACAGGCGTTTAGCGTGCGAGAATAAAAAGTTCTTTGTTTATTTTGACCACATCATCGACAGCACGGGGAGCGAAGAGCAAAACTATCTAGTTGTTGCCCCGAGGATTGTAAATGAGAACTTGGTTACAGGCGTAGCAATTTTACCTATCCTCGATCAAAAAATTGGATTAATAAGGATTTATCGGCCAGCCATAAGAGATTATTCATTGGAAATTCCTCATGGGTTTATTGATGAAGGTGAGAAAGTTAAATCTGCTGCATTAAGAGAGTTGATGGAAGAAACCGGACTGGCTGCTAAAATGAGTAATTTCTATTCGCTTGGCTATATAACACCGGATGCGGGGGTATTGGCTGCGAGAGTTCAAGTTTTCCTTGCGGAAGCGTGCTTTTCTTCAGGGCAAACTCTTGCTGAATTAGGGCTTAGAGGCTTTCGATTTTTCACCTTTATGGAGTTCGAGTCAATGATAGAAAACTCCGAAGTCCAAGACACTTTTACTATTGCTGCATGGTGTAAATACAAACTATTACAAAATGCAAAACGCGCTGCGAAAAAAATTCATGACTAGACCTGCAATTTTTCTAGGCTGTGACGACACCTTAAATATTGATAAGGAATTTGGTAATAGTCTCGCGAATTGGAAGTATAAATCAAGTACTATCGATTTTTTAGCCGTACTTAGTAAGATTCGATTTCCCTTGATTTTGGATGTTAACCGAGCGGGAATTGCCTGCGACCCAGATAGTGAAGGGGCTGTTTATGATTTGCATAAACAAATAAATCATAAATTGCGAGAGCATGGTTGTCAGATAGCTGGTTTTTACCATTATTCTAGGCGTCCTAATAAATTTAATGAAATATTCGAATGTGGGAAACGGAAGCGAAGGTTGATCCATGAAGCTCGCCTGAGCTTTGATATCGATTTAAGAAAGACTTGGCTTCATGGGGGTAAAGTAAGCGTTACCGATGCTGGCGTTAAATCAAAATGGTCTTAATTGGGTTATGGCGATGATGAGAGAGGTTCTCCAACTAGAGGGGTTTTTGTTCCTGATATTGTTTCTGTAATAACTTATATTAATTCTTAATCTTGATCAAGATAATTTGAAAAACATATTTACCTGAGGATAGTTACTTTGATATATTTAACATCAATTAACATATTGGTAAGTCTATTGCTTCTGCTTACGGTTGTTGGAAGACGTATTACTGATTTTCTTCCTACTCTATTGAGGGAATCTGTTGGCTTTTATGTCTCGCCGCTATTAGGTCTAGTTTGCGTGGTACTAATCACAACGGTTTATGGATGGATATCTCCTTTTAAAACCGAAATATCGATTCCACTCTATATCGGGTTGTTTCTTATAGGAATTGCATTTGAGAAGCAGCGCACTGAATTTTTGCGTACCTGGGTGATCATTTCCGCGTTTGTGATTGTTGTAACAATATCAGTTCTTGCACCAGCCATTCGCTTTAATTCTTTTAATTCATTCAATGATACTTTTACCTATTTAGTGCATGGTCAGTGGTTGCAGGAGCATGCTTTTAAGGAGTTGGCGCGCGGATCAGGTTTTTTCCCTGCAGAGACACAGGTAGTCCTTTATCAGAATGCTGGTCACAGGATGGGGGCATCTTTCTTCCTGGGTTTTGTCCAGTCGTTGTTCCACTTGGAATGGTCTTACTATGCTTATCAAGCAACAGTGGGACTTGTATTTTCGTTAGGGTGCCTTGCCATGGGTGGAATAATTCAGCAAGTGGTACCAGTATCAAAATTAGTTTGTCTTGTTATTTGTACCTTGCCAGCTTTTTCGATGAATGGTTTCGTATTTGGTGCGCAGTATGGGTTTTTCCCACAAACGTTCGGATTAGCTTTTAGTGCAGGCCTTGCCTGCTTGGTTCCTGGGCTTGTCACCTCTTCTCTGAGTGCTCAGCCCTCTTGGTTTAGACAGTTTTGGCATCTCTTGCCGTTAGCGCTATGCTGTGCTGCGCTCTTAATCACTTATAACGATATGTTTCCTTTAGTTGGTGCAGGCATTGGCCTGTTTCTGCTTTTAGTATGTATGCTGTATTGGGCTCAAAAAGGCCTAATTTTGGGTTCTGCCTTGCTCTTTACCGCTCAAGTTTTTGTCGTAGTCAATGTTGAAGGTATTCGCATCATCAAGAATTTTATTGATACTGTCTTGAGTGCTGCATCAGGCTCTGTCCATTTCGGATGGCCTGTTCTTTGGTCTCCAATCCAGTTTGCGGCTCATTCATTCGGTATGAAATCTCCATTTGAAACCAATATATTTTCAATAGATAGAATTGTTAGCAATTGGGGATATCCATTAGTCTTGATTATGATTACGGCTATTCTCGTTAAAATTTACCGCACTAAGCCAAGAAATCTTACTATTTTGTATCTGGTTTGTATCAATTTGATTTTTTGGTTGGCTTTTCTTAAATTCAGATACTTTACTCCAGGGTTAGATGTCGAGGTAGGAAATACTTTCCTACAATTCAAGCTAGTAAAATGGTTAGCCCCTTTCAATATAGGATTACTAGGAATTTCAATTGCATGGATTTTTGTAAATTTAGAGCGATACAGGCGTATATTTAAATACTTGTTTGTAAGTGCATTTATAGCTGGGATGGGCATTCACTTTTCTATTGTTGCACAGATGTTTACTCAGCAGTTTCAGGATGAAACTATGCAAAAGCAGTCGCCTTTTAAGGTTTTTATGGATTTGCGATCACGCATTGAAAATATCCCGAAGGATCAGGTTATGTATTTAGGTATTCCTCATGAGCATCATAAAATGACACAAATGGTAGCATATGTCCTCTTTGACCGTAAGTTAGCAGGAAAATACGAAGATGGGTATTTACGAGGGTCTATTCCGGAAATTGAAAGAGACATGTCATTATCTTCTGCTGACTGGATGATTCAACTTAAACCAACCCCAACCTCGGATGAGAGTCCGCTTGACCGGGTAGGTCCTTTCTTAATAAGGCGCGCACCTTTCTCTTTTTACAACCTTGAGTCTATTACTGGTGCGTATGGTACGGAAGTGGGAGATAAAGTCTCATGGAACTGGGTCACAGATGCTGTTGAGTATCGTTTTCAGCACGTAGGGAAAATACCGAAGACAAAAGTTAAGTTTAAATACCTCCTCTCAGGAAATCCTCGCACCTTGTTTGTAGACCTTAGAACTTATTCGGGCAAAAAACTTGCATCATTCAAAGTTTTGATGGAGGGAGGATGGGGGGAATATGAAAGTCCAGCTATAGAGTCCAACTCTGAGGACGTCGTAATCCGTATAAGTGCTGATGGATTTCCAAGCCGCTTGTCGGCCGGCGACCCTCGTGAGGTCAAATTTCTTATTCAAAATCTTTCTTTTGGTTATATGCCTTTTGAATAAGTGCAAAAGAATTAGCTTTGTTTGGGTGCTTTAGAGTTGCTCAGTTTTAATCCTTGTATTTTGAAAGATAAGCTTCTAAGCTCATAGATGCTGAATATGAAAAAAATTTCCCGAATTATATATCGGCGAATACTCGTCATAGCAATTATGATGTTAATGGTACTCCCCATGCTTGGAATTTATAATTCTACTTTTAGTCTTCGGGAGAGAGTTACTTTACCAACTGAGCCATCGAAATTTTGGAATGGGCTGGTAAAGCATGAGTGGCAGTCCTATGTAGAGCAATATTTTCTGATTCAGATGGGGAGTACACGAGCCTTTTTAATTTTGCTGCACAACGAGATCAAACTTCGCCTCTTTCCTAATCGTCCCAATGATGATTATATCTGGACATCAGAGCTGGGTTTTTACCCGGTTGACTCCATAAAGCGTTTAAATGGGGATATTCTTGGTTATGATGCGATTAATCAGCACTACCAAATTGCAGCTGGCCGCCTGCGGATTCTACAAGAGATGCTTAGCCATCAAGGCCTTAGCCTGATCGTAGTATTGGCACCGCCAAAGGCGAGGGTTTATCCAGAATACATCGCACCCTATCTAATTTCGCCCCCTGAGTCGATTATGAGGCAGGCGATTTCATATGGCGATGCTCTTAAAAAACATGGGGTTAATGTGCTAGACATAGGACATATGTTTTTTGAAAAGAAAGCCGCTTCCCCATGGCCGTTTTTTACCACAACTAGTTTCCACTGGAGTTATTGGGCCGCATGTGGCGTGACTAATGAGATTATGAATAAGGCCCAGGAATTGACGGGCAAATATTTTTTTAAAATTAGGTGTTCAAACGTGGATTATGGAAAGTCTAAGTGGGCGGACACAGATATTGCCTCAATACTAAATGTCTTTTCTACAGACACCCAAATTGGCAATGCCCCTTTTCCAAAAATTTCTCCGCAAAATAACAGTTTGAATCAACATCGTAAGATTCTCATAATAGGAGATAGCTTTTCAGATAATATTGTATATGCTCTGACAGAAGCTTTGCCAGACAATAGTTGGTCACCAGGGTGGCTCATACGATATGATAGCTTTGTTTCTAGGCAAACACTTGGAATGGGGGGGAAGGTCACAACCCAAATATCACTCCAAGGAGCTACCGCATTGCCTGAAATTCTTTCGAAAGAACTACTACTATTTGTAGTTTCAGATGGTAATGTTTATCGGAATGCCAAAGATCTAAATCAAATGGAATTCGGTGCGACTCGAGCATTACTGGATAGTCTATTAATTAAAGCAGAGGAGGGGGGCGTTGATCCAAAGAGTTTTGTGCTGCAAGGATGGCACAAGGTTGGAAACAAACAATGGCGCACAAGTGGTCATCAGGCAAGCTTAGTTATTCGTCCACCTATTAATGGGAGTAAAGTTGAGCTACTACTTGATGTGGAAAGCCTTTCTTCGCAGCCCATAAAATCACTTTCTCTGGATATTCTGCTAGATGGGGAGTTACTTAGCAAAGCAACGATGGCGCAGGACGGACGTGGATTACTTGCCGTGAAGCTTCCTAGTGGAGTGAAATATTCCGATTCTCTTGTGGCAGAAATAGTGCTTCGAGAGGCTAGTGGTAATCCACTAAACCTTTTATTGCATGGAGTAAAGGTAGATCGCATAGATCAGGAGAAGACTTCAAATAAGTTGCGTTTTAGCGAAAACTTGGCCATGCAGAAAATTCCCAAGCTTGGTGGTGGGCAAATTATCAATTTAATTAGTAGTCAGGAGCCAGAGGATATTCTGGTAGTTTCAGGTTTGAGTGGGCTAGAAAGTAATGGCAAGGAAAGTTGGCGTTGGGCGCTCGGCCCCTCGACGCGAATTAAGTTTTATATAGATCCGATCTTATCTGTCGAGGAACGGCGAGCATTTTTAAAATTTTCTTTTAAAAATGGCGTACCAATCCTAGATCAAAGTGTGACTATTTTGCTGAATGGGACTGAAATTCGTCGATTCACTCCAGGGGAGATTGGATTGAGTGAATTGACCGAAGCGAGCATTCTTCTTAACGCAAAATCAGGCGTCAATAATTTGGAGATAAGCTATGCAGACTGGAATCACGGAAAGAAGAGCTACGGCTCAAACGATCCCCGGAAACTTGCCATAGTGATTATGGAATTCTCCTTGCAGAGTCTAAATAAATAGGATTTGGGTCAATGATCGAAATAGTCCAAGCATTGGTATGCGGAACAAATATCTCATGATTACCAATAAAAATCAGCGGCGGATATGTTGAGAGTAACATTTCCAGGCTCTACTCCTGATAGAGTTAGTATTCTCGTCTTGATAGTCATTTGTGTTGTAGTGAATATCCCTTATTTTATTGACCTTTATTACCCCGTTCACGATACACTCTCAGTATTCCAGATTTTTTCGTACTACTATAGTGAGCTCTTGATAAATCGTGCTGCTCCTTGGTGGTTGCCTCATACGTCGTATGGCATGCCAATCGACTCCCATCTTTTGTTTAGCTTCGGCCCATTTCAATACCTTGCCTTAGCTGTCGGCTACTTGGCAGGAATAAAAAATACCCTTTATCTTTTTTCAACATCTTTGGCCTTCGATTCGCTAATGCTCGGCCTGGGGTTACTCTTTTTTTGCCAGCATATTTTTAAAGACAAACTCTGCACTTTAGTTTGCACAGTGGCTATCCTACTCTTAGTTTTTTATGATCGCCAAGTCTACTGGAACTTCAAGATCTTGGTTCCCATTCCGTTTGCTTTGTATTTCTTGCAGCGTGGAATTGAAAGACTTAATCCAGTTTATTTGCTATGGGTTGTGGCAATCCTTTTGTGTTGGTCATTTGGCTCAGTTACCTATACTCTTGTGGCGCAATTTTATATTATCGCTACTTATGGAATAGCGCTCTGGACTTCGTCAATTTTATTGAAGGATAATTGTTTTAAGGTGCTTTTTACACAGTGGCGTCTATTAAAAAAGCGATTATTTAGTAAGAAGATACTCGTACACTCCCTCATTCCAACAATTGTAATTGTCTTCTGTATTGCAGTTCTTTACAGCATACGATCAGTGATGCGTAACCATATGGCGTATAACGCCCTAGGTCGGGATGCAGATATGGGCGTTGATCTGAAGACCTATTTGACATATGGTGGAGGGGGCGAGGCATCTAAACTGTTAGAAATATTCAATGGAATTCCAACTTCAAATCCTCATGATTATCTTATTTATATGGGTATCGTCAATTTTGGTTTTCTTTTAATTGGCTTGCTTTTTATAAAAAAAAATGCCAGTCAAATTGCGCTTATTTTGACGACGACACTAGTAATCGCTTTTAGTGTCGTGGCAACAGGTGTGGCCGAATTAGCTTACACATTTCCAGGAATGAACCTTATCCGTCATATTGCTTACTTTATAACAGTAGGTAAACTCCTGCTAATTATTCTTGCAGGGTTTGGAGTAAAAGCTCTATTAAACAAAGGAACAACAAAGTCATTGTATATTTGTCTTATCTTAGCAGGAGTTATATCTGCTTGCTTTACGCCGTTTGATTGGACCAGTCTTTACAGTATACATTCACTAGTCGTGGCTACATGCTTGATAGTATTCATAAGCTTTACTTCTATTTTCAAGACATCTCAGCGAATAGTTATATTGGGATGTCTTTTGATTTCATTAATAGATATAGTGTCTTATCGGATCATCGTCTTTAAGATGGCGGACTTGTTTCTTGTTAGCTTCCCTAATGAGTTTAAAACAGTCCAAGAAAGTAGCTATAGATATGAGCGCATAGATCAGAAGGATGCTGCAGTACTTGAGCGCTATAGACTAAAGCCTATGGATATTTATGGTGGGGGCGATAGCTATTTACGAGAAGATTTCTGTAACGGCTCGCGGCAAGACCTCGTTGCTCCTGGTGTAAAACAGTTGTTCCAGTTGCGAGTTTGGCGAGATCGAATAATGAAGAATCCCCGCGATGCCCTCGACCCGTCTGGGGATCAGACTCTGAAAAACCTGCTTGGTTGCGGTGTTCCTAAGTTACGACTGATAAGTCATGTTATTTATGCGCACGATGAAGAGGCTGCAGCGAATTTAGTTTGTTGTCGGGCAGACATAGATAGTAGGCCTGTAATTATTGCCCCTTTGGTTACAGAAATGCCAGAACTTGTTATACAGGCGCCTAAAAAAGATACAATTGAAGTTACAGAATTTTCACCCAATAAGTTGCGTATAAATATTTACAACGGCGAACCTGTGGCACAGTGGTTGATTTATTCAGATGCATACGATGAGCGATGGACTGCGACTGTTGATGGGGCATCACAACAGTTTTACAAGGCTAATCTAGCGTTCAAGGCTTTGAGAATTAATCCGGGACAGCACGAGGTCGTGTATAACTTTTCACGCCCTTATATGAACGTTTTGTTTTCAATCTTTACGTTTATCATGATCGGTATAGCCGTATTTTTTATTGTATTTATGTTTTTAGGAATTTTTAATAGACAACAAGTAAGTCACGCAAACAGAGGCTTGGGACTTTAGTAGATAATTTAATATAACACCATTGCCAATAAAATTAATTTTTTAAAATGCCAGTTACTCCATGCTAAGATCTTCAAGCGCTGCCTTAACTTCTTTTTTATTTTTTCTAGCAATCCACTTTGCTTATTTTCATTTTGCTATTCCCAATGAAAAGGTCAAATCTCTTTTCTTGACTGCTGGCCTTGGATGTATTGTATATATTATCTTTCTTAAGATCTTTCCCAATGAGGAATGGTTCAAAAGGAAACTTCATCTATCTTTTGGCGTCATGAATCGCTTGATCTATCCTGCTTTTGGAGCTCTTTTCTATGGATTTTTGTTGATGGGATATCTTGAGTTCTACTTTACGGCAGATAGATCGATCACCTTTCGTATGCTGATGATTGCAGACAAACAACCAAGCAATTCCATAACCCAGGAGAAAATGTCAGAAATTTATGATGTCCCTGGAATTTTAGAAAAACGTTTTGAAGACTTGACATATGGTGGATATTTTCAAAGAAACGAAAACAATTATCAAGTAACTAACAAAGGCAAGATTGTCTTAAAAATTTATCAATTTACAATTGAAAACCTTCACCTTGGAACTGGAGAGTTTAAGGATCCTAAGAATAGATAAATGAACAAATTAGCTCTAATTGGTATTTTTCTATTTATATTTTTAAATCTACTTCCTGGTGGTTTTGTAAGAGATACGGTTGACGTAGCACATTTTTTTTCCTCAGTTCATATGTTTGAGTATGCATTCAAACATGAGTTTCAGTTTGGATTGAAAATTATAGATAATGTAGGTCCTTATGGATACCTTCATTACCCTTATATATATTCAGGTGGTGCATACGAATCTAAGATGTTTTGGTACAGTTTGAATTGCTTGGTGTATGCGTATTATTCGACTGTACTGATAAAATCAATTCGTAGTTGGCTTGAAAGAAGCATATTCCTTTTTGCGATTATCTTTTTTCCTTTGCAAGTGGAGACTCCATGGTACGCTTTTGAGGTGATACCTAGACTAGCCATTTTATTCTCTGCAATATATCTCTTAGCAATATCAGACAAAAAGTCTTGCTGGCATACAATTCCTCAAATCATTTTTTGTGGATTCTTTTACTCCTTTCTTACGTTAGAAAAAGCTAGTAACGTCTATTATTTATTATTAGTCATCTCAATTTTATTTATTAACTGGTTTAATAAAATTGACTGGAAGTACGCCCTCTGGATGGTTTGCTCTTACTTGCTGGGGGTAGTGATATTTTGGCTTGCTGCTGGGCAAAATTTGCTCACGCTTGTTACTTATTTTAAATCGATATCTTTATTCATTAACGCCTACCAAGAGGTTTTAGGACAGGAGTTGAGGGATGTAAATTTTCTTTATGCATTATTTTACTGCTTTGTCGCTGCGGGAATTATTCTTCTTCGATTAGGAACTACCTTTTTAATATCTCAAAGTCGACAGTTGTTATCCATAGAAATTTCTCGTTTATTTCTTATTAGCGTTCTCTTTTTTCTTAGTTGGAAACAAGGGATCTTACGCGGTAATTCTTCATACGGGACATTTTTATATACAGTACCAATTTTATTTGGATATCTTTGCGTCTATCCAATAAAAACTTTTGGTAATGTTTCTTTCAATACTTATTTGAATTTTTTTTCTTTTCGGGCTTTTTTCATTTTTCGTAGCACTCTCTTAGCCATACTTCTTCTTGTTGTTGGGATCAATTTTCTTTCCTATGAGGCTGAAAATAATCATAAGGCAGGATTTTTTCAAGAACTTAATTCACGTTTTAGGAACCTTATAGATTATCGCCCATGGCAAACCTTAAAAACTTTGGACATAAAATTTGAAAAACTAAAAAATGAATATGCGCTAACTCCATTTTTAAAAGAGTCGATACAATCCGGGCGAGTAGATGAATTTGGCAGCGTTCCCGAAGTTATTTTATTGAATGATTTGAATTACTACCCTCGTCCAGTACCGATCGACTTTGTGGCTAGTAATCACGCGCTCAATTTAATGAATGGTCGCCACTATCAAAATTTGGAATCTGCGCCAGACTTTATTTTTTTGAGCGATTTTGGTCTTCGCCTATCTGATAGTTTGGCTTATTTAAGTTTATTATTTAATTATCAATCAATAGGAACTTTTAAGAATTGGTTGATTATGAAGAAGCGGGCTGATGAGTGGAAGTATTTTGTTTTTGAAAAGTCAGCAGAAAGAGAGATAGACTTTGGAGAATGGGTTTCTTTAGAAAAGTTACAAAAGTCCTTCCTTTGGATGGAGCTTGATATTAGCCCTAGTTTGTTGGGAAGTGTGAAAAGATTTTTTTATAAACCAGACTTTTTGCAACTAGATATTGGGCTGGAGGATGGAACGATACACAGTTTGCCAGTCTCAATTGCCCAGCTAAATGCGGGATTTTTGTTGAATCCGGTTATTCAGCCTAAGAATGATATTTTGATGATTGCGCAGGATAAAACTCAGGTGCCCTGGTATTTGGCAAAAGCATTCCGGATCAATATGGTGTCCCCCGAGAAAAGTCGTTTATTTGAGAAAAAATTTAAGGCTCAATTCTATGAGATAGGGAGCTCTTTTTTTGCAGGCTCTAAACCGGCGTTACTTGACAGTATTTCGGCGAATTCTTTAATCAAACTTTTTGCGCAAGATTTTCCAATTATTGCTACAAAATTCCCATTTAATCTTCTAGCTCCTAAACAGAGTGACGATATAGTAGTTTCGGGTTTGAGTGGGCTAGAAAGTAATGGCAAGGAAAGTTGGCGTTGGGCGGTCGGCCCCTCGACGCGAATTAAGTTTTATATGGATCCGATCTTATCTGATGATGCACGACGAGCACTACTAAAAATTGGTTTTAAAAATGGCGTACCTATTCCAGATCAAAGCGTAACTATCCTCCTAAATGGGACTGAAATTCGTCGATTCACTCCAGAGGAGATTGGATTGCGCGAATTGACCGAAGCGAGCATTCTTCTTAACGCAAAATCTGGCGTCAATAATTTGGAGATAAGCTATGAAGACTGGAATCACGGAAAGAAGAGCTACGGCTCAAACGATCCCCGGAAACTTGCTATTGTAATTATGCAATTGTCTTTACAATTACAGCATAATTGATTGGTTTTTGAGTTATAGAAATTTTTTAGATGCTTTTTAACTCTCCCTTATTTCTTCTTGGTTTTCTTCCAATATTTCTGATCGCCTATTTTGTGGTGCCGGGTATCCGTTTGCGTAATATTTTGATCGTGCTGTTTAGCACCTTCTTTTTTGCGTGGGGTGATCCCCTCTTTTGTGGATATGTGATAGCTGGAACAGGCATTGACTACCTCATCATTAAGCATGTGCTTTGCAAGCGGTCGGCAAGCGTCAAACTGAGACAGATTGCACTTGTGGCGGCAGTAATGATTAATATAAGTGCATTACTGTTTTTTAAGTACGCAAATTTCTTTGTAGATCAATTTCAGCCATTGTTGCAGTTGGTAGGAATGCCGACACCTTCATGGTACGGTGTTGCTCTGCCATTAGGCATATCCTTTATTGCATTTCATAAAATCAGTTTTGTTTTGGATCTTTATAAACAGCGAATATCTCCTCCGACGTCATTTATTGATGCGCTTGTATACGTACTTTTTTTCCCACAGCTTATTGCTGGCCCTATCGTTCGCTATTACGATATTGGCCACCAAATTAGCGCCCGAAGTCACAGTTCCGATGAGTTTATTGCTGGGTTTTTCCGCTTTACTCGTGGACTTGCAAAAAAAATGTTGATTGCTGATCCCGCGGGCCTTATTGCTAATGCCATTTTTTCCCTACAACCTGAGAGTCTCCCAACTCATTACGTTTGGCTTGGGGTTCTTGCTTACACAATTCAGATATACTTTGACTTTTCTGGATATTCCGATATGGCTATTGGATTAGCAAGAATTGTCGGTTTTAAATTTCCTGAAAACTTTAATCAGCCTTACACGGCTAGAAGTGTTACTGAATTTTGGCAGCGCTGGCATATGACGCTTTCGAAATGGATGCTTGTTTACCTGTATATTCCTCTGGGTGGTAACCAGGTATCACAATGGCGTATGTATTTTAACTTGTGGATAGTTTTTTTGATCTCAGGTTTTTGGCATGGCGCAGCTTGGACCTTCATTTTTTGGGGAGCTTATTTCGGTTTTTTTCTTATGCTCGAAAAATTCTGCGATCAACGTGGATGGGTAATTCCTCTTCCTAAGGTATTTAGGCAACTTTTGACTTTTATAGTTATCATGAACTCTTGGGTGTTATTTCGAGCCGAGTCGCTCGAATATGCAATAGGTATGTTTGGGCGTATGTATGGCTTGACCTCTCAGCTACAAGTTGCTACTGAGCCATTTGCGCTAATTTTTCCGCCGCATGGACTGGCCGTAATCTTGCTTGGTCTGGCGATTGCAGTTACACCATTATCTGTGATGCCTAAATTGCCCCAGAAACTCAAAGATTCTATAATGCTAGACACTGCTCTTTGGATTATTAGTATATTACTTTTTGTTTTGTCTTTGTCATCGATTCTTGCCGCAGGAAGTAGCTCTTTCCTCTATTTTAGATTTTAGTTTTTTTAGCCCGCTTATGACAATGGAGACTTTCGGTAAGATGTATATGTTTCTTCTGACTTTCTGACGAAAAAATAATTTGATTTTAGGAGTAGAAAAGAAAACAGTTTTGACTAAGTAAGTGGAGAAGGTTTGGTTATGTAAACAACACATTTCTAGTTGCTTTTTGGACATAAAATTTTTTAATAATATTTAAATTAGTTTAGGTGATATGCATATTGGGTTCGATATTTCACAAACGGGATCTAGTAAAGCCGGCTGTGGCTTTTTTGCTCATGCCGTGATTAAGTCATTGCTAGAAATAGCTCCACAAAATCAGTACTCTCTTTTTCCTAGCTTTGGGGATTTTTATTTTGATGCAGGAATGCCTTACAAAAACCCTTATTTAGGTGGGACTTATGGCCCTAGGCATATTAATCTCGAGGTTGCTAGTAAATTTTGGGCTAGTCCGGCTGTTGAGGCTGCGCTTGGAAATCCTGACATCGTTCATGCCAACAACTTTTGGTGTCCAACTCAAATGGTCAGTAGCCGTCTGATTTATACGTTTTATGATATGAGTTTTGCATTGGAGCCCAAATGGACTACTGAGGCTAACCGCGTGGGTTGTTTTAATGGTGTTTTTCGCTCAGCTATTGCGGCGGACTGGGTGGTGGCTATCTCCAATACTTCCCGAGATCATTATTTAAATATGTTTCCCCACTTTCCGGAGGATCGGATTCGTGTTTTATATCCCTGCTCTCGATTTATTGACTCATCTAATTTGGGCAGGCCACCGAAGAAACTGGGATCTTTAACAAAAGAATACTATTGGCTGAGTGTGGGCACAATTGAGCCAAGGAAAAATCAGCGCAGATTAGCGGAGGCTTATGCCAGGTATTTAGCTCTGGGGGGAGAGCCTATGCCTCTGGTTTTAGCGGGTGGAAATGGTTGGATGATGGACGATTTTCAGAAGCACTTGAGCAAGCTAAACATTGAGGCTCAGGTCGTGATGACTGGCTACGTGTCGGATGACGAGTTGATTTGGCTCTATAGAAATTGTTACGCCAATCTTTACCCTTCATTGTTCGAGGGTTTTGGATTGCCTGTTCTGGAGGGTATGCAGTTTGGCGCTCCCACGCTGACTTCCAACGCAACTTCGATTCCTGAAGTGGCTGGAAAAGCAGCTATCTTACTCGATCCAGAGGATGTCTCAGCATGGGCGCAATCAATGTTGAGTCTGGCGTCAGATAGACTAGAACGTGATCGGCTAGGTTTGGCTGCGAGGGAACAAGCCAGTTCCTTTGATTGGAACTTTAGCACGGTAGCTTTATTAAAAATTTATGATGAGGCGCTGGCGTCTAAAAAAAGGTGTGTTGTGTCATGAAAAGGGCTTTGATAACTGGATTGACTGGGCAGGATGGATCATATCTTGCAGAGTTTTTGCTTGAACTTGACTATGAGATTTTTGGACTCGTTAGACGCGAAAGTTGGAACCGTCCAAATAATGCGAGTCATCTTGCCGACAGGCTGAATGTGATTTTCGGCGATATCACAGATATGGACGATGTAACCTACGCATTAAAAATTTCTAAGCCAGATGAAATTTATAACCTAGCATCCCAGTCTCGGCCTGGAGAGTCATGGATGCGGGGCCTAGAAACTCTGAAGGTTAATGGTATGGGTGCAATTATGCTTTTCGAGGGTGTACGACAACTATGCCCAAATACTCGTATTTATCATGCTTCTTCTTCAGATATGTATGGGCAGACTACAAGTATTTCGCAAAATGAGGAAACCCCATTTAATCCGGCTAACCCTTATGCGGCAGTTAAGGTTTACTCACACCATATGGCTCAAATTTATAGAAAGAGCTATGGTATGTTTATCTCCTGTGGGATTTTGTTTAACCACGAAAGTGAGCGACGCCCCATCCATTTTGTGACTCAGAAGATTGCTTATGGAGCGGCTTGCGCAGCTTTGGGTATAAAGCGTTCCCCCGAGCTGAATGAACTCGGAAATCCAATTGTAGCTGATGGCCAGCTTAAGCTTGGAAATCTTAATGTTTCTCGTGATTGGGGGGATGCCAGCGACTTTGTTCGGGCTATGTGGTTAATTGTTCAACAAGACCTTGCAGAAGATTTTGTCGTTGGAACTGAGCAATTGCACACTTTACGTCAGTTATGTCAGGTTGCCTATGGTAGAGTTGGGTTAAACTGGCAAGATCATGTTGTGGCAGACCCGTCATTAGTGCGCCCCATAGAAACATCCCAGACCCTTGCTGATGCTTCCAAGGCACGAAGGCTTTTGAATTGGAGTGCTAATGTGACTTTCGATGAGATGGTCGGTAGGATGGTTGACGCGCAGATTTCACGCCTCAAATTAACTGTTTAAGATGAATTTATTTCAATCAAATTACGAATCCTACAACTTAACTAACTAAAATAATTGAGCTAACTACTCAGTAATATAAAATATTTGCAAAACTGGCATAAGTCATAGGTTTTTAAGTATCTCTAGATGATTGTTCATAAATCCACCTTAATTTCTAGCATATTTTTTGAAGCCTAATTATTCAAGATGTACTTATTAGCTTTCCACTTTAACTCTATATTATAAGTTTATAATATAAGTGGCATGACGATTTGTCTCATATTTAAAGAGTGCTTTTTTAATGAGTTCTACCAAAGCAAAAAATTGATGTTAAAATAATGACGAATAAATACATTGAACTTCGTCATTTCAACTCGATAGAAAATTTTCGACGATAATTACAAAAATTTTTTAGGTAACCCGTGGATTTGATAAGCTCAACTAAGTTAACAGCTATTTATCGTTATCGTGGTTTCATTTTTAGTAGTGTAAAGCGTGAATTTGATTCACGCTACCGCAACTCTGTCCTGGGACCTGCTTGGTTGGTACTTAACCCCCTAGCTCAAATTTTGATGTTTACCCTTGTTTTTTCTCAGTTAATGCGCACTCGCCTTCCTGGCGTAGAAAGCCCTTTTGGATATAGTATATTTTTGTGCGCAGGTCTTCTCACTTGGGGTCTATTTGCCGATATTTTGAATCGTAGTCAAAACATGTTTTTGGATAATGCCAACTTTTTAAAAAAAATTAGCTTTCCGCGAATATGCATCCCAATTATCGTAATCCTGAACTCCTGTCTTGGGTTCGCAATCATTTTAAGTCTTTTTGTAGGATTTTTATTGATTTCTGGAAATTTTCCAGGCTGGATTTTCTTTGCTATCGCACCAATTATTTTGTTACAAATTTTTCTGGCTGCCGGACTTGGTATGTTCCTTGGCGTTCTAAACGTTTTCTTCCGCGACATTGGTCATCTTTTTGGCATTGTGTTGCAGTTCTGGTTTTGGCTAACACCAATTGTTTATCCGTTTGCAGTATTGCCTGACTGGGCACAGCGAATCGTGATGCTTAACCCAATGACACCGATTATGATTTCATATCAGGGCATACTTGTTCAGGGTTTGCCGCCGATATGGTTCAGTTTATTCCCGGCAGTCCTCCTGGCCTGCGCGCTTTGTTTTTTTAGCGCTCTCCTATTTAAAAGACTTATAGGAGAAATGGTGGATGAATTGTAATGGCGCAGGTTTCTGTAACACATTTAAGCAAAGCCTATCGCCAATATCCTAATAGATGGTTGCGCTTGTTGGAGTGGTTTTTACCTATAAGCAAGTCTAAGCACAGTCTCAAATGGATCCTTCAAGATATTAACTTTCATTTGTCTTCAGGTGATGCAGTGGGTATTGTTGGGGTCAATGGTGCTGGAAAGAGCACTTTACTCAAGCTAATTACGGGTACTACCCAACCAACAATTGGCTCGGTAAAGATCGAGGGCCGTGTTGCCGCGCTACTGGAGTTGGGCATGGGTTTTCATCAAGATTTCACCGGTCGTCAAAATGCTCTTATGTCAGGACAATTGCTTGGTTTGCGGCCATTAGAAATAGAGCGTCTTATGCCAGAAATAGAGGATTTTGCAGAAATTGGCGACTACATTGATCAGCCTGTCCGCGTCTACTCCAGCGGGATGCAGGTGCGCCTTGCATTTGCGGTGGCCACTGCGCTTCGGCCTGATATTTTGATTGTAGATGAAGCCTTATCGGTGGGGGATGCTTACTTCCAGCACAAATCGTTCTCTAAAATTAGAAGTTTTCAAGAGCTTGGTACAACGCTTCTTTTTGTATCTCATGACTTGGCCACTATACGATCTCTTTGCCCCAAAGTTATTTGGCTGGAAAATGGCGCTGTTCGAGAGTTTGGCGAAACCAAAGAGGTTCTTGATGCCTATGCAACAGCAATATATGCCAAGAATCAGGATGTTGTAGGCGTTGAAAAGAGATCTCTAGAAGAAAGTGCTGTAAAAAAAGAGATTACTCATCAAAAACGTGATAGTAGGCTATCTTTTATAAATAATTCAAATCTCAGAAATGATATTCAAATTTTTGAGTTTAATAAAAATGCAATTGGATGGGGCGATGGAGGAGCAAAAATTACTGACACTACTCTGTTTGATACAGACGGAGTTCCATTGAGCTGGATAATTGGAGGGGAGGAAGTGGTTCTAGCAATTGAGGCAATAGCTATGCAAGATCTAAGTAATGTATTTGTAGGATTCATGGTAAGGAATAAATTAGGGCAGAATCTTTTTGGCGATAACACTTACTTGACAACGATTAATGAACCAATAAATATAGGAAAAAATACTGTATTCAAGACCACATTTCGTTTCCTAATGCCACTTATGCCTCAGGGTAGTTATGCAATTACGTCAGGAATTACAACTGGCACGCAGCTAGATCATGTGGTTCATGAATGGATTCATGAGGCACTATTTTTTGAATCGCATAATAGGTATTCAGTAAATGGCCTTATCGGAGTACCAATGTACGATATACAAATAAAAGAATTACAAAGTAATTTTTGAATAAGTAATCTTAGATAATTATAGTAAGGCTAAAAATGAATAATATTGAAAAATCAAGAGATGCTGCTAATAGTTACGCGACCCTCGCTGAAAGACTTGTTCAGGAAGGCCTTTTTAATGAGGCGGAGTTTGGCTTTGAGGCAGCAGCGGCGATAGACTTAACCGATGCTGCACTCCAGAGTTGCTGGGGAGGGCCTTTTAATGGCCAAATTGCCCGACAAGATCTTGTGGAAAAAATTATTCAAGCCTGGAGTCCTGATACAGTTATTGAGACAGGTACCTTTAGAGGGGTTACTACCGAGTGGTTTGCTAAATGTACCCTAGTTCCTATCTATTCGTGTGAGAAGAATAAGAGATTTTTTTTGCAATCGCGTCAGCGTCTTGCAAATTTCAAAAATATCCATTTAGTCATGCAAGACTCCCGAGATTTTATTCGGGATATAGCGAATACAGAAGTTTCGAAAAAGAAAGTACTGTTCTATCTAGATGCTCATTGGGAACAAGATTTGCCCTTGCGCGAAGAAATATCAATTATCTTTCAATCTTTTGAATATCCCTGTGTTATTGTGGATGATTTTAAAATTCCTTTTGATTCGGGTTATTCTTTTGATGATTACGGTCCAGGTAAAACTCTTTCACTAGAGATCTTGGAAGGGCTTCTTTCCCCCGAGATTCAAGTTGCGTTTCCTTCAACAGCCTCAAATTTGGATACTGGGGCATGTCGGGGCGCTGTTATCTTAATGCGTAAGGACTCATCTGATGTTATTGCTTCAACGAATATGGTTCGACTAGCTGATTTTCGTGACTGGTGCGCTGATGAAAGGACGCAACAAATCAATGAGCTTACTGAAATGTTTAAAGAGGCAAAGTATCATGCAGATGAAAGGATGAAGCAAATTAATGAGCTTACTGAAATGTTTAAGGAGGTAAAGTATCACGCGGATGAAAGGATGAAGCAAATTAATGAGCTCACTGATTTAATTAAAAATAAAAAGTTTAGTCGGTTGTGGTTTGGAAGTGGAAAATGACGCCCACAAATGCGTTAGCAAAGAAAAAATTTTATCGAACTATCGCGGTTGATTTAACCCCAGTTCTTCCTGGTGGGGAAAATGGGGGGGCGAAGATTTTTGTCCTGGAACTACTTCAACTGCTTTCCGAAGCCGCCCCACAAACTCAATTTATACTACTTACGCAGGCCTCCTCTCACGAAGAGCTGGCCGAATTAGATAGCCACAACATGCGACGTTTGATATTGGATCGTCAGGTGTCAAGGTTGCCTTTATCGATTCACGTGGCAAGGATTTTTCCTCGTATCCCCGGCAGAATACGTCGCATTATCGGCCATTTACTTTATAAATTGAATAAGATAATTAAACAAAGTAATCCTGTAGGTTTGTTGCATGATATTGGGGCTGACCTTCTTTTTTGCCCATTTACTGCTCCCACCTATCAAGAACAGAAGATCCCGACAGTCTGTACGATTTATGATTTACAATACAAAACTTATCCAGAATTTTTTACAGAGCTAGATGTCGATCAACGTGACCATAATTTTAAAGAGGCATGTCGCAAAGCGACTTTGCTAGTAGCTATATCTGATTACTCCCGAGACTCTGCCATAACCCATGGCAATCTTGACCCATTGCGTATCCGTACCATCTACCTTCGTATGCCCCAAAACGTTTTACTGGAAACCGACCACGCCAATCGAGTCCTAGAACGTTTTGGTCTCACTCCTAAGCAATATTTGATGTACCCTGCCAACTTTTGGAAACACAAGAATCACCAAGTACTTCTGACTTCTTTCGGTATGGCTTGTCATAAAGGACTGCCCAAGAATATCAAGTTGATTTGTACTGGAGCACCTGGCCCTCAGAAGGACTGGCTGATGAAGGCTGCGCAGGTTATGAACCTTAGTGAGCGCGTTCTTTTCCCAGGCTATTTGCCTACCGAGGAGCTTTTTTCCTTAATGACAAATTGTGGTGGCTTAGTCTTTCCCTCTCTTTATGAAGGTTTTGGTATGCCTGTCATCGAAGCCATGGCAGCAGGTATTCCCGTTGCTTGCAGTAGTGTTGCAGCGCTGAGAGAAGTTGTTGCTGATTCGGCCATACTCTTTGACCCGCGAATTCCTAGCCAAATATCACAATCCATGATTGCTTTGGTGAATGATGACGAGTTACGTGCACGACTCATTCAGGCTGGACTGCGTCGTGCGGCTTTATTCACAAACACAAATCTTATGGTTAAGGAGTATTTGGATGTCTTTCAATCTGCATTGGGAGGTGGAAAGCAACTGACGGGTATTTACGATGATGGGTGGATAGGCAAAACTCTGAAGATAAAAGTCCCCCACCAAAAAAGAAGCGCAAGCATTAAGTTAGAGTTAGTTATGCCCAAATGGTTGCCGCAACAATCGATCCATATTTCTGCCAGCCATGAGGGGCAGGTTCATGGTCCCGAGCTTGTAATGAAGCGAGGCACAAAAAATCTTTTAACTTTGCCAGTAAATTCCGGAATTGACGAGTATAAGGTCGATTTCACCCCAACTTTTATTGCATCCCTTTTTGAACTTGGTGAAGATCAGCGTGAGCTTTCGTTGATATTAATGCGATGTGGCGTTGTCCGTGATGATGGCGAATATATTGAGCTATTTGTAAATAAGGTTTCATCATGAAAATTAGTGTTATTACACCATCCTTCAATCAAGGAAGATTTATTGAGCGGACGCTACAAAGTGTGGCATCTCAGATCGTACCCGATGTGGAAATAGAGCACGTAGTTTTTGATGGGGCGAGTACAGATAATACCTTAGAAGTACTTAAAAAATTTAGTCCCTCTGTGCGCTGGATATCTAAGGAAGATAATGGACAAGCTGATGCTATTAATCAAGGTATTCAGGCCACAGATGGAGAGATTATTGGTTGGCTAAACTCGGATGATATATATTTCCCTAGTGCCATAGCCAAAGTAGTCGCTTTTTTTAATGCTAACCCTCAAGTGGATATAATATATGGAATGGCTGATCATATCGATGAAGATGATCGTGCATTTGAACCTTATCCTACAGAACCATGGAGCTTCGAAAAATTAAAAGAGAATTGCTTCATATGTCAGCCAGCTTTATTTTTTAGGCGAAGAGTATTTGAAAGACACGGATTGCTTAAAGAATCCTTGAATTACTGCATGGATTATGAATACTGGTTACGACTAGGTATGATTGGCGTATCTTTTGCTTATCTGGAGTCGCGATTAGCTGGCTCGAGACTATATAAAGATAATAAGACCTTGGGGTCTAAAGTAAAAGTTCATAGGGAAATTAACGATATGCTTAAGAGCCTTTTTGGAACTGTGCCTGATCGATGGTTGTTTAATTACGCACATGCAGTAGTAGGATCGGAATTAAACCGAGAGTGTTACCCAAAGCGCTTTGTACTTTTAGTCAGTTTGAGAGCAATTTTTTATTCTATTTATTGGAACCGAGGCATCTCCCTAGCTATGCTTAAAGAGGCCAGAGGATGGATACTAGCAAAATAATGAATTAGGAGAGTACTTATGATTCAACATTGCCCATGTATAGCATCCCGAAATTTTTACTAATTTTGGATCTTTAGTAATACTATTTTAAAAATATGACAGAACACACTCTTGGTTGGATACAGCTCATTCTAGTTCAGTATCCAACGATTGCACCTATTATTTTCATTGTAGCTCATACCCTCATGGCAGCTTTTTTCTTGCCATGTTCCCCTATGACGCTTTTGGCAGGAGCTTTATGGGGCTCAAGTGGTTTAGTAATTTCGATAATTGCGGCCATGTTATCTTCAATAACAACATTTCTTTTGTCGCGCAGCTTTTTAAAAAGTAAGATCGAAAATGTACTTGTATTTCGATATCCCAAAATAACATTCCTATTCGATCAGGCTAAACTGCATGACTGGAAAATAATTGCCATATCTCAGCTAAATCCATTAGTTCCGGCATCTACCTTGGGGTATGCTTTTGGATTAAGTCCAGTAACCTTGAAAAGATACACCCTATTCTCTTTTATTTTTATGCTACCGCTGCAGTTCCTTTATGTTTTAACTGGTGATTCGGTGATAGGGTTTTTTGTTTCAGGCGATCATTGGGGAATGCCCGTTATGTTGAGTTCTCTCGTTGTTGTTATCCTCATATTCGGTAAACGTTTTTATAGAAAAATTTGTCATTTAATTGGGGTGGAAAATGGGCCGTGAAGTTACTTGTGTTTCTGTAGTTTTGTCGTTTTACAATGAGCGAAACATACTTCCCGAGTTGTTGCAGCGAATGAGGGCAGTATTTTCCTCATTAATTGAAAAAAAATTTACAGAATCGTATGAACTTATTTTTGTCAATGATAACTCCACAGATGAATCTGAAAAATTTCTAATATCAGAGCTAGATAAAGGCGATATAGTTCTTATTAACATGTCTCGGAATTTTGGTGTTTCGGAGTGTGTGTTGGCTGGAATGGCCAACTCACGCGGTGACGTAGTTGTTTATATGGATGCGGACCTGCAGGACCCCCCCGAAGTAATTCCGCAACTCTTGGAGGCTTGGCGGGCAGATGCCGAAGCCGATGTTATTTATACAACGAGAATTCGGCGTCATGGCGAGCATTGGCTAAAAATGTTAGTGACTAAGATTGGCTATCGATTTATCAACATAATTTCCGATATTGAATTACAGCTCGATTCTGGGGACTTCAAACTCTTATCACGCCGGGCGGTAGATAACCTTCTTCAATTAAAGGAAGACAAACCATATATGCGAGGGCTTGTCAGTTGGATTGGTTTTAAGCAGGTTCAAGTATTCTATGATCGTTCTGAGCGGTTCGATGGTCGAGCCAATACCAAGATGAAAGTGCTTAGCCGTAAAGTAATTTATTACTGGCTTGATCGGGCGCTGATCTCTTTTTCAGATGCCCCGCTCAAAGTAATGCTTTTAGCAGGTTTTGTATTATCTACCTCGTCGTTATTATATATATTTGTAGTAATTGGGCAAAAGATCCTTGGTATATCGATTCCGGGATTGTCAGCAATCATGTCTGCCATCCTTTTTTTGGGCGGTATACAGATGATTATGCTTGGATTTATCGGACTTTATGTAGGTGCTATCTTTAGGGAAGTCAAGCGACGTCCAAGATATATAGTTAAGAATATAATGGGGGTAAAAAACAACTAAATCGTTAGACTGGCTTGTCAATTTTAAAGCACACGTGGACTTTTATATTGAACATATTGGTTTTTGATTACTCTTTAGAAATTTTGAGAAACACCAGATGAGAATTTTTTATTGTAGCAAGACCAATGTTAATGTTTAAAGTGATATTCAAAATACTCCAAAAAATAAAGTCCTCATAACTTATGACTACAAAGACACATGACACCTAGAGTAAGTTCACGAAGTTTGAATTTCCTTGCGTTGATGGCATATATATTGAATCCTATTACTAATAGAGTTTTAGCTTGAAAGTAAGTATCATTACTCCATCCTATAACCAAGGGCGTTTTATTGAGCGCACACTTCAAAGCGTAGCGCGTCAAAATGCTCCAGGTTTTGAAATCGAGCACGTAGTTTTCGATGGTGGAAGTACAGACAATACACTCGATGTGCTAAGACGTTATAGTTCGTCAGTTCGTTGGGTATCCAAAAAGGATAATGGGCAAGCTGACGCAGTTAATCAAGGAATCCGCGCAACAGATGGAGAGATCATTGGCTGGATAAATTCTGATGATATTTACTATCTTGGTGCTATAGCTAAAGTGGTAAATTTTTTTCAGACTCATCCTCAAATAGATATCATTTACGGTATGGCTGATCATATCGATGAAGAAGATAATACCTTCGAATCGTATCCTACAGAACCCTGGAATTTCGAAAGATTAAAAAAGGTTTGCTTCATATGTCAGCCAGCTTTATTTTTTAGACGTAAAGTCGTTGAAAGTTATGGTTTGCTTGATGAATCTTTAAGCTACTGCATGGATTACGAATATTGGTTGAGGCTAGGCAGAGCAGGCGTTTTTTTTGAATTTTTTGAAGCACGGTTGGCTGGGTCAAGGATGTATGCAGATAATAAGACCTTGGGGTCAAGGGTAAAAGTGCATAAGGAAATTGCCAAGATGTTTAAAGATCGTTTTGGTAGCGTACCTGACAGGTGGCTGATTGGTTGTGCGAAGGCAGTAGTGGGGGCAAAATTAGATCGAGATAAAGCACCAATCAGCTATAATGTTTTAGTAGGTTTGATGACAGTTGTCTATTCCATTTTTTGGAATAAAAATGTCTCGGTTGGTGTTCTTAAAAGAATCATGAGCTGGATTTTTAGACATTAGTGGGCCGACAAACCACGCTCTCCAGTGAGAACACTTTTTCTTGTGATGCTTTCAATGACTTTTGGAAAGATTTGAACCTAATACAAAGATTAAGAAAGGGCTTTAGTTTAAAAAAATTATTGGTACTTTGAAAAACTGTATGGAAATTTATTAAATGTACTTTAAAAAATTTATGGTGATGAGAGCTTCAAGATTTCCCCAAATTGATGTTAGGTACAAATGACCTACAACAACTTACCCATTCGTGTCGCATATAACACTACTTCATTGTTATCCCCATTAACGGGGGTGGGGCAATATACAAGGAATTTGTTTCAGGAGCTTAAATTAAGTAATGACGTCTCTATGCTAAATTTTTACGGTTTAAGTTGGACTCAAAAGGACTTAACGGACGTAAGTTTTGAAATGCAAATTAATATTAGTCGTCTTAAGCAGGTAGTTAAAAAATATATTCCTAAATCATACCTGCTTGTGAAAAAAGTCCAACAAATTGCTTTTACGTTAGGTGAGAAAATTTATAAGCCAGATCTCTACCATGAAACAAATTTTTTACCGTTTAATTTTTCAGGTCCAACTGTACTTACTGTTCATGATCTCTCATGGATTCGTTTTCCAGAAATGCATCCGATAGAACGAGTTAGAGTCTTCAATAAATATTTTGAGCCAAGTTTGCGACAAGCTACTCGAATTATTACGGACTCAGAATTTGTTAAGCAAGAGTTGATTGATGTTTTTGGACTTCGACCCGCAGTCATCAATTCAGTTGCCCTAGCCGCAGAGTCTTTTTTTCAACCATTAGATTTTGCCCAATCATTCAACAAATTGCTAGAAAAAGGCCTTACTTATAAGATGTATTGGCTTGCTGTTGGCACCTTGGAGCCACGAAAAAACTTACAATTAGTTTTGAGAGCATTTATGGGTTTACCAAAATCAGTTCGTCAGAGATGCCCGCTAGTCATTGTAGGTATGGCAGGCTGGAATGTCGATTCGTTAGAGGCTGAGCTAAGAATATTAGTTCAATCCGGTGAGGTTCGACAACTTGGATATCTATCGCGTGAGGATTTGGCAGTTGTAATTGCAGGAGCAAAGTCTTTGATTTACCCTTCAGTTTATGAAGGATTTGGCTTGCCTTTGCTTGAAGCGATGTGTTGCGGGGTGCCTGTTATAACTTCAAATGTATCATCCCTTCCTGAAGTAATAGGAGATGCAGGCATATTAATTGAGCCAAAAGATGTGGAGGGGTTAATGAAACAAATGCAAAGATTATTTGACGATGAATCGTTATGCTCTAATTTGGGCGCTGCGGCATTACAGCGTAGTTATCAATTTTCATGGAATAAATGTGCTAAAGATACGGTCCAAGTATACCGAGCAGCATTGCAATGAGAGTAGCAATTATTCATGATTGGTTAGTGACTTATGCGGGCGCTGAACGGGTTTTAGAGCAGATGTTAATTTGCTATCCGCAAGCAGAGGTCTTTTCAATGGTAGACTTTCTGCCAGAAACGCAACGATCTTTCTTGGATAAGCGTAAAGTTACCACCTCATTTATACAAAATTTACCATTTGCTAAAAGCTACTATAGATTATATTTACCACTTATGCCGCTAGCAGTGGAGCAACTGGACGTCTCAAAATTTGATCTGATTATTTCTAGCTCACATGCCGTAGCAAAAGGAGTTTTAATTGGGCCAGATCAGTTACATGTATGTATGTGTTATTCCCCATTACGATATGCATGGGATCTTCAACACCAATATTTAAGAGAATCAGGACTTGATAAAGGGTTAAGAAGTTTTTTTGTGCGATATTTGCTTCATAAAATTCGTATTTGGGATATGCGAACAGCTAATGGAGTTGATAAATTTATCGCAATCTCTCATTTTATAAGTAGGCGTATCGAAAAAGTATACCGACGTGTATCTGAGGTAATTTATCCACCTGTTGATACCGATGCATTTGAATTATGGGAGATAAAATCAGACTTCTATTTAACTGCTTCTCGCATGGTGCCATATAAAAAAATTCCAATGATCGTAGAGGCGTTTGCAAGCATGCCTGATAAAAAATTAATCGTGATTGGTGATGGGCCAGAATTTAAAAAGTGTGTAAAGTTTGCTAAACCAAACGTGCAACTGCTGGGTTATCAATCTTTTGATGTAATGAAGGACTATATGCAGCGCGCAAAAGCCTTTATTTTTTTATCTGAAGAAGACTTTGGAATAACTCCTTTAGAAGCTCAATCTTGCGGCACGCCAGTTATTGCATTTGGCAAAGGGGGTGTGCTGGAAACTATTCGCGGTCAAGAAGATAAGATACCAACGGGCGTATTTTTTTACGAGCAATCTACGGCTTCTTTAATTGAAGCTGTAGCCTTATTTGAACAAAATTTTATCTATCAAATATCCTCAAAAAACTGTCATGAAAATGCAATCCGTTTTTCACAAGTGCGGTTCCAGGAAGATTTTAGTGCTTATATAGAGCGAGAGTGGGACATATTTCAGCAAACCAAATTTCATGAATAGTTATTTACGACTTTCTTCGCCAGTATTAAGTTATCTATTGTGCCTGATAGATTTTTTATTGCTAGGCATTATTGGTTTAGGCGCCGCTCATATTTACCTCGAAGACTGGAATTTGCCATTTGATCTAAAAACGGCATATCCAAAAATTATAGTTTTAGCGGCATTTATGCTCGGAGCGTTTTCAAGCCGAATTTATCGCTCTTGGCGAACAAAGAGCCTTTGGGATATTTTGGCTACTGTTTCCTGGGTATGGTTAACAATCTTACTATTGTTAACTTTGATTTTGTTTCTAATGAAGGTCTCTATAGAGGTCTCAAGAATTTGGTTCTTGATTTGGGGAGTAGGCTGTTGGGTTGTATTAATTTTGAACCGATTACTTATTTACTCAGTATTGCATTGGCTTCGTCGATGTGGGTTCAACTTTAAAACATTATTAATAGTTGGACATGGTCAGATAAGCGACCGAGTAATGCATGAAATAAATAATGCTTCTTGGAGTGGTTTGAAAGTGGTTGGCCTCATTCATATTGAAGAACTCGATCAGTTTATGCTTTTACCTGAAATTGACCAACCTAATGAAATATGGATTTGTTTGCCGATGAGCGATGAACTTGGTATTCGCCAAGTATTAACAAAATTACGACATAGTGTCGCAAATATTAGGCTAGTCCCTGACTTTTTTTCTTTAAGTCTTATAAATCATGGAATTAGCCAATCCCTAGGGATAACAATGTTTGATTTATCGATGTCTCCTGTGACTGGCCTTACACGCATAATAAAGAAAACACAAGATATCATATTAGCTTCAATCATCTTAATTTTGATTAGCCCAATTTTAGGTTTAATTGCTTTAGCTATTAAGCTCACATCAAATGGCCCAATTTTTTTTAAGCAAAAAAGAATGGGCTGGAACGGTTTAGAGATCAATATCTATAAATTTAGGACAATGCACGACCATCAAGAAATAGAGGGAGAAATTACTCAGGCTCATAAAAATGATACAAGGGTGACTAAGTTAGGAAACTTTCTACGAAAGACTAGTCTTGATGAGTTGCCTCAGTTTATAAATGTTCTGCAAGGGCGCATGTCAATTGTGGGACCACGGCCACATGCTATGGCACATAATCGGAAATACAAAGAATTAGTGCCAGGCTATATGCTTCGCCACAAAGTGAAACCTGGCATTACAGGCTGGGCACAAATTCATGGATATAGGGGTGAAACTGACCAATTAGTAAAGATGGAAAGACGGGTAGAATACGACAAATTTTATATAGAAAATATGTCTTTGGGGTTGGATTTGAAAATTATCCTAGTAACAATATTCAAGGGATTTTTTCATAATAATGCTTACTAACAAATGTATAATAACTATAGTCCATGAAATTTTATAAATACAAAGAAAATAATAATTAAGTTACAGTGGCTTATTTGCAAACTTCTATAATTACCTTAAAACAAATTCTATTGCATGTTGGGAAAGAATTTGTTAAATGAGGCACCATGATTCAAATATAGTACCCATTTTTGGCTCGAAAAAAGTTATTGATTGTTTTATTTTTTTTAAAGAAATAGACTTATTAAGAGTTCGGCTAGAATATTTGGGTGATCAAATAGATCATTTCATAATTATTGAGGCTAATATTGACTTTAGTGGTAAACCTAAAAAGTATTATTTAGAAAACCACGTCGCATCTTTACCTTTTGCAAAAAAAATCATTTATCACAAACTTGAAATTAATAAATTTTCAATACCTTGGATCTTTAAAAAACTAAGATGGATTTCTCGGCCTCATAAATATTTATGGAAAATTCAGGATGAACAACGCGACGCAGTAAGCATATTGATTAAAAAAAATCAGCTAGTGGCCGATTATGTATTATTTGGCGATTTAGATGAGATACCTAATTATGAGTTTATTAAATTGCTTTGCCAAAACAATTATTTATTAAATAAACCGAAGACACTCAGGCAAAGACTTTTTTATTACAACCCAGAAAATGCCGAGGTTGAGGAAAACTGGTTTGGAACAATTTGTGTACCATTTGATCAGTTTACGACTTTTTCGCCACATCAACTCAGAGCCAAGAGGAGAAATTTGGAAAGTATTGAAAATGGCGGTTATCATTTTTCTTATTTCATGCGCCCCGAGGAAATAAAAAATAAAATAAATGCGATAGCTAATGTTGAAAGGAAAAATAATTTTCTTGGATTAACTTTGCAAGATATTCAAAATCTGGTTCGAGATAATAAAGATTTATACGATAGAAAATTGTTGTTTCATGAAAATACAGCGATAGTGCCAGATAATTTAAAAAAATTATTATATAAATACATGCCCTGGTTAATTTAGCTATTTAATATGAGAAAAATACTTTTATACCGAATCAGTAATAAAGGTTATCCAAAAATTAAAGTAGACGGAATATCTAAATTAGATTGTTTAGATAATTTGAAAAAAATATTTCATGATTGGGAGTTTATTTGTGTCGCTGATAACTGCGAAGCAGCATTACTTGAAAAATTAAAATCTAGTTATCGTTTTACAGAGTTTTATGAAACAAAACTAGGTAATCCAGGTTCATTTTGGAAGCTTTATGAAATTGCATTAGCGCAAGTCAAATCTAAAGATATCATATATTTCATAGAGGATGACTATCTTCACCTACCAGATGCCCCAGAAAGCATTATTCAAGGACTTGATTATTTTGACTATGTCACCGTTTATGACCATCCAGATAAATATCAGGGGGTTGGAAAAGTAATTAATCCATATACGAAAAGGAATAAATTCTCTGAAAACACACAGGTGGTTAAGTTAGAAAATGATGTTTGGAGGATATCTAATTCTACAACAATGTCGTTTTCTCTTACGGGTAAAACTTTAAGAGAAGACGCGAAAATTTGGTCTATAACTAAAACTAAAAAAGGTGACTGCGATTTTGATATCTTCATAATATTGACCGGTCAGCCTATTTTATGGCGTATAAAATATCTTAAACTTGCTTTATGTAAAATAAAATATCTTTTTAAACCTAAAAGATATTTAGGAGTAATCTGCGGCGGGAAAACACTTCATTTAGAAAAAGCCTTTATTTCCCAAAAGGATATTGAGAGATTTCATTTACCTAATCAGAAGAAATAAGTTAAAAGGGCGCGCTCAAAAGTGAAGTGCAACATTTTTAGGTAGAAAATGTTTCATGGAAAAATATAAACAATTAAGTATGGGAGAACGTAGTTTAATTCAATCGCAGTTAACTTTGGGATTTAAACCCAGTTGGATTGCGTTAAGCTTAGGGAGGTCCGTTTCAACGATTACCCGAGAATTAAAAAGAAATAGTTGGGTAAACACGACAGGAGTAGTAATCCGTGGAAGACCTGCTATTGCTGGTAAATATCGCGCTGTTTTAGCGCAAGACCGAGCGCAGCGCATTTCTGCGGTACCACGAGTAGCTCGACGTTTACAAGCTGGGAATGACCTTTGGAAAGTGGTCGTGA
>Ga0214919_10001142_pt1 | contig 44527 bp, 36 predicted proteins | sample LL1503_MetaG_FD_177994 | JGI IMG/M metagenome (GOLD analysis project Ga0214919, IMG submission 177994) | Freshwater microbial communities from Lake Lanier, Atlanta, Georgia, United States - LL-1503 | ecosystem: Environmental > Aquatic > Freshwater > Lake | place: USA: Georgia | collected... | reverse complement strand
TAAAACAAAAACATCGCCATACAAATTTTATCAATTTTGGATTAATACAAGTGATGTTGATGCAAAAAACTTTATAAAAATATTTACATTTTTATCAAAAAATACAATTGAAGAATTAATTATGGACCATGATAAAGACCCTGGTAAACGAGTTTTACAAAAGGCATTATCAAAAGAAATTACAACTACTGTTCATGGCCAGGCCAACTATCTTTCGGCTATTGAAACAAGCTCAATTTTATTTAATGGCAACATTAGCGATTTATTTAATTTAAATGAGGATGTTTTTTTAGATGTATTTGATGGAGTGCCACAATTTAATTTAAATAGAAAAGAGTTAGAAAAAGAAATTAATGTGTTAGATTTTTTGGTCGAAAAAACCTCCATCATGCCAAGTAAAAGCGAAGCAAAAAAATTAATTCTTGGCGGCGGCATTAGTATTAATAAAGTAAAAACCGAAAGTCACGAATATAATATAAGCTCAGCGCATTTAATAAATAACAAATACATTCTCATTCAAAAAGGAAAAAGAAATTATTATTTGTGCATTGTTAATTAATTATGGCCTTAAAGCAATTTCAGCAATTAAAACTGTCTCAAAAGTTATTGCCGCAACAAATACTTTTAATGAAGTTACTGCAATTGCCAACACTTGCATTAGAGGAAAGAATTAAAGAAGAATTAGAGGCAAACCCCGCTTTAGAAGAAGAAACAGATGCCGACATAATTGATGAGGAATTATTTAGCAACGAAAATTCAGATGATAATGAAGTTGAGGAAGAATTTGATGATGCCGGCGAAATAAAAGAAGGCGAGATAAAAACATCTGCCAGCGATGTTGAGGTTGAAGATTATATGGGCGCCGAAGAATTAGATTCGTATAAATACGAAATTTCTAATAAAGGACAAGACGATGATTTTAAAGAAACCGTAGTTGTTGAAGGAATAGGCTTTCAGGAGTTATTAGAACAACAATTAGGCTTGAAAGATATTACAGAACGTGAATATACAATTGGCGTTTATTTAATAGGCTGTTTAGAAGAAGACGGTTATTTAAGAAGAGAAATTGATTTAATTGTTGATGATTTAGCGTTTAACTATAATCTTACCACCGATACAACTGAAGTAAACAAGGTATTAAAATTAATTCAAAGTTTTGATCCTGCTGGCGTGGGCGCCTTAACTTTGCAAGAATGTTTATTACTTCAGTTAGAACGAAAACCTGATAAAACAAAAGAAGTTGTTTTTGCCATGGATATTATTAAAAACCACATGGAAGAGTTTTCTAAAAAACATTACGACAAAATAATTCGTAAATTAGATATAAACCACGACGAGCTAAAAGAAATAATTGCCGAGATAATTCACCTAAACCCAAAACCCGCTAATACAGACACAAAAGAAAGTAATTTTAGTGCAATTATACCAGATTTTATTATTACAGTTAGCGACGGAATACCAGAATTAAGTATTAATGGCAGAAATAAACCAGATTTAAAGATTAGTAAAGATTATACTCAAATGCTAAAAGAGTATACCTCAACAAAAGAAAAAAACTCAAAAGAAGCGTCGGGCTTTATAAAAAATAAAATTGAAACGGCCAGTTGGTTTATTGAAGCGCTTCAACAAAGATATGCAACACTCTCTTTATGTATGAAAGCAATTTTAGAATATCAATTAGAGTATTTCTCAACAGGAGACGATAATAAACTAAAGCCAATGATATTAAAAGACATTGCTAATCGGGTAAACTTAGACTTATCTACAATTTCGAGAATGGCAAATAGTAAATATGTACAAACTCCGTATGGTACTTTTTTATTAAAGTCGTTTTTTAGCGAAAGCATGAGTACAGAAAGTGGCGAAGATGTGAGTAGCAGAGAAATAAAAAACATTTTAAAAGGCCTTATCGAATCAGAGAATAAACAAAAGCCATTAACAGACAACGAGCTTTGCTCAAAGTTAAATATAAAAGGATACAATATTGCCCGCCGAACGGTTGCTAAATACCGTGAGCAATTAGAAATACCAGTTGGCAGAATGCGAAAAGAACTTTAAAATTAAACCAATAGTTGTTTCTAAAACATAATTTTTCAATTTGTTTGAATATCATCACAAATAATAATTAGAATGCCGCAGCATTGCAAATGCAGCGGAGCGAAAAGAACTTTAGAATAAAGCAATTGCTGTTTCTAAAATAGAATTTTATAATTTGTTTGAATAACAATAAATGTTAACTTTGATAAAAAACCATGAAAAAACTAAATTTAATTTCAACGCTATTAACCGTGTTAATAGTATTAATGGGATGTAAAAAAGAATGTACCTTTGTATATTCTGATTGGACCGAATGTTCAAACAGTATACAAACAAGAACCTATACCTCAAGCCCATCAGGTTGCACGGGTACTCCCCCTGCAGATAGCCTTCAAAGATCGTGTGTTATGGGTAAAATAGGCAACCAAATTTGGACAACAAAAAACCTAGATGTAGCAACTTACCGCAATGGCGATGCCATACCTCAGGTGCAAGACAATACCGCTTGGGCAAACCTGACTACTGGCGCTTGGTGTTATTACGCAAACAATACTGCCAATGGCACAACTTATGGCAAGTTATATAACTGGTATGCCGTAAATGACTCACGTGGCTTGGCACCAACTGGTTATCACATACCCACCGATGCAGAATGGACGATACTAATCAATTATTTGGGCGGAGAATTAGTAGCAGGCACAAAAATGAAAAGCAACACTGGTTGGGAAAATGATGGTAACGGAACCAACTCAAGTGCTTTTGCAGGGCTTCCGGGCGGTTATCGTAACTTCATTGAATATTTCTACAACATTGGCGCTTACGGTTACTGGTGGAGTTCGTCAGAGCGCTATACCGATGGCGCTTGGAGCCGCTACTTGTACTGCAATGATGGCAATGTAATCAGGGGCTACAACGTTAAGCAAGGTGGGTTTTCAGTGCGTTGCGTAAGGGATTGACTATTAGTCTATTTGCCCGCGCCGCTGCATTTGCAATGCTGCGGAAAAACAAGTATTCGTTATTAATTATTACATCTCGCACCCGCTCCGCTGCATTTGTAATGCTGCGGAAATACAATGATCGTAATTAATCATAACATTCATTTAATGGTTTATTAATCGTTGACTTATTCGTTCTACTTCAATAATACTTTCAAGATCTAGATAATTACTCTCCGCTCCGCTGCATTTGTAATGCTGCGGAAAAACAAGTATTCGTTATTAATTATAACATTCATTTAATTAGGTGTTAATCGGTGACTTATTCGTTCTACTTCAATAATACTTTCAAGCTTTTGATAATTACTTGCCGATGAATATACCCATTCATGAGCTTTATTAACTAAACCTGCCTCCACAGGATTATTGTGAATACCGCTCCGCTGCATTTGTAATGCTGCGGAAAAACAAGAATTTGTAATTAATTATAACATTCATTTAATAGGGTATTAATCGTTGACTTATTCGTTCTACTTCAATAATACTTTCAAGCTTTTGATAATTACTTGCCGATGAATATACCCATTCATGAGCTTTATTAACTAAACCTGCCTCCACAGGATTATTGTGAATATAGTTAATTTTATCCCAAACAAATTTTTCGCTAAATAATTCTATAGCATGATTACCTTCTTGCCAAAATTTATAATATTTATGCCTTTTACTTGGCTCAGCTTCATCTTCAAAAAGCTTTAACATCCATTCTCTCCGCTCCGCTGCATTTGTAATGCTGCGGAAAAACAAGTATTCGTTATTAATTATAACATTCATTTAATTAGGTGTTAATCGGTGACTTATTCGTTCTACTTCAATAATACTTTCAAGCTCTTGATAATTACTCGCCGATGAATATATCCATTCATGAGCTTGTTTAACTAAACCAGCCTCCACAGGATTATTGTGAATATAGTTAATTTTATCCCAAACAAATTTTTCGCTAAATAATTCTATAGCATGATTGCCTTCTTGCCAAAATTTATAATATTTATGCCTTTTACTTGGCTCAGCTTCATCTTCAAAAAGCTTTAACATCCATTCTCTTCTGCTTTCGGTTTCATTTTGTATTTGGGCAATAATTTTTTTAGAAGTAAATTTTTTAAAATCTCTTATGGTGTCTTTTAACAGAAATGGCTCTTCAGCATTGGCAATTATATGTATATGATTACTCATGAGACAATACGCGAAAATTATCAACCCCTTTTCTTTTTGACAGTATTTAAGAGATGATATAATCGCATCTCTATGATTTTTACGCGTAAATACATCAATCCAATTTACTACGGTAAGTGTCAAAAAGTAAGCTTTGTCCGTTTTAATATTTTGTTTTTGACCTTGTTGCATTTATTTTAACTTAACTCATACTAATTTAAGATATTTTTAATACATCACAAATAATAATTAGAATGCCGCAGCATTGCAAATGCAGCGTAGCGGGCGGAGCAGTTTAATGTATTTCACAATACATCACAAATAATAATTAGAATGCCGCAGCATTACAAATGCAGCGGAGCGAAAGCAGCATTGCAAATGCAGCGGAGACAATTACTTTACATCTATTAACTCAATATCAAAAATTAAAACTGAGTTTTCTGGGATAGTGCCTTGAGAAACATTACCATAGCCTAATTCTGAGGGAATCAATAAAATGCCTTTTCCGCCTTTTTTAAAAAGAGGAATACCTTCTTGCCAACCCTTAATTACAGAAGCTAAACTAAAACTAATTCCATTATTAGTTGATTGATCAAAAACCGAACCGTTAGATAAGTATCCTTTATATTTAACGGTTACATTTGAATTTATATTTGGCTGAGAGCCAGTGCCTGCATTAGTTATCACGTAATATAAGCCTGTGCCCGTTGCTTTTGCATCTAATTTATTATCTGCAATATATTGAGTAATAATTTGTTCGTCTATAGCTGGTTGATTTACCGAATTTTTTTGTTTGCAGCTTAACAAAACAAAAACAATTAAACAAAGCGCAATATTTTTCATAGCTTAATGGGTTATATTTAAATTAAAAACAACTGCTTAAATAACATGAAAAAACCCCGATAGTTTCGGGGCTTATAAAATTAATTTGATTTATGGATTGATGAGTAATTTAAATCCCTTGCCATGGATATTAATTATCTCAACTTTTACATCGTCTTTTAAGTACTTTCTTAGTTTGGCAATATAAACATCCATGCTTCTGCCATTAAAATAATTATCGTCGTGCCAAATAGATTTTAATGCAAAAGTGCGATCAAGCACATCGTTTAAATGAATACACAAAAGTTTAAGCAACTGACTTTCTTTAGTTGTAAGTTTTTGTTCATCGGCATTGTGCTGTAAAATTTGTTTTTCAGAATTAAATTGATATTTACCAATATTGAAATTAACATCAATACTTTCTGAAGATCTAACTTTATTTGTTCGTCGCAAAACAGCAGTTACTCGAGCCATCAGCTCCTCCATGCTGAACGGCTTTGTTATATAGTCGTCGGCACCAGCAGCAAAACCATCAATAGTATCTTCTTTCATACTTTTTGCAGTAAGAAAAATAATGGGTACATTTTTATCAACCAGCCGAATCTCTTTTGCCAGTGTTAGCCCATCTTTTACGGGCATCATGACATCAAGTAATAATAAATCAAACGAGCCTTTAAAAAAAATATCGCTGCCCTTTTTTCCATCTTCAGCTAATTTTGTCTCAAAGCCTTTCGCCTCTAAATATTCTTGTAAAAGAGGCCCTAAACTAGGATCATCTTCAACTAATAAAATTTTGGTTTTAACAGTTTCCATAATAATTGGAGTATTAATTGTTAAATAAAGATACTTACTAAAGCGCTTATTTATAAGCAATTAACATTTATTGTCAAATAGGTAAATGAACATTAAAACTGCTTCCTTTTTCTATTTCGCTAATAACAGAAATGGTTCCGCGGTGTTTTAACACAACAGCTAAAACATAAGATAGCCCTAAGCCAAATCCTTTTACATTGTGAACATTGCCTTTTGGTACGCGAAAAAATTTATCAAATATTTTTCTTTGATTTTCTTTAGAAATACCTATGCCCTTATCTTTTACCTGAATCATTATACCTTCGGCGGTATTAGTTGTAGAAATTGTGATTTCAGGAATTTCTTTTGAATATTTGATTGCATTATCAATTAAATTAAAAACAATGTTTGTTAGATGAACTGGGTCGGCCTGTAATTTAAAATTATTAGCATTTAAAAAGGTGTTAACAGCCCCTTTTCCAATTAAAAGCTGAGTATTATTAATTGCGTTATTAATAATTTCATGAACATCTACTTCGCTTAATTTTAATTTAAATTCGCCTTTATCTAAAATTGATGTTTGTAAAATACTTTCTACTAATACGCTTAATCTTGTATTTTCTTCCCTAATCATTGTGATGTAACGATCTTGTTTTTCGGGACTTTGAATAATACTTTTATCTGCCAACATTTCGCTAGCAAGAGAAATTGTGCTAATGGGCGTTTTAAACTCATGAGTCATATTGCTAATAAAATCATTTTTAATAATTGATAATTTTTTTTGTTTTAAATTATTTGACATAATATAATAAAACGAAAAAATAAGAATAATAATTACAATTATAGACGTAACCAAAAAAGGCCACATTTCTTTTAAAACGGCCCGGGATTGATGTTTAAAAATAACAATTAAATATTCAGGCGAAATAAATAGATTTTTTGGCGATAAGTTTATTTTATAATTATTTACACCAAGTGAATCTACAATTTTATCGGCCTGCGTTATATCGATATGATGATTAATGCCAGAATTTAAAGAGGTGATATAATAATTATATTTGGCTGTAATTTTTTGATTAACAAGTTCGGCATTAAGAATTGAGTCAAGCAAAACAGTATCTAAATTATGTTTATTGTTGTAATAATTTTTTATCGAGGTTTCGTCGAAGAAGCTATAACCAGTAGGAATTTGACTAAATAAATCGTTATTATTAGTTTGCACTTTATTATAGTTAGAGCGGATTTTCGCCATAAAACCTGGAGCCCTTTGATCAAAATGAAGAGAATCGTTATCTATGAATTTATTAGTAAATTTGGTACTCTGATAGCCGTTGCTATCAATACTAAGTTCGGTGCTAAGTTTAAATCCGCCCGAATTAGTTTTAGCATCTTTTAATTTATTTGAATTGAAGGTGATTCCTTGAGTACGTTCAGTAATTTTTAAATAACTATTTCGTGCATCAAGTCGTTCTAATTTAGTGGCAGTATTAGCTAGGGCCTCATCTACTTTATTTTTAAACAACTCTTCTCTTACTTTGAAGTCGTTTCTAATCCAGTAAGTTTGAAACCAGATTAAGATTAAAAGCGCAAATGAAAATGAAATAGAAATTAAGGTTAATACTCTTTTGTTCATTTTGCTATATAAAATTTTAACTCTAAAGTATATTATAAATTAAAAAGATTAAACTAAACTTTGAATATTAGTTATAGTACCATTTTCAAAAACATAACATTTTAATCTATCTTTAAAAACATAAGGTTTGTAAATAGATTTATTTAAAAGCATTCTTAAACACTCTTGAACGCCTTCGATAATACTTGGATGAGGGTGCATCATGTCGGCCAACTCTCTTATTCCTTGATTGGTATATATTAAATAAGCAACTGCTTGAATGGCGCTGCTTGCATGCTCTCCAACAACTCGCATGCCTAAAATACGCATGCCATTATCATTTGTTACAATGATTTTAAAAAAACCTTTTGTTTTTCGCATGGCAATAGCTCGAGCATTGGTACTGTAATCTAGTTTTACTACTTTATGAGCAATGCCTTTATTTACGCAATCTTGTTCATTCATTCCAACAGCCGCGACTTCTGGATTTAAAAACATAATGGTGCTTATGTTTTGGTAAGATAAAGGCTTTACAATTGGGCCAAACATTCTAACAACAGCATGTCGCGCCTCTCTTTCTCCAACGTTGACGAGGGCCACTTCGGTTGTAACATCTCCAGCAGCATAAATATTACTTATATTGGTTTGGGTATCGATATTCCAGATGCAACCTCTCTTGTTTAATTTTATGTTTGCGTTTTCTAAACCAATATTTTCAACATTCGGAATTCGGCCGATAGAAATTAGAGCTTTGTCGACTGTAATTACTTCTTTTTCCCCATTTTTATATTCAAGTTCGTATTCTACTTTTCCATTTATGGCTTCCATTCTTAATAAAGAGGCGCCGTGATGAAGAGTGGCTCCATTTTGTTCTAAACTATTTTCAATAATTTTAGCAATATCTTCATCTTCAAAAGGCAATATTCGCTCAGCTTTATCAATTAAATTAACTTTTGTTTTGCCAAAGCCAGAAAATATGGTTGCAAATTCGCAGCCAATAACTCCCGCGCCCAATACGACCATGCTTTTAGGCAGCGAAGTGAAACTTTTAATGCCATCGCTTGTAACAATAATTTCATTATCAATTTTAATGTTTTCGGCTACTCTAGGGCGACTGCCTGTTGCAATTAAAATATAATCAGCACTTACTTTTTTCGAAATACCATCTTTTGTAATTTGAACCGTGTTTTTGTCAATAATCAAGGCAGTACCCTTTTCATAAAACAGCAATCTATTTTTTTGTTCGCGAAGAATCTGTAAATGCACATTCATTTGAGTTTTTCTTTCGAAGACCGCTTCATCAACTATTTTTGAGAAAACCGAAAAATCAGGGGCATATTCTGGAATCATTTCTCGAATGGAAGCTACTTTAAGCGATTGTTCCCATAAGGTTTTTGAAGTTAATACCCCATTATATATCCCAGCACCACCAAGACGTTTTTTCTCGATGATTAAAACCTTTTTACTAAAATCAATTGCTCGCATAGCCCCTGCATAACCACTTGGGCCACCTCCAATCACAATTAAATCAAAATGTTCCATTATTATTCAACTACAAATTTATTATTTCTTAGCTTAATTACCTATTATCAAACCCAAGCCATTATTATTCAATTGTTTGTATAATTTTTATTTTACATAAAATTTCTTATTTTTGCATCCCAATAAATTTAATGAATATGAATGAAAATATAATTTATTTAGTCCCTATTTTAGGTCTAGTTGGACTAATAGTCATGGCGATAAAATCTGCATGGGTTAGCAAACAAGATGCGGGCGATAAAAATATGCAAGAATTAGCTGGCTATATAGCTGATGGAGCTATGGCGTTTTTAAAAGCAGAATGGAAAGTATTAAGCATTTTTGTTGTTTTTGCTGCAGCCTTATTGGCTTATTCAGGAACCATTCACGAAGTAAATGGCAAAGAAATTCATGGCAGTTGGATTATTTCAATTGCATTTATTATTGGTGCTGTATTTTCTGCTACTGCTGGGTACATTGGAATGAAAGTAGCAACAAAAGCAAATGTTAGAACGACACAAGCCGCTCGCACAAGTTTAAAGCAAGCATTAAGAGTTTCATTTACTGGAGGAACAGTAATGGGTTTAGGTGTTGCTGGTTTGGCCGTGTTTGGTCTGGGCGGCCTATTCATTGTTTTCTTAAAAATATTTAACGTTGTTGAGGTAAATAGCGATCAAATGAAAACGGCTATTGAAGTTTTAACAGGCTTTTCTTTAGGTGCAGAATCTATTGCTTTATTTGCACGTGTTGGTGGAGGTATTTATACAAAAGCTGCTGATGTTGGCGCAGATTTAGTTGGTAAAGTTGAAGCAGGAATACCTGAAGATGATGTTCGTAATCCTGCAACTATTGCGGATAATGTTGGTGATAACGTTGGAGATGTTGCTGGTATGGGCGCCGATTTATTTGGTTCGTATGTTGCAACTATTTTAGCGACCATGGTGCTTGGTCAAGAGATTATTGTTAAGGATAATTTTGGCGGCATGGCTCCTATTTTATTGCCAATGGTAATTTGTGGTTTAGGCATTCTTTTCTCAATTGTAGGAACTTGGTTTGTAAAGATTAAGGATGAAAAATCAAATGTTCAAACAGCATTAAATTTAGGCAACTGGTCATCCATGTTAATTACAGTAATTGCTTCTTATTTTATAGTAATTTATATGTTGCCTGAAGGCGTAATTACTTTACGTGGCGTAGAGTTTACTAAAATGGGCGTATTTGGCGCCATTTTGGTTGGAACAGCAGTAGGAGCCATAATGAGTATTGTAACAGAGTATTATACTGCAATGGGAAAACCACCAGTAAATTCTATTATTCAGCAATCTTCAACAGGACATGCCACAAACATTATTGGTGGTTTAGCCGTTGGCATGAAGTCTACTGTTATTCCTATTTTAACTTTAGCTGCTGGTATTATGGGTTCATATTACTGCGCTGGTTTATATGGTGTAGCTATCGCTGCAGCAGGGATGATGGCAACAACAGCTATGCAATTAGCAATTGATGCTTTTGGTCCAATTGCTGATAACGCGGGAGGCATAGCAGAAATGAGTCAATTACCACCAGAAGTTCGTGAGCGCACAGATAATTTAGATGCTGTTGGAAACACAACTGCTGCTACAGGAAAAGGATTTGCTATTGCATCTGCCGCATTAACATCTTTAGCTTTATTTGCTGCTTTTGTTGGTATTGCAGGCATTGATGCCATTGATATTTATAAAGCACCCGTTTTAGCTGGTCTGTTTGTTGGCGCAATGATTCCTTTTATTTTTTCTGCATTGTGTATTCAGGCAGTTGGTAAAGCTGCAATGGATATGGTTCAGGAAGTTCGTCGTCAATTTAGAGAAATTCCTGGTATTATGGAATACAAAGCAAAGCCTGAATATGAAAAATGTGTGGCGATTTCTACGAAAGCATCTATTCGTGAAATGATGTTGCCAGGCGCTATTGCATTAATTACTCCGGTAATTATTGGGTTTGTATTTGGACCAGAAGTTTTGGGTGGTTTATTGGCTGGCGTAACCGTATCTGGTGTGTTAATGGGGATTTTCCAATCCAATGCTGGTGGGGCTTGGGATAACGCTAAAAAATCTTTTGAAAAAGGGGTAATGATTAATGGCGAAATGTTTTATAAAAAGTCTGAACCACATAAGGCATCAGTAACTGGCGATACTGTGGGCGATCCATTTAAAGACACCTCGGGTCCATCTATGAACATATTAATTAAATTAATGTCTATTGTTTCGCTAGTAATTGCACCATATATTGCTGGTATCGGTTCAACAGATAAATCTGAAGCCTGCTGCATGAAAGAAGAAATAATAAAATGTAATATCAACGGACAGGAATACACTTGCACAAGCAAGGAACAATGTGATAGTATTATGAACGCCACTAAAAAAGATATTGCAGAGTTAACAGGTTTATATAACGTAGACGGTGCTCACAGTTCATTGGGCTTTAGTGTAGCGCATTTAATAGCTGATACTAAAGGTTCTATTACAATTGATAGTGGGTATGTATACTTAGACGCTGCAACAGGACCAAAAATCTTTATGCAATTAGATATGACTACAATCAATACTCAAAACAGTATGCGTGATAGTCATTTAAGAGATAAAGAAGAGTTTTTTAACGTAAATAAATATAAAAAAGCAACCTTTGAAGCAACTGAAATTTCTAAAAATGCTGAATTAGGTGAGTTTGCCTATGTTGCAAAAGGTAAATTAACTATAAAAGGGGTTTCAAAAGAAATAGACATGTTATTTAATTATTTTGGATCAAAACCCACATCTGAGTTTGATGCCGCAGGAAAAGAAATGGCAGTAAGCGTTGCCGGTTTTGAAGGCAAATTAAACATTACTTGCAAAGACTTTGGTATTGAATGGGGCGGAACAGCTAAGGTTGAGTTTACAATTGAAGCAGCAAAACCTGCAAATTAATATTAATTTCTTAATAATATTAAAAGCCTGTTTACGTTTATTATACAGGCTTTTTTATTAAAAATATAGTTATTTTTAAAAGCAGCAATCTCATCAATTTCATGAAAATTATCACTTACAATTTAAATGGCATAAGAGCGGCAATGAGTAAGGGTCTTATTGATTGGATAAGCCAAGTAAGTCCTGATGTTTTGTGTGTGCAAGAAATAAAAGCAAACCCAGATCAGGTTGGGGTTTTTGAATTTGAAGAATTAGGATACCATCATTATTGGTATCCTGCTCAAAAAAAAGGATATAGTGGCGTGGCTATTTTTACAAAACAAAAGCCTAAACACATTGAATATGGATGTGGAATAAAAGAATACGACGATGAGGGGAGAATCTTACGCATTGACTTTGAAGAATTTTCGGTAATGAGTGTTTATCATCCGAGCGGAAGCAGTGGAGATTTGAGGCAAGCCTTTAAGATGGAATGGTTAGAGGCGTTTTTAAATTACATAAACCAATTAAAGGCTACTTATCCAAAATTAGTTATTTGCGGTGATTTTAATATTTGCCACAAAGCCATCGATATTCATAATCCAAAATCAAATGCCAATACTAGTGGATTTTTACCCGAAGAAAGAGAGTGGATGGAGCAATTTATTAATTCTGGTTTTGTTGATAGCTTTAGATATTTTAATCAGGAACCGCATCAATATTCATGGTGGAGTTATAGAGCTGGATCAAGAGCAAAAAATTTAGGATGGCGTATTGATTATAACTTTGTTACTGATAATTTAAAAAATAGGATTTCTCGTTCTGTAATTTTGCCAAGCGCCATTCATAGCGACCATTGCCCTGTATTATTAGAAATGAGTTAAATAAAAGGGCTTAAGAAAAGCTTTTATTTTTTTTATTAATTTTTCTGATTACATTTATCTAAGTGCAACAACAATATGTAATAATATTAGCAGGCGGAACAGGAAGTCGAATGAAAAGCGATATTCCGAAACAATTTATCGAATTACAAGGATCCCCAATAATCATACATTCACTCAAACGATTTATAAATTATAATTTAAACATTCAAATAATAATTTGCGTTCACAAAAATTACAAAAGCCACTTAGAAAATATTTTTCAAAAATTTAATCTTGAAACAAAAAATATTCAAATTGTTTTTGGGGGCGACACGAGATTCCAATCTGTAAAAAACGGTTTAAATTTAATACAAGACTTAGATGCGGTTGTCGGGATACATGATTCAGCAAGGCCATTCGTTTCTTTAAAAACCATACAAAATTGTTTTGAAACAGCTGCTATTAAAGGCAACGCTATTCCTTGTATTTCTATAAACGAAAGTTTAAGAAAAATAAGTAATAATATAAATAGTTCTATTAACCGGAATGAATATAAAATAATTCAAACTCCGCAATGCTTTTTGGTTTCTAAAATTAAAAAGGCATTTGAACAAGAATATAATTTTGTGTTTACAGACGACGCAACTGTTTTAGAAACGATAGGAGAAAAAATTGTTTTAGTAGAAGGAAACGAAGAAAACATAAAAATCACATCGCCTCACGATTTATTAATTGCAAAAGCGCTAATACATGAGGAGTGAAGACATTATTTATTCGCTAGAAATCACTGCAAAGTTATTAGAGCTTCACAATGAGAATCCTTTTAAAATAAAAGCATATTCAAATGCGGCCTATAAGTTTTCGAAATTGCGTTTTGATTTTGAAGGAAAGACCCAATTAGAAATTCAATCAATAGAGGGAATAGGGAAGGGGATATCAGAAAAAGTTTTCGAATTAATGAGCACGGGCAAATTAAAAGAATTAAGTGATCTGATTGAAAAAACGCCCTCAGGATTAATTGAAATGCTTGGAGTTAAAAGCTTAGGGCCAAAAAAAGTTAGACAATTATGGCAAGAATTACAAATAGAAAGCGTTGGCGAACTATTGTATGCTTGCAGCGAAAATAGACTTACTTCACTCAAAGGATTTGGAGAAAAAACTCAGTTACAAATAAAACAAAATATTGAATTTAAAATTTCGAATAATAATAAATTTCATTTTGCTTCCATCGAAAAGCCATTAAATGAAGTTGTTCAAATATTGTCCATACAAAATCCACAATTAAAAATAAGCTTGGTTGGTCAGGTAGCAAGAAAATGTGAAATCATTGATAATATTGAATTATTAATTGGCGGTAAAATTTTAATTGATTTAAAACAACAAACAGAAAGTCTGCCATTGCCAATAAATTATATTTTTTGTGAAGAAAAAGATTTTTATTATAAATTGGTTGAATTAACTTCTACCTCCGAACATTTACAAAAAATAAAATTTAGCTCACTAACAAAGCGAGAGTATTCTAATTCAGAAGAAATTTATTCGAGTTTAGGATTGCAATATATTGTTCCAGAATTACGAGAAGGTTTGGCTGAGGTTGAACTAGCAAAAGAAAATAAGTTGCCCGAACTTATAAAAGTTGAAGACTTAAAGGGAGCGCTTCATAATCACACCACTTATAGCGACGGAGCCAATACTTTAAAAGAAATGGCAGATTATTGTAAAAGTTTGGGATATGAGTATTTAGGAATTTGCGATCATTCTAAAACAGCATTTTATGCTCAAGGATTAAGTATTGAAAGAGTATTAGAACAACAACAAGAAATAGATCAATTAAATTCTCAGTACCAGTCTTTTAAAATTTTAAAAGGGATAGAAAGCGATATTTTAAATGATGGTTCTTTAGATTATCCTGATGAAATTTTAAAATCATTTGATTTCGTGGTTGCATCTATTCATTCTAATTTAAAAATGAATGAAGAAAAAGCAACCGAACGTTTAATTAAAGCTATTGAAAATCCATACACCAATATTCTTGGCCATCCAACTGGCAGATTATTATTAGCACGAACAGGATATTCTATTAATCATAAAAAGGTTATAGATGCTTGTTCGGCCAACAAAGTGAGTATTGAATTAAACGCGCATCCATATCGCTTAGATATTGATTGGCGATGGATTCCTTACTGTTTAGAAAAAGGAATTAAGATTTCTATTAATCCTGATGCGCATCATTTACTTGGCCTTCACGACATGTATTATGGCGTATGTGTTGCCAGAAAGGGCTTGTTAGATAAAGCAAATTGTTTAAATTCATTTTCATTAAATGACTTAAATTTATTTTTTAAGAAATAATGCCAATCCTAAATTCAATAGCAAGCTGGCTTATGAAAAAGCGAATGCATCAAATAGAGCTATTCGTAAAATATCCAATTGATGTTCAGCAAGAGTGGATGTATAGTTTATTGAAAGACGCCTCAAAAACTAAGTTTGGTAAAAAAAATCATTTTACAGACATTAAGAATTACGAGCAGTTTAAAGAACAAATTCCATTAAATGATTACGATAGTTTAAAGCCTTATATTGAAAGAACACGAAGGGGGGAGCAAAATTTATTATGGCATAGCGAAATTAAATGGTTTGCAAAAAGTAGTGGCACTAATGAAAAGAGTAAGTTTTTGCCGGTAAGCCAAGAAAGCCTAAACGGTTGCCATTATAATGCCGGCAGAGATATGATAACCTTACACTGCTTCAATAATCCAGAAACAGAGTTGTTTAGGGGAAAAAATTTGGCATTAGGAGGAAGTTTTAAGGAAGATCAATTTGAAAACCACAATTCTTTTCATGGAGATGTTAGCGCTATTATTATTCAAAACTTACCCATGTGGGCAGAATTTTTTAGAGCACCAGAAACCAGTATCGCACTAATGGATGAGTGGGAGGGAAAATTAGAAAAAATGGCACTTAGTATGATGAACGAAAATGTAACAAGTTTAGCGGGAGTGCCAAGTTGGATGCTAGTTTTATTAAATCGAATTTTAGAAAAAAAGAAAGCGAAAACAATTAACGAGGTTTGGCCAAATTTAGAAGTATACTTTCATGGTGGAGTAAGTTTTGAACCCTATAAAGAACAGTTTTTAAATTTATTTAATAATAATAAAGTAAATTTTTTACAACTTTATAGTGCCTCCGAGGGATTTTTTGGCATTCAAGATCAAGTTAAAAGCGACGAGATGTTATTGATGTTAGATTATGGAATTTTTTACGAGTTTATTGAGTTAAAAGAATCAGTTGCAAAAACAGAGCAGGTTATTAATTTGGAAGAAGTGAAAATAGGATTAGATTACGCAATGGTAATTACAACAAATGCAGGCTTGTGGCGTTATCAATTGGGCGATGTTATTAAATTCACAAGTACTAATCCCTATCGATTTAAAATTAGTGGTAGAACAAAACAGTATATTAATGTTTTTGGCGAAGAATTAATGGTTCATAATGCAGACCTTGCCATTGCTAAGGCTTGTGAAAAAACGCACGCAACAGTTAAAGATTATACTGTTGGACCTTTATTTATGAAAAAAAAATCGGGCGCTCATGAATGGTTAATAGAATTTATTAAAGAGCCGAATAATTTTGATTTTTTTATATCCGTATTAGACGATACTTTAAAAAAACAAAACAGCGATTATGAAGCTAAAAGATATAATGATTTTGTTTTACACTTGCCTATTGTGAGAAAAATGCCAAAAAATAGTTTTTATGCTTGGTTAAAATTAAATAATAAAATAGGGGCTCAATATAAAGTGCCTCGATTAAGCAACGACCGTAAAGTATTAGAAGAAATCTATAATTTAAGTAAGACCTTGTGATTTTTTTAAAGAAATATATTTTTATTTTATTAATTTTTATTAGCGTCTCATTTACTCAAGGAGATAAAAAAGCGCAAGTTGAGATTATAAGCCCCCTTGATTTTTTTACTATAGATAATTTGGGTAATATTTATACGGTAAAGAATGATGAGGTTGTAAAATTTTTGCCCAATGGAAAATTTTTTGCTCGCTACAGTAATTTAAAACTTGGCAAGATTGCATCTATAGACGCCACCAATCCGTTAAAAATTATTTTATATTATCGCGACTTTCAAACTATCGTTTTTTTAGATAATCAACTTTCAGCAAATAGCGAAGCGGTTTTATTAGATGCCATAGGCTTGGAACAGTCTGAATTGGCTTGCGCAGGTTCGAATAATAGTTTTTGGATTTACAATAAACAAAACAATGAATTAATTCGCTTCAACGAAAATTTAAAAAAAGTAACTGCGACTGGAAATTTAAAACAAATTTTAAAAACAGATTTAACGCCTAACTATATGATTGAACATAATGGTTTTTTGTTTTTGAATTGCCCTAATAATGGCATTTTTGTTTTTGATATGTTTGGTTCTTACAGCAAATTAATAGCAATAAAAGAATTAAAAGAATTTAGTATAATTGAAAAAGCGATTTATTATAAAAAAGACAGTGTTTTTTGTAGCTACAATTTAAAAGATTTTGAAGAAGTTTGTAAGCCTTTAATTAATAATAAATTTATTTTAGGTATAAAATACATAAACAAAAAAATATATTTTGGCTATAAAGATTCTTTGGTAATTAAAACGCTTTAAAATTAAGCGTCGTAATCAATAACTACTTTTTCGCTTAAAGGATGAGACTGACAAGTTAAAATAAAACCCTCATCTACTTCGGCATCAGTTAAAGCAAAATTAGCATCCATTCTTACTTTTCCCTCTATTACTTTTGCTCTGCAAGTGCAACATACAGCTCCTTTGCAGCTAAAAGGGGCGTCAACTCCTGCTTCAATAGCGGCATCTAAAATACTAATTCCTGAAGTTTTAAGATTAAAAGTAGTTTCAATTCCATATTGCAATACTTTTATACTTGCATTAACATTACCACTAAATTTTTTTTCATCAGAATCAATCGCCTCAATAACTGAAGAAAAGTATTCGATATGAATTTTATCTTTTGCGATTTTGAGAGAGTCTAAAGTAGATTTTATATTTTCCATCATAGCCCCTGGCCCACAAATAAAATATTCGTCAGCGGCAACACTACCAAAATTCTCGATTAAGGCCAGTGCCTTATCTTTTGTAATAATTCCTGTTTGAAGGGCAGAAATTTCAGATTGAGGCTGATCAAAAATATAAATAATTTTTAAAGCAGGGAATTGTTTTGAGATGCTATCAAGCTCTGATTTAAAGATTGTACTTTCTTCATTTTTATTCGCATAAAATAGTGTAATGCTGCTTTGTTTCTCGATATATAAAACACTTTTAATAATACTCATCATTGGTGTAATGCCGCTTCCGCCAGCAAGTAAAACATAATGTTTTTTATTTACGCCTGATAAAATTGTATGAAAGCTTCCCATTGGAGTCATCACGTCCACATTATCGCCTACTTTTAACTCTCTATTAATAAAAGTAGAGGCTTTTCCTCCATTTACCTCTTTAATAGCCACTCTTAATTCTTTATCGTAAGGACTAGAACATAAACTATAGGAGCGACGAATTTCTTCGCCATTTAATTTTAATTTTAGGGTAATATACTGCCCTTGTTTAAATTGGTATTCAGGTTGTTGTTGAGGTGGTATATCAAAAGCAACCGAAACCGCATCTGTAGTTTCGCGCTTAATATCTTTAACTTTTAAGGTATGAAAACGGGCCATAATTAGTATAAATAGACTGCAAAAATAATCCTTTAATAAGCTATAAAAAAATTTATTTAAGTTAAACAAAGTCAAACAAATACTTGTTTATCTTCTAAATACATTTTTTTGAATAAACCACATAAATTCTATCTTTGTAGTAACTATATTAATTTAGTATAAATGGAAACGATTAATCTTGAAGATTTGTTTGAAGCCAAGTTGGCAAAAAACGAAATGATTGAGCCAAAAGATTGGATGCCCGAAAATTATCGTAAGCATCTAATTCGTCAAATTTCTCAGCATGCTCATAGTGAGATTGTAGGAATGCTTCCAGAAGGCAATTGGATTACTAGAGCCCCAAGTTTAAGAGCTAAATTAATATTGTTGGCAAAAGTTCAAGACGAGGGTGGGCATGGCTTATATTTATATACAGCTGCCGAATCTTTAGGAATTACTCGCGAAGAAATGTTAGACGCCTTACTAACTGGAAAAGCAAAATATTCATCTATTTTTAATTATCCTACATTAAGCTGGGCCGATGTTGGGGCCATAGGCTGGCTAGTAGATGGAGCCGCTATTATGAATCAGGTTATGTTACAGAGATCCTCTTATGGCCCATATAGTAGAGCGATGGTTCGTATTTGTAAAGAAGAAAGTTTTCATCAACGCCAGGGTTATGAAATTATGACCCAACTATCATTTGGAACTAGTGAACAAAAAGAAATGGCCCAAGACGCTTTAAATCGCTGGTGGTATCCAACATTAATGATGTTTGGTCCTCCAGATGTTGAAAGTCCGAATAGCGAAAATGCAATTAAGTGGAGAATTAAACGCGAAACAAATGATCAACTTCGTCAACGTTTTATAAATCAAACGGCTATTCAAGTTGAATACTTAGGACTAGTTGCACCAGATAAAAACTTAAAATGGAATGAAAAAAAACAGGGCTACGATTATAGTGACCCAGATTGGAATGAATTCAAAAGTGTGATAAAGGGAAATGGAATTTGTAATAAAGATCGATTATTATCTCGAAACAATTCTCATAAAAATGGCGAATGGGTTCGCGAAGCGGCTATTGCATATGGAAAAAAGCAAGAGCAAGAATCAAAAGCAGCATAAAAAGAATATCAACCAAATTAAATTTTTTTAAATTAGTACTAATGAATAAAGATAGTCAGGGAGAATTATGGGAAGTGTTTGTTCAAAAAAAATCAGGCCAGCCTTTTGTTCATTGTGGGAATTTGCATGCGTATGATAAAGAAATGGCTTTACAAAATGCCAGAGATTTGTATACTAGAAGAGGCGAAGGCATGTCGTTGTGGATTGTTTTAAGTAGCTCAATTGTTGCCAGTAGCCCAGAAGATGCCGGTTCATTTTTCGAACCATCTAACGATAAAATTTACAGACACCCTACTTTTTATCAAATACCTGATGGGATTGGGCACATGTAAAAATATTTTTTAAGGGATAGCTCTGACAAATAATTGATATTCAAATTATTTTATTAAATGAAAGATTCATTATATAATTATACATTAAGATTAGGTGACACAAGCTTAATTTTAGCACAAAGATTAAGCGAATGGACTGGACACGGCCCTTTTTTAGAAGAAGATTTAGCCTTAACAAACATAGCGCTCGATATTTTTGGACGAGCTAAAGGTTTATTAGAATATGCTGCAAAAAAAGAAGGTAAAGGAAGAACAGAGGACGATTTAGCTTTTTTTAGAAGCGATAGAGAGTTTTTTAATTTATTAATTACTGAACAGCCAAATGGAGATTATGCAAAAACGATGATTCGTCAGAGCATTATCGATTGTTTTGATTTATTATTTTATACCGAATTAGCGAAAAGCAAAGATTTAACATTAGCCGGCATAGCATCAAAATCTGTAAAAGAAATAACATATCATAAACGCCATAGTTTTAGTTGGGTGGTTCGATTTGGAAACGGAACGGAAGAGAGCTTTTCGCGCTTACAAAAAGGGCTTAACGAAATTTGGGCATACTCGGGCGAATTATTTGAAATGAATGAGGACGATCATAACTTAATAAAAGATGGCATTGCCGTTGATTTAGATTCTTTAAAACAAAAATGGGAATTAGAAATTAAGGACTTGTTTGAAAAAGCAAATTTAGTAATTCCCGAAACATTGTTTATGCAACAAGGCAGTAGAAAAGCATTGCATAGTGAGTATTTGGGTTATATATTAGCCGAAATGCAATCGATTCCAAGAATGCACCCTAATGCAAAATGGTAATAAAATGATATGGCGAGTAAAAACATATGGAAAAAAGTTAGCCCTTATTTTGTTGACATTTGGCAATATGTTATCATTATTATTATTATGATTGTGGCAGCCATTTTTATTCTTTAAGAATAGATTTTTGTTAAATAAGCTTTTGTTAAAGATGCATACTAAAGAAGAAGTCTTCGCATTACTTTCTGAAATTCCAGACCCAGAAATTCCGGTTATATCTATAGTAGAATTAGGGGTAATTCGTGAAATTTTAATAGAGGGTAATCACATCGAAGTTTTTATTACGCCCACCTATAGTGGATGCCCTGCAATGAAACAAATGGAAGACGATGTTAGAAAAAAATTAAGCGAAAATGGGTTTGATGAAATTAAAAGTACAATTATTTATTCACCTGCCTGGACGACCGATTGGTTAAGCGAGGAAGCAAAGTTAAAGCTTCAAAATTATGGCATTGCTCCGCCAGAAGAAACAACTTCTGATAAATCTTTTTTAACTAATTCGAAAAAAAATATTACTTGCCCAAGGTGTAAAAACAAAAACACAGTAATGATTTCTCAATTTGGAAGCACTGCATGCAAAGCTCTTTATCAATGCAAAGAATGTTTAGAGGCTTTTGATTATTTTAAATGCATTTAATTTAAAATTTATAATTTTTATTTTCTCCAATTCTCCAGCCGCTTAATTTTTCGATTAAAAAAATAATTTTATATTTTATATTTATTTTTACTTTACGTTTATCATAAATAAAATTCCATTGAGCATTTTTAATTCTTGTTTCAAAAACAGCAGGATGAGTGCCATTATAAATTTCTAATAGATCAGCGTTGCCGTAATCAAAATCTTTTTTATCTGGAATATTATTTTTTATCCATTTATCGTTGTGCCACATTTTATGAAAACTTTTCTGTTTAGCCTGTTGAGCTATAGGCGGCTTTACCCATCCATAATGGTATATAAATGCTCCGGTTTTTTTAACCCTTAATTTATGATCATTAATCATTCTAAAACCTTGTGCATCTTTATAAGAACGAATTTTTTTATTATTTCTAATAATACGAATTTCATTTTTATACCAACCACTGCCGATTCCAATATAATTATAATGGCCATAAAAATGTTTATATTCAAATAATAAGCCATCAATAGATTGATCATCTTTATAAAGGGCCATGTTCTCTTTTATTTTATTGAGATCGTTTTCGTGAACACATTCATCGCTTTGAATATAAAAACACCAATCAAAATCATTCGGAATTGCATCAAACACTTTATTCGTTTCAATAGATAAAACTTTACCCCCTTCCCTTAAATTATCATCCCAAACAGTATCTATTATTTTTATTTTCTCTGAATTAATTGATGAAATTAGTTTACGGGTATCGTCGTCGCTTTTTCCAACGCCTACATAAAATTCATCGCATAATATTAATATTGAATTAATTGCTTCAACAACAGGATAATCGTATTTAATAGCGTTGCGAATAATTGTAAAGCCTGCAATTTTCATAATAATTATTTAAAACTTATAGCTAATTCTGAAGTTAAAAAGCAATAAATTGTTTGCGCACATTATAAAAAGCCATTTCAAATTTTATTTAACAAAATAGAGTCGAAATTAAGAAAGAATACGCATTAAATAAAAAAAACAACTTAGGTTTTTTGTAACTCAATAACGGTAATTTCAGGCCAAATACCTAATCTGCCGGGATAGCCTAAAAAACCTAGTCCTCTATTGACATATAAGTATTGACTGCCTTTCTTATATAAGCCGGCCCAATTTTTATAAATATATTGAACCGGGCTCCATTTAAATCCTGGAATATCTATACCAAATTGCATTCCATGAGTGTGACCGCTTAAAGTTAAATCTATGTCATTGTATTTTGTTTCTTTTAAAACTTGATAATCCCAATGAGAAGGATCGTGTGATAATAAAATTTTAAATGGATAGGACTCTGTTCCTGCATGAGCAATATCAAGCTTACCATATTTAGGAAATCTAAGATTACCCCCCCAGTTTTCGACGCCTAATAAAGCAATTTTTTGTCCGTTTTTTTCAATAGGAACATTTTCATTCATCAATAAACGCCATCCACATTCAGCATGAATATTTTTTAAGTTATTTAAATTTTCTTTTTTTGCATCAGAGCTTTCCCATACTTTATAATCGCCATAATCATGATTTCCCAAACAGGAGTATACGCCAAAAGGCGCTTTTAACATTTTAAATGCTTCTATGTAAGGCTTCGTTTCAGCTGCTTCGTTATTTACCAAATCGCCAGTAAATAAAATAATATCTGGTTTTTGTTCTAAGCTAAGATTAAAAGCTTTTACTAAAGGGTCGGCATTCATAAAACTTCCACAATGTATGTCGGACAATTGAACAATCTTAAATCCAATAAATTCGTCTGGTAAATTTGGAAACGAAATATTTACTTTATGAATTTTGTATTTATATGCGCCACGAACAATGCCATAAACCAAGCCAATAGCAGGAATAACAGTAAAAGCGATGGCCAGTTGACTAAAAAATTTTAAACGACTTATCCCTTCATTTGAACCTATGGAAGAAGTGATTTCTCTTTTTTTAAATAAAGCGATAAGCCATTTAAACAAACGGATTAAATCGTCAACAATTAAAAAAGTACATCCAATTAATTTACACAATAAAATAATTAAGAAAACCGAACAAACAAAGCGAAAAAAGTTATTCCATTGGGGAGGGGGGTAAAACAAAGAAACCAGGCCAATGAATATACTTATCCCCATTAAAAAGTAAGTAGCAAATAATATAATGGATTTTTTATTTTGAGAAAAGTCTTGAATAAAAGTTTTTACCGCTTGAAAGAAATAAAATTCAATAAACGCAATAAAGAGAAAAACAAGTAGAAACCGCAAAAACATCAACAACAAATTTACAAAATTATAGACAAATCGTATTTACAAATCAATGTTAATTAATTCCAAAATTAATAGTTTGTTAATTAAAGGTTTCGCTTACTTTTGAAGATGAAAATAAAATCACAATTGATCTCATCATGACAAAAAAAATAAATATTGGAATTATTTTTGGAGGTCAAAGCAAAGAGCGTGAAATTTCATTTGCTGGCGGAAGAACCGTATATGACAATTTGAATAAATTTTTATTTCATGCGGTACCAATTTTTGTAGATAGTTTCGGAAATTTTATTGAACTTAATTGGGAATTTATTTATAAAGGGACAATTCGTGATTTTTATCCACCTGTAGAAGCTTTGCCAATTAAGAATTCGTTTCAGTTGTACGCCGAAAATTTAGGAGATTTAAACCTTGCTGAACAGGAGCAGCTTATTTCAAAAATTGGCTATAAAATTAGTATAGCAGATTTAAAACAAAAAATAGATTTTGCTTTTTTATGTTTACATGGGCCTTATGGCGAAGATGGGCGAATTCAAGGGCTATTTGAATTTAATCAAATACCCTATAGCGGTTCAGGGATTTTAGCATCAGCAATTGGCATTGATAAAGGAATACAAAAAGAAATGATGGTAGGTCGGGGATTTAATAGCCCAAATTATATTATCATTAAAAGAAAAGATTGGATTGAAGGAGGAGAAGCAAAGCCCTTCGAATTAGTAAAAGAAAAGATTGGATTTCCATGCGTAGTAAAGCCAGCCAATCAGGGATCAAGCATTGGTGTTAGTATATTAAATACCGAAAATGAATTTGAGTTTATGTCTGCGGTTGAAAAAGCATTATTTACCCGCTGGATAGACGCTTCACAATGGCAGAGTTTTTCGGACGAAGAAAAAATTAATTATGTTAAAATTCTGGCTGATATTAAAGAGGGAATAGGAATGCCCCTAGTGGTTAGCTATCCTCACGATTTGCAAGCTCCAATTATTAATGACCCAAATGTATTGTTAGAATTTTTGAATGCCAATTTAAAAACAGATGGATTTGTAGTTGAGAGTTTAGATGGAGAAAGTACGGTTTTGGTAGAGGGGTTTATTGAAGGAAAAGAATTTAGTTGTATTGTTTTAGAGGACGAAAAAGGAATAGCCATTGCTTTGCCACCAACCGAAATAATAAAAGGAAAAGAATTATTTGATTACCGAAGTAAATATTTGCCAGGACTATCTCGAAAGATTACACCAATTGATTTGCCCGACCTTCAAATCGAAGCAATTCGGAAAGAATGTGAAAGATTATTTTATGAGTTGCATTTTGATGTTTATGCCCGCATAGATGGTTTTTTAAGTATAGATGGAAAAATATTTTTAAACGATCCCAATACAACAAGTGGCATGATGCCTTCGTCTTTCTTTTTTCATCAAGCTGCCGAAATAGGACTGAGCCCTTCACAATTTCTAACCTTTATTATTCGTACCTCACTTTCGAAAAGGCTTGTTCAGTCTAAAGGGAATTCAAAATATAAAGCGTTGTTGCATCAATTAGACGAACAAATTATTAAAGACAAGAAAGCAAATGGCACAAAAAAAAGAGTCGCGGTTATTTTAGGTGGTTACTCTTCTGAAAGACATATTTCTGTTGAAAGCGGAAGAAATGTGTTTGAAAAATTAGCTTCGTCAGAAAAATACACGCCATTTCCTGTTTTTTTAACTGGAAACAAAAATGAGCATCAACTATATCAAGTGCCTATTAATTTATTATTAAAAGATAACGCAGATGATATAAAAGAAAAGCTAGAAAATTTTAAAATTCATGAGGTAATTAAAAACATTATGCGACAATGTTCGGCCATTACTTCTAAATATGCGTCCAACAATCATTCCGAATCACCTGAAATTTTATCATACGAGCTTCTTAAACAAAAATCAGATTTGGTTTTTATTGCTTTACATGGAAGGCCGGGAGAGGATGGGGCTATTCAGCAAAAGTTAGAAGAGATTGGTTTACCATATAATGGATCTAATAAAGAAAGTTCATCTATTACTATAGATAAATATCGCACCAACGAAATATTAAAATCAAATGGTTTTTTAATTGCAGATCATCTTTTAATTTCAAAGCAAGATTGGTTAACAGATAAACAAAGATTTTTACCTCTATTACAACATCAAATTAAGTATCCTTTTATTGCTAAGCCTGTTGACGATGGATGTAGTAGTGCAGTTAAGAAAATAAATAATATTGAAGAGTTTGAAGCATTTTGTATATTGTTATTTAGAGAGGCTGAAGAATTAGATTTAGCAGCGGCGAATATTTTACATATAAAATCAAAAGAAGAGTTTCCTCAAAAGCAAGTTGTTTTAGTAGAAGAATTAATTAGCAAAAAAGATGCAATTCATTTTATAGAAATTACAGGCGGGATGATTACTTCCTTTAATCAAGAAGCAGAAATTGTTTATGAAGTTTTCGAGGCATCTGAAGCTTTGGCTGACGGAGAAATTTTAACATTAGAAGAAAAATTTTTAGCTGGACAAGGACAAAACATTACGCCAGCTCGTTACGCTAAAGGACTTGATGATCGTCAAAAAATAAGCGAACAAGTAAAACAAACATTAGGAGCTGCTGCAAAAGTTTTGGGCATAAATGGATATTGCCGCATTGATGCCTTTGTTAGAGTTTATTCCGATAATAAATCTGAAGTTATTTTTATTGAAGTGAATTCTTTGCCGGGTATGACACCAGCTACTTGTATTTTTCATCAAGCGGCAATTAATAATTACAAGCCCTATGAGTTTATTGACAAAATCTTAGATTTTGGAGAGAGGCGAATGGGTTTAAAATAATTTTACAAGCTTAATATTCAGAACTTCCATCAGCTTTAATTTTTAAATAAAGAGCTAACTCTTCAAATAAATAACGTTTAGACCTAAACAATTTTATTTAAATTTTGGTCGATAAAAAATGCCGTTCACCTATTTTTGTATTAATAATTAAAAAAAGTTGTTTTTAAATTACTGAAAATCAAATTGTTATATTTTGTTTTGTTTTTAACAAATTTTATGTTTAACTATGTTATGTGGAGTTCAGAACCCACAATAAAAAACGGGGAGTTTTCTGAAAATCCTTAAGAGTAAGAATAAAATTTAATATTAATAACTATGATTTATTTTATTTTTTTATTGCCATTATTAGGATATATTTTGTCTAAATGGATAAATGAAGAGCCTAAAGGCCTTTTTAAACAGGAGGTTTTGTCGACTTCAATAAGTCAAAACCCCTCATGGCATTTGCCAATTGTTATTATTGGGTTTTTAATGTCCTTTTTGATTAATGTTTTCGTTTATTCTGTTTTTGCAATAACAGGTATAATTTCAAAATTTATAGAGTTTATAAAATGGCTTTACCATAACATATTAGAACCAATATGGAATGTAATCAAAAAAATCTGCATAATGATTGCTGAAATTATTGTAATGATTATAAAAATTTCCATTCATTATTTAGTTAAAATTCCTCTTGATATATTAATTAAAGTTATTAACTCTGTTACTTATACTCTTAATTGGAGCAACTATTACAGAACTTTTAAAGTAATTGCTATTGGTTCTTTTGCTGCAGGGTTTTTAATATTCATTGGTCATTTATCAGAAATACCTCAAATTGGTTCAATAGGTTCTCCATTTGTACTTGCTATTACCTTGACTTGGGTTGTTGGATTGGTTTCTTTTGGAAATCACCAAAATGGTAAGCGGGCTGCAATTTTTGCTTTATCTGTGATTGGCCTTATTCTTGGCATATTTGCATTATTATATGTTACTAACTTGCTAGATTCGATTACAAGCTGGGGAGGTGTTTTTGCAGGATTATTATATTCGCCCTCTTTGGTTTCAATATCTTTAGCAATTTTACTAATTATAACTGTAGTTTTTATTACAAATGTTGGGGCCATATATATTAACTCTGATGCCGCGAATTTAAGTTTTACTGACAATTTAAAAGGATGTCTTCGCCATTCATTCAATAGAAGCTGGTCTTTTATTGTACAACCAATTTTTGCAATTGCTATAGGCGCATTAATTGTTGTAATTCCATATTTATTATTAAATTTTAGTGCAGATTCTGTTTTAAAAGAAAAAATTGTAAGCCCTACTTTATCTTCTACTTTTAAATCGCTAAATGAAGAAATAAATAAGATAAATATTAATCCATCACAGATTATGAATGATGTAAATTTTTCTCAAACGGAATTTGATAAAGCAATTCTTGACGTGGAAAAAAAAATAGAGTTAGAACTTAAAATTTCCGAAAACAATAGATATTCTAGTTATTTTTCAAAGGCTATTATTAATGGGATAACATATAAAATTGAGCCTGTTGCAACTGCAAAAGAAATAGAAGATGAAATTAATAAATCAAAAATATATAAAGACAATCAAGAGAAATCAAAACTTGAAGCCCTTAAAAATATTGACGCACAATTAGCGCAATCAAAAGCAAGCGGCGACTCTGATCCAAAAAAAATAGCTGATCTAAATACTAAGCGCCAAAGAACTGATAAATATTATAGTGCAGAAATTACAGGACTACAGGCAAAAATTAAATATCAAGAAGGAAACTCTATCCGGTATAACTTAACATATTTATTTTTTCTTTTAGCAAGTGGAATTTTGTTTTCTATTCTAATTGCATTAATAGCAAATATTTATGCTGCAAGCGTTAAGCCAGTATATGAAATGTGGTCTTCAAATTTTATTATTGAAAAAGTAAATGAAGCAAGAAGTAAGAACTCTTATCAACCTTGGGTTGGCATATTACTAATAGGATTATTAGCATTAGGAAGTGGAGGTTTTGGCAGCAAATCAATTAATGGAATAAAAATGATGTTGATGAGTAAGGAAACTTCTGATACAATTTTTACAGGTGAAGAAGATGCTTTGGAAGCAAGAGAGCAGGCGATATTAGATTCTATCGCTTCAGCTGAAGAAGCAGCCAATCAAGCTGCTGCTGCAATATCTGCAGAGGAGAATAGAGTCCGTATTGAAGATTCAATTGCTGCTGCTTTAATTAATTCACAACAAAGTTCGGAAGATTTTATTAACGCTGAAAATGGTATAGGCGAATAAGAGCTTGTCGCCATTGTGCTTATGATGATTAAAAATTAATGCTATAATCATAAACCTCTAAAAGTTTTACTTTTAGGGGTTTATTGATTTTAAATAGAGATTAATTTAGACATAGAAAAAATTTATAGTTTATAAATAAAATAATTAAATCATTCAATTAGGCAGTACCAGTCTTTCTAACTCCTGTAGTTTTTTTAACGCCCACACTTGTTTTGGTTTTTGAAGAAGCTTTAGTGACTGTTTTTTTTATTTTAGCTTTTTCATCTGTTTTTAATGCGACACTTTTGTCATCTCCTGTTTTATTTTCTTCCTTTTCCTTAAGGCTCCCAGTTAATTGAAGTGTGTTGTACCAAGTAATTAACTTTCGCATATTACTAACATATACACGTTCTTTGTCATATTCAGGCAAAACCGTTTCAAAATAGGCGGCCATTTCTTTATCATCAACTTTATTGTCAATTGCGGCGCCTCCTTTTTCTTTGTCAAAAATAGAAGACATTATCGCCTCTAAGGGCTTATCCTCTCCGGTGGTAAACATGCTAATATCTGATAAGGTAGATACTTTTGTAGAAGCATACACATTTATTCGTTTTTTGTCAGACAAGCCTTCAACAATAATACCGTTTTTACTTTGTGCTACAATTTTAAATAAGCCAGGTTGCCCAGAAATAGAAATTATGCCAGTTAAGTCAATCATAAAATTTTGTTTTTGTTCTTAGATTAGCAAAGATAAGTTTTTAATGAGAAATAAAAATTTTTTTTATTTTTTGATTCATAATCAATTAATTAGCTCTATTTGACTTTAAACTTTTTTTGGATATTATTTTGAATTAAGTCGTTGTTGTTTTTAAATGCTTTAATAAGTAATTTAGCCATTATTAATTATTTTAAATAAAAAATAAGCTAATGAAATATCAGGCAATAGACAACGCGTTATTTATTGAAAACAGAAAAAAATTTAAAAATAATTTAAAGCCTAATTCTTTAGGCATTTTTGTTAGTAACGACATTATGCCTACCAATGCTGATGGCAGTATGGGATTTAAACAAAACAGCGATTTGTTTTATTTAAGTGGTATAGATCAAGAAGATACAATTTTGGTTATTTTTCCGGATGTTAAAGACGGTAAGCATAAAGAAATTTTATTTATTAAAGAAACTAGCGAATTAATTGCTATTTGGGAAGGCGCGAAGTTAAATAAAGCCGAAGCAACTTCGGTTAGCGGCATTGAGCATATTTATTGGATTCAGGATTTCGACAAAATCATGAAGCCTTTTATTCTGCAGGTTAATAATATATATTTAAATGCAAACGAACATGCTCGTAATTCTAGTTTAGTAGAGTCGGCACAAGATCGTTTTAATAAAAAAATTCGCGTTTCGTTTCCTTTACATAATTATGAGAGAAGCGCACCCATTATGCATAATATCCGTTCTGTGAAAAGTGCTCAGGAAATTGATTTAATTCAACAAGCTTGTGATATCACCGAAAAAGGGTTTAGAAGACTATTATCTTTTGTTAAACCTAGCGTTTGGGAATATGAAATTGAAGCAGAGTTGATACACGAATTTATTTCTAATCGTTCTCAAGGATGGGCATATGGCCCTATAATTGCAAGTGGAGCTAGCGCCTGCGTTTTGCATTATGCTGAAAATAACAAACAATGTAAAGATGGTGATGTTATATTGTTGGATGTGGCGGCTGAGTATTCAAATTATGCTAGTGATTTAACTCGATGTATACCCGTGAATGGGAAATTTACTAAGAGGCAAAAAGAAGTTTATAATGCTGTTTTACGAGTGCATCGCACCGCAGCTAAACAATTATTGCCTGGACAAACATTTGAAAATTATAATAAGTTTGTTGGTGAAATAATGACAGAAGAATTGCTAAAGTTGAGCTTGCTAAAAACAACTGATGTAAAAAATCAAAATCCTAATTGGCCTGCTTATAAAAAATATTTTATGCACGGCACTTCTCATTTTTTAGGACTAGACGTTCATGATGTTGGATTGTTTTCGGAGCCCATGCGAGCCGGGATGGTTTTTACTGTTGAGCCAGGAATTTATATTCCAGAAGAGGGTTTAGGAATTCGTTTAGAAAATAATTTAATGATTACCACTACTGGGCAAATGGATTTAATGAAAAACATTCCAATTGAAACAGATGAGATAGAAGAATTAATGGGGAAATAATTTATGTCAACTGTTTAATTTTTACAAATTATCAATAAAGTAATTACAAATTTTTTCCATTAAATGCGAGCGGTCTTTACCAAGCACATTATGTTGGTGGCCCGGATAAACATAATAATCTAATTGTTTACCATTGTCTACCGATTTTTTTTGATACATCACACTATGTTGCCAAACAACCACATCATCTTGTGAGCCATGAATCATTAAAAGTTTACCTTGTAATTTATCTGTATAATTTAATAAATTATTTTTATCATAACCTTCTTTGTTTTCTTGAGGGGTATCCATATATCTTTCTCCATACATAATTTCATAGTAACTCCAATCAATTACTGGTCCTCCAGCGACACCTACTTTAAAAACTCCCGGATAACGGGTCATTAGAGAAGTCGTCATAAAGCCACCATAACTCCAACCATGAACCCCTAAGCGACTTGCATCTACAAAAGGTAAAGATTTTAAATAATCAACACCCGCTAATTGATCTTCCATTTCTTTTGTGCCGAGTTGGCGATGAATAATTTGTTCAAATGCTTTGCCTCGATAGGAAGTTCCTCTGCCGTCTAAAGTAAAAATAATAAAACCTTTTTGAGCCATGTATTGATACCAAAGTTCTCCACCGGCCATCCAAGTGTTTGTTACCATTTGAGAATGAGGCCCATTATATAAATAAACAATAACAGGATATTTTTTAGTGCTATCAAAATCAATAGGCTTAAATAATCTACAATTTAAATTGAGGCCTTCTTTGTTTTTTATTTGAAATAATCGCCATGAGCCAGTTTTATAATCTTTAATTGGATTATCGGCTTTAAAAATTGTGAAATTATTTTTTGTGGATGTATTTATTAAACGATACTCTCTAGGAATATTACAAGCACTGAAATTATCTATAAAAAAGGTGCCATCACTATTTTTTACGGCAGTATGAAAACCGTCATCTTTTGTTAGGCGAGAAATAGTTGCTGTGTTTAAATTAACCACATATAAATCTTGATTTACAGCCCCCTGTTCGTTGGCATGAAAATATAAGTTATCGCCTTTTTCATCAAATCCATTTTCTGCTTTAACTTCCCAATTGCCTGAGGTTAATTGTTTAATCAACTTTCCATCTATTGAGTACAAATAAAAATGATTAAAGCCGTCTTTACGGCTTTGCCAAATAAATTGCATCGGATTATTTTTTACAAACAACATCGGATTTGAAGGTTCGGTATATTTCTCATCTTTTTCTTCAAATAAAGTTTTAATAAAATTGCCCGTGTTAGCATCATATTCATTTAACTTATAATGATTTTGGTCGCGATTAAGAACGGCGATGTAAATCTTTTTTTCATCAGGGCTCCATGAAATATTTGTGAGATACTGATCTTTTGGCCCTTCTGTTTTAATTTGAATGTTTGCTCCAGTTTTTAAATGATACACATGAAGAGTTACGTAATGACTTTTTCCTCCAGCCATAGGATATTTAATGTTATTATTTTTTGCTGGATAAACAGACCAGTCTATAATTGGATAATCTGTTACGTCACTTTGATCCATTCTATAATAGGCAAGCGCATTTCCGTTTGGACTCCAATAGGTGCCTTTATGAATTCCAAATTCGTCACGATGCACACTTTTTCCATTTACAATGGTGTAAGAACCGTCTTTAGTAATTTGTTTTACTTTCTCATTTGAATAAACAAACACATTATTGTTATTTACATAAGCATAAACTTCGCCTTGTTTATATTCATCTAAATTTTCTAAGGAGGCGTCGCTTATTTTTCTTAGTGAAGGAACAACTGATTTTGAAATAAATGAATAAATCATCTCTCCTTTTTTACTTAAAAAGTAAAGTTCATTTTCGTTTTTAAATAAAATACCTTCAAGCAAAGAAACACTATCCAAATTTGCTTTAATAAGAGCGGCATTTAGTTCATTTTTCGAAAGGTGATTAATCTCTTTTCCGTTTTTGGAATTTAAAACAAATAAGTGATTTTTATCAAGGTAAGATATTTGGCTTGACCCAGGGATAAAACTTAAATTTTGAAGTCTTTTTGGCGCTAAACTTGACCTTCCTTTAGAGACCGCATCTTGAATACTTAATAATTTTGTTTGCGAAATTCCATCAAAGGCCCTTAGGAATAAAATAAATAATAATGAGAAAAAAATGTTTTTCATAATATAATAGTAAGCCACTAATGTATTAAAAAAACAAGTATTAATCGGTATAAAAGATTGAATTAATTTTCTTGAAATTCTGAGATATTGATTATTTCATCTAAAACTAAAAACAAATCTTCGGATTTGTTAAGGGTCACTAATTTTATTCTTATGTCTTTAAAATTAGCAATGCCTTTAAAATAATTAGCGTAATGATTTCTCATTTCAACTACGCCTAGCTTTTCCCCCTTCCATTCAATCGATTTTTGTAAATGATTTTTACAAACCTCAACTCGATTTATAATACTTGGTTTTGGAAGCAATTGCCCGGTTTTAACAAAATGTTTAATTTCATTAAATATCCAAGGGTATCCAATGGCGGCTCTTCCAATCATAATTCCATCAACGCCATAAGTGTTTTTATAACTCAATGCTTTTTCGGGACTATTAATATCGCCATTTCCAAAAATAGGAATTTTAATACGAGAATTATTTTTCACATCGGCAATATATTTCCAATTTGCCTCGCCTTTATACATTTGAGCACGAGTTCTGCCATGAATAGTTAGCGCCTGAACTCCAACATCTTGTAGCCTTTCGGCCACTTCCATAATGTTAATACTTGATTCGTCCCAGCCCAATCGCGTTTTTACTGTTACCGGCAAATGAGTGCTTTTAATAACGGCTTTGGTTAATCGCACCATTAATTCAATATCTTTTAAAACACCAGCCCCAGCGCCTTTGCAAACTACTTTTTTTACCGGACAACCAAAATTAATATCTAATAAATCTGGATTAGTTGCATCTACTATTTTGGCAGATAAAGCCATCGCCTCCTCATCGCCACCAAAAATTTGAATACCAATGGGGCGCTCATAATCAAAAATATCCAGCTTTTTTTTACTCTTGATCGCATCTCTAATTAAACCCTCGGAGCTTATAAATTCGGTATACATTAAATCGGCCCCGTATTGTTTGCAACCATATCTAAAAGGAGGGTCGCTAACATCTTCCATAGGAGCTAATAATAGGGGGAAGTCAGGAAGCTGAATATGTTTGCCGATTGTTATCAAGCCACAAAGGTAACAAAAGTAAATAGTTTATTGTGTAACTCTCTTTTGAAGCTAGTAATTTTAATTTGAAAAAGCTAACTAATAAATTCGGAACCTCGTTAGGCTAGAACCACCAAAAATTCCTAGGCCATTAATTACATTACTATAAACAAGAACTGGCTCAGAAAAAAAACCACCCCCAGCTTCAGCTTGTTTTTTTAAAGTAGTTTTATAATTATAATATTCTTGACTTAAATTGCTTATTTCTATATAAACGCGTATACTTTTTAAATTTTCGGGGATGTTGAAATAAAAAGACACATCAAAATCTAATTGCATTTGATTACCATTCACTTTAGTTAAATCGTCTATCTCAAAAGAAGTTGATTCATAGCTGTTTTCATCGTTATTATTTTTTATAGAATAGCCATCATTTTCAATAGTATTTCCTAGACTATCTGTTAATATCACAATGGGCTTTATACTATAAAAATTTTTGGCACTTAAATCGTCTAAAATTTTTAGTTTAAACTTACTAGTGCCACCTACCCATTTTTCTGTTGGAGAATATTGATTGAGGCGATAATTATAATTTAGGGTGTCATATCTTTCGAGGTTAGTATATTTAACACTTGGCGGAATAATAGTAGTTGCTGTAACTGATGAATAACCGCTAGCACTTACAATTAGGCGATATTTATTATTTACTTTTGCTGTAAAAAAACTCGTAAAATTTCCATTCTGAATGTTTATTAAATTCCCTAAGTAAGCATCATTTTCAAAAACCTGACAAACAGCCTTATCTAAATCTCTAAATGCTTTGTTGCTCAGGATGCCTCTACTAGCAGTAATATTAGCTGTTATTAAATCTTCTGAAAAAAGCAGGCTATTTAAAACAATGCGCGAATCTTGTTCTGGTAAATCTTTTGCCTCGATAACTTTTTCGCAGGATAAAAAAAGAAATACTGCAAACAAACAAATTAATAATTTTATTTTTTTCATGACTTTATTGCTGTTGTTTTTCAAATTCTTCTAACTCTGCATCATCTTTAAAAATATCACTAACATTCCTAAAATCAAATTTAAAGCTATAACTAATGCTTGGAATTAATCGGAAGAGGCTTACTTGTTTTAATTGTTGCACGCCGTATTGATTTCTGGCAAAATAAAGAAAGTATGGATTTTGTCGGTTATATAGGTTATAAACACCGAAACTCCAAGTTACTCTTCCCCATTTCTTTTTCTTGTGTTTATTTACGCTAACATCCATACGACTGTAGGGCGCCATACGATAATTATTTTTTCTACCATAGTACTGAACTTCGTTATTAAGAGAACTTCCGGGGTCAACAACAGCTGCATAACTTTGTAATGGCAAGCTTATCGCATTTCCGGTTCCGTAAACCCACGTTGACGAAACATCAAGTTTATTACTTAATTTATAAATAGCTACTATAGAAATGTCATGCCTTCTATCGTATTTATAGGGATAAATTTTTCCTTCATTAATTTGTGTAAATTGTCTGTTAGTCCATGATAATGTATAGCCAATCCATCCATTTAACTTCCCTTTTTTCTTTTGAATTAAAAATTCTGCGCCATAACTCCAACCTATGCCCTGCGCAACTTTTTTCTCCCAATCGTTACTTCCTCCAATAAAATTAGCACCATCTAAATAGTCAATAATATTTTTCATTTCTTTATAGTATCCTTCGGCACTAAATTCAAAAGCGTTATTTTTAAAACTCTTCGCAAAACCAAAAGCTCCTTGATAGGATTGTTGTGGCTTAATTAATTTTGTTGCAGGCACCCATAAATCTGTTGGCAAGCCAACATTTGAATTAGACAAAAGATGAATAAATTGCATCATGCTCGCGTAAGAGGCTTTAACACTCCAATTATTTGGCAATAAGTATCTGCCGGTAAAGCGCGGTTGAAGAGATTTATAAAAACTATTTTGAACTAGAAATCCGGCTGCATGAATACCCACATTAATTTTTAATTTTGGGTTGATGCGCCAATCGTCTTCGGCATATAAATTTAATTCTGTTGCAAAAATATCAGGGTTTCCACTTATCGAATCAATATTTCGGTCAAACCCACTTGTTTTATATTGCTCAGCGCCGGTTTTGAAAGTGTGATAAATATAATTTGTTCCAAATTTTACATTGTGATTTGGATTTGGCATGTAGTCGAAATTTATTTTTCCCGCCCAATCATTTATACCCGAAAAATAATTTGCCGATTCCTTGGTATCATTTTTTAAATCTTTCAGCTCTTGCCCAAGACCAAATAAATATTGAGTATAAGTAAGCCCTGTGGTGCAAAATAATTGGTTGTTAAAAACGTGATTCCATCGGGCAGAGCCAATGGCATTGCCCCATTTTAAATACCCGCCATAGCTTGTTTCGCCTGTAAATGCAGATCCGGTGGAAAAATAAAAGTTATCTAAGCCTTTATATAAACTTAAAAACAGCTTGTCTTTATCTGAAAATTTATGATTTACTTTTAAATTTAAATCATAAAAATAATATCCACCACTTCCTTCTCCTATTGTTGCCGCACTAATAATTGGACCAAGCAATAAGTCAAGATAAGTTCTTCGAGCAGTAAAGAGAAAAGAAGTTTTTTCATTCCAAATAGGGCCCTCAATAAGTATTTTGCTTGCAATTAAACCAACAGAACCTTCCACATTATATTTTCGCATATTTCCGTCTTTCATATTAATATCAATAACTGAAGATAATCGCCCGCCATATCTAGCAGGAAAGCCACCTTTAGTTAGTTCCACATTCTTTATAGCATCTGCATTAAACGTAGAAAAGAATCCAAATAAGTGAGAGGCATTATAAATAGGAGCCCCATCTAATAAAATTAAATTTTGATCTGGGCCGCCTCCTCTAACATATAATCCACTCGAACCCTCGCCACCGCTTTTTACACCCGGCAATAGTTGCAATACTTTTAGCACGTCCACTTCTCCCAAAAAAGCAGGAACTTTTTTTATCTGCTCAATAGGAATATTAATGGTACTCATTCGTGTGCGCTCTTCAATACGTTCACTTTCGTCGGCTAAAATTTCTATGGTTTGTAATTGATTAGAGAGACTTAAATCAATATTAAGAGGAACGTCTTTATTTAGTAAAAATGATAGGTATTGCGGCGTAAAACCAATGTAAGAAATTAAAAGACTTACACTATCGCTTGGCAGAGTGAGACTATAAAAACCAAAGTTGTTAGTTATTGTTCCTAATTTTGTTTTAGCATCATAAATGATTGCGCCAATAATTTTTTCTTGAGTTTTTCTATCGCTCACATAGCCAGAAATGGTTTTTTTTTGGGCGAATAAAAAACAGGAGTTAATTATTAGTAAACATAAAGCAATTTGCTTTTTCATTTAATGGTTTTGTTCAAGTAAAATAATAAAAGATAAGCAAAATTAATTAAATTTTTGAAAAAAGGTTATTTCGCTTCAATTTCTTTTACCCATTTCGTGATATCCAAAATAACTTTTTCTTCTACATTTCCTTGCTTTTCATAGTCTGCAGGAACTGATTTATTTTTGCCATTAAAAAACAAATGATTTAAGTTTTCATAAAACAAGAATTGATTTTTTGTTTGATTAGCTAGTGCTGTTTTCCATAATTCAAAATCAATTTTTGTTACTTGGTAATCTCTTCCTCCTTGCAAAACTAAAATCGGCTCTTTTAATTGACTTGTAATTTTAGTATTAATTAGTTGAGATAAACTTTCCCAATACTCGAAGGGTAAATTTAATGGTAATTCATTTGGATTTAATTTTTTTAGAGCCTTTAAATTTTTCACTAAACTTAATTCTTTTGTTAGCAATTCTATAGTCACTTTTTCTTCTGCACTAATACTATCTAAACCAAAAATGTATTGGGTTTGTTCTAAAAAAATATCTTCAAAATTTCGGGCGGGTCCTGCAAAGAGAATTACACCTCGAACATCTTTGCTTTTTGAAGCAACTTTTGAAGCGCATACAGCGCCTAAGCTGTGGCCTAATAAATAAATATTTGAATTTTTTGTGGCCGGATGATTCCGAATTAATTTAATTGCATTTAAAGCATCAAAAATATATTCTTCATATAAATCGTAATGCCCTTTTTTATTGTAAAATTTATTGCCATAAACTTTAGTTCGTTTATCGTATCTTAAACTCGCAATTCCATTAGAGGCTAAGCCTATCGCAAGATCTTTAAAAGGTTTGTTTGGCCCTATACTTTCGTCTTTATCATTAGGGCCTGAACCCGAAATTAAAATAACTACCGGCGGATTAGTTAAATTATTTGGAATGGATAAAATGCCAGGTAATTCAAAGGCGTTTGTTTTAACGCTAACTTTATTTTCGTAAAAAGAACCGAATTTATTATAAGGTGGGGCAGAGTAGCTTTTGTCATTTTTAGGTGGCTTAAAATAAATGCCATCAATTTTATTAAATGCATTAAAATGTAAACTTAAATTTAATTTGTTTTTTTCGAATTTACATAAAGCGATAATAACCGAATCTTTACCTTCAACATTTTCGCTTCGCAGATCAGAATAGCCCATATATTGGCCCATAAACTTTGTAAAGCCACCCCACATTTGTTCAAGCATTTCAGCGCTTAATTTAGAAGTAATTATGGTGTCAAAAAAAGAATAAGCGCTATCAAATTTTTGATTTTCTAGTTTATTAATAAATACTTTTGCCGCAGTTAGATTTTTAACTTGAGAAGAAAAATTAGTACTAATTAAAATAAATGCGATTAAGAACTTAAACATATAAGCTAATTAAAATGTTTTTCTGTTAAAGCTTAGAAATTTTAGCATCCAATTTGGCAAGGCTTTCTCTGGTGCTCTTTTCCGCAGATCTAAATACCAGCCAAATTTTTTTAAAATTGGGATTTTTTTTGTTTCAACAAATTCGATTAACGTTTTGTCGGGGTCTTCGATATAGGTAAAATGTCCAGCAGCCTCTCCCATCTCAAAACCAGAGCCCCCATCTATAGTAAAAGGATATCCCGCCGCCTCACATTTTACTTTTAATGCAGCCATATTTTTAATATCAAAACATAAATGTATAAAACCTAAATCGCCCCAAAGTCTATTTTCGAAAATAGCTCGTGGATGATAATTTTGAGCTTCAATTAGTTCAATATAACTAGTGCCAAAAAGTTTAGAAAAAGGTCCAACCCGAGATTTACTATGAGTTAAAATTGCTCTTTTGGCTTTAACTGATCCGCCTGGCAACACGGCTAAGTCTTCGAATGAGTTTTCTCCTTTAAATAAAACAGAATCATAACCCAAAATTTCAGAATAAAATTGGATCGACTTTTCAAGGTTGCTCACACCAATTATCATACCTATAGGGCCTCCAGTGGTTTTTAATCCTTTGCCAAACCAAACAGAATCTTCAATAATTTCAAAAAAATTACCAAAGGCATCTTGTATAAAAAAATGATTTTTATTTTCTGGATTTTTTGTAATAGGGCCTAATACCTTGATTTGTTTAGAATTAAAAAAATCAAAACTAGCGTTAATATTTTCTGATTTTATTTTAGCACAAAACAAACCTAAATCTCCTAATTGAGGAGTAAAAGCAGCAGGTTGAGGAATTCGGCTCGTGTATTGCCAAATCTCGAAACCGCCACCGCCTTTTAAATTAATAGCCAAAATTGCATGGCGTTGATGAGGTTTTCCGCCAGTGTAAGGAAGCATTAAATTTGCTTCAGCGGCTTCTTCAAAAATAGGAACGTCCATACCAAAATTTTGGTTGTACCATTTAAACCCTTCGGTTACATTAGAAACTCCAATGCCAATTTGTTGAATGCCAGAAATAATATAATTGCTCATCTTCTTGTAATAAAACTTTTGGTAAATTTACACTTTAAAAATACTAAAAATATGTACGGTCATTTAAAACTTCAACTACAAACTACATTAAGCGACATTGAAAAAAACGGATTGTTTAAGCGCGAACGAATTATTACTTCGCCAATGGACGCAGTTGTAAAAGTAAACGGTAATGATGTTTTAGTTTTTTGTGGGAATAATTATTTAGGGCTTTCAAGTCATCCAAAAGTGATAGAGGGAGCTAAAAATGCTTTAGACACCCACGGTTTTGGCATGAGTAGCGTTCGATTTATTTGTGGAACACAAGACATTCATAAACAACTTGAAGAAAAAATTGCACAATTTTTAGAGACCGAAGATACAATTCTATATGCCGCCGCTTTTGACGCTAACGGTGGGGTATTTGAACCCTTATTTGACGAAAATGACGCCATTATTAGCGACGAATTAAATCATGCGAGCATCATCGATGGCGTTCGTTTATGTAAGGCTCAACGCTATAGATATAAAAATTGCGACATGGCCGATTTAGAAGAACAATTAAAAGCTTCTCAGGCCCAACGTCATCGCATTATTGTTACTGATGGTGTTTTTAGCATGGATGGATTTGTTGCGCCTTTAGACAAAATTTGTGATTTGGCAGATAAATATAATGCTTTAGTTATGGTAGACGAATGCCATGCAAGTGGATTTATTGGAAAAACTGGAAGAGGAACAATAGAGGCTAAAAATGTAATGGGCAGAGTTGACATAATTACCGGCACACTCGGAAAAGCATTGGGAGGAGCGATGGGAGGATTTACAAGTGGTCGTAAAGAAATTATAGAAATATTACGCCAGCGTTCTCGACCCTATTTATTTAGTAATTCTTTAGCGCCAAGTATTGTTGGCGCAAGCATTGCCGTATTTGATTTATTAACTGAAACAACTAGCTTGCGCGATAAATTAGAGTGGAATATAAATTATTTTAAAAAAGGAATTAAAGAAACGGGTCTCGAAATAAAAGATGGAGATAGCGCTATTGTTCCAGTAATGTTATACGAAGCTAAATTAGCTCAATCTTTTGCCGAAAAATTGTTGTTAGAAGGCATTTATGTTATTGGATTTTTCTTTCCTGTAGTCCCAAAAGACAAGGCACGCATAAGAGTTCAATTAAGTGCAGCTCACGAAAAAGAGCATTTAGATAAAGCCATTGCCGCATTCAAAAAAGTGGGTAAAGAGTTAGGGGTTATTAAATAAGGCCTTAGTTTTCAATATTATTTTGAGGCTACACACCCTGTTATTACTATAATTTATCAAAATACTATAATTTATAGCAAGAGGCTGCTATCTTTACATCTACTTTTGTGAAGACATTAAGTAAAACGTTTATACAAATCAAAATAATATATTGGATAAACGAATTTTAAACTGTAATCAATTAAAATAGATATATCATGGCAAAGAAAAATGCAGAAGAGTTAATGGAGGTTGTCGAAAAAAAAACGGTGAACTCAGAAAAACTAAAAGCGCTCCAATTAACTTTGGATAAATTAGAAAAAACTTACGGAAAAGGCACCGTAATGAAACTTGGCGATAGTAAAATTGAAGCCATGGAAGTTATTTCTACAGGATCTTTAGGTTTAGACATTGCGCTAGGTATTGGCGGCTTACCAAAGGGTCGCGTAGTAGAAATTTATGGCCCAGAGTCTTCAGGAAAAACAACTTTAGCCATTCATGCCATTGCGAATGTTCAAAAAACAGGAGGCATAGCTGCATTTATAGATGCCGAACATGCTTTTGACAGATTTTATGCCGAAAAATTAGGTGTAGATATAGGTAATTTATTAATTTCTCAGCCAGATAATGGCGAACAAGCGCTAGAAATTGCCGATAATTTAATTCGCAGTGGAGCGGTTGATTTAGTGGTTATTGACTCTGTTGCTGCCCTCACGCCAAAAGCCGAAATTGAAGGTGAAATGGGTGATAGTCGCATGGGGCTTCAAGCTAGATTAATGAGCCAGGCTTTGCGAAAGCTTACTGGCTCTATTAATAGAACAGGTTGCTGTTGTATATTTATTAATCAATTGCGCGAAAAAATTGGCATCATGTTTGGAAATCCAGAAACGACAACTGGAGGTAATGCATTAAAATTTTATGCATCAATAAGATTAGATATTCGTAGAATAAGCCAAATAAAAGAAGGTGATGTTGTTTCTGGAAACAGAGCAAGAGTAAAAGTGGTTAAAAATAAATTAGCGCCTCCATTTCGTATGGCCGAATTTGATATTGTTTTTGGAGAAGGAATTAGTAAAGTTGGCGAGATAATTGATATTGGTGTAGAAAAAGGAATTATTAAAAAAGCAGGATCTTGGTTTAGTTATGATGAAACAAAATTAGGTCAAGGAAGAGATGCCGTAAAATCTTTATTTAACGAAAACCCTGATTTGGCCGAAGAAATTGAGATTAAAATTAAAGAGGCGTTGGCTGCCGAAAACGCAGCAGCCAATTAAAAAAAATGTTTGAGAGATTTGTTAACAAGAAGCCATTCTATTTAGAATGGCTTCTTTATTTCAAATAGTTTTAAAGCCACTAAAAATTAATTAATACTTGTATTATTAAAATTAAATAATACATTTACATTTTATATAGGGGAGTAGTAATGTTTTCTATTATAAATCTACTCACAAATACTGGCCCTGTCCTTAATTTATTATTTAAAATTTAAAACTATGCAAAAACAAAATTTAAAATTAAAACTATTTTTTTTAAATGTTTTAACCTTTCTATTTTTAAGCAAGGTAACTGCCCAAACCTCAACCAATGCCGCAGGTGGAGATGCTTCAGGCACAGGCGGCTCAGTTGCTTATTCGGTAGGGCAACCATTTTATATTACGTATTCGGGCAACAATGGTTCGGTCGCTCAAGGGGTGCAACAAACCTATCAAATTTTTAGTTTAGGAATAAACCAAAGCGAACTAAATATTTCTTTAGCTGTTTTTCCTAACCCTACTTACGATAACCTAAACATAGAGATAAAAGATTTTAACAACGAAAATTTAAGCTACGAATTATTTGATATTCAAGCTAAACTATTAGCAAAGGGTTTAATAACAAGTAAGCAAACACAAATAAGTCTGATTAATCTGCCACCTTCTGCATACTTTATGCACATCAGCCAAAAAAACAAAAAAATACAATCATTTAAAATAATTAAAAACTAAAAATTATGAAACTAAAAATTTATTCTATCCTAGCAGGGCTTTTATTAACGGTAAACGTATTTGCCCAAGCTCCTCAAAAAATGAGTTACCAAGCGGTAATTCGTAATAGCAGTAATGCACTTGTAACATCAACTTTGGTAGGTATGAAATTAAGCATATTACAAGGATCGCCAACAGGCACAGTTGCATATAGCGAAACGCAATCACCAACAACCAATGCCAACGGTTTGGTAAGTTTACAAATCGGAGCAGGCGCTGTTGTTTCAGGAACATTTTCAGCTATCAACTGGTCAGCAGGCCCCTATTTTATACAAACCGAAACCGATCCATTGGGCGGTTCGGCATATAGCATTGTAGGAACAAGCGAATTAACAAGTGTACCCTATGCCTTATTTAGCTCAAATGGCCCAGCAGGTGCTCAAGGTCCACAGGGTATTCAAGGTTTAGTTGGTCCATCAGGAGCTAACGGAATAAGCGTTATTTCATCAACCATAGTTACAGATAGTTTATATATAACATTAAGTAATAGCCTTGTAATTAATGCTGGTAAAGTTACTGGACCACAAGGTATACAAGGTTTAACAGGATTAACTGGAGCGACCGGACCCGCAGGAATAACAGGTCCTCAAGGAATTATCGGATTAACTGGGGTAGCAGGCCCAACAGGATTAACAGGTGTAGCCGGTCCGGCAGGATTAACAGGCCCAACAGGATTAACCGGAGCTGCAGGTACTAATGGAACTAACGGTGCAACAGGTTTAACAGGATTAACCGGAGCTGCAGGAACTAACGGAACAAATGGAGCAACAGGCCCAACAGGTTTAACTGGAGCAACTGGACTAACCGGAGCTGCAGGAACTAACGGAACAAATGGAGCAACAGGCCCAACAGGTTTAACTGGAGCCACAGGATTAACAGGTTCTGCAGGAACTAACGGAACAAATGGAGCAACAGGCCCAACAGGTTTAACTGGAGCCACAGGATTAACAGGTTCTGCAGGAACTAACGGAACAAATGGGGCAACAGGCCCAACAGGTTTAACTGGAGCCACAGGATTAACTGGTGCTGCAGGTACTAATGGAACTAACGGTGCAACAGGTTTAACAGGCCCAACAGGATTAACAGGTGCTGCAGGAACTAACGGGACAAATGGAGCAACAGGCCCAACAGGTTTAACTGGAGCCACAGGATTAACCGGTGCTGCAGGAACTAACGGAACAGCTGGAGCAACAGGTTTAACTGGAGCCACAGGATTAACTGGTGCTGCAGGAACTAACGGAACAAATGGAGCAACGGGCCCAACAGGTCCAACTGGATTAACCGGAGCTGCAGGAACAAACGGAACAAATGGAGCAACAGGCCCAACAGGAT
>Ga0214919_10001141_pt1 | contig 44547 bp, 80 predicted proteins | sample LL1503_MetaG_FD_177994 | JGI IMG/M metagenome (GOLD analysis project Ga0214919, IMG submission 177994) | Freshwater microbial communities from Lake Lanier, Atlanta, Georgia, United States - LL-1503 | ecosystem: Environmental > Aquatic > Freshwater > Lake | place: USA: Georgia | collected... | reverse complement strand
ATCAGTTATTGTTGTACCAAACACCCTTTCCTGAATTAATGATGATGTTGATGTAGGAACATCTCTCGGTTGTTTCTTTTTAATTTTATTAACTATATCGGCAACCATTGGTGGTGATGGTTCCTCAGTGGGTATTTGAGCTATTGGTGGCGGAGGAGGTAAAAATTGTTGACCTTGATGCCAACGTCTTGCAATTTGTTCATAATCAATATCTCTATGGTCGGCCGCCATGTCAGGATACCCATTCTCCAAAAGAGGTGGTCTACCAATTAGTTTCATTATAAAATCTACTATTACCATATTAAGCAATAATAATAAAAAATTTTAAAAATAAAAAATTATTGTGAATTTCTAATTTGTTTAAGGTTATGAATAATATTATTCACCAACTTTAAACTACGAGATGCGTTTGAATATAAGAACAAACTTTTTTTATGATTTTCAAGATAATCAATTTGTTCGTCGATACCATAATCCTCGCCAGGTATTAGGTGTTCTTTAATTTGAGATTTTTTTTCAATATCTTTCTTGATTTTAAATTCAACAGAATCTTCTTGGTCTTTCTTATCAAGTAGGATAAAATTTACGTCGGTCATAATATAAACCATACGTTTTTGGTTTTCGTAACTGTAACTTGCGTAGATGGACTCTCCATTACGAACCACAATATAATATTTTACAAGGTGTCCATTAGCATTTAAAATTCCACCTTTAATTCTTGGCTCAAGGTCTTTGGCATGTCTTTCGCGAGATGCTTGTAATAATTTTTCGTATTGGTTTTCAGTAACAACGTATTTCATTAACCAGTAACATTTAAAATATTAGTATTATAACCCATGCTCTGTAGTAAATCTTTGGCGTTCTTTATAAAATCATTTCTACCGGTCCAATTTTTAAACGATAATTTAAGTTCTCCACCCAATTCATATGATTTTGTTTCAAACCTAATAGCATGTAATATTCTAGAGTTTGGCAACTCTCTAAATTTTTTCTTAATTTCTTTATTCAAAGTTTTCTTAATCCATTCGTCAATACCAACATAGTCTTTTTTTAATTTTAAACTAAGCTGTCCGTAAGTTGGGTTTCCAATTTCAACACCTAAAAAATCTTTGATTCTTTGTGTTAGTTCTTTTACAACCGCATCAGGTTTAACCTTTTCTGTTCCTTGATACTTTATCAATCCTTCCCAATTAACATCAAATATCACCAATATATTATATGGGTTTTCTTCAATAAGCTCAAATTTAATAAAATCAGGTAAATTTAATTCACTTATAAAAAACTCTAATGGTTTTTTATATTTCTCGGTGAATTTTTCTTGCGAACGTAGTGATGGTAATTTATGTTTACCTTGTTGTACTAATTTTTTACCTATGTTTGCTACATTAGTAATGTTATTATTAAAACCAAAAATAACATTATTAGGATGCATTCGATTATCTGTTGCAAACTCTGCTGCATATTTTTTAACTAAATAAGATAATGGATATTCTCCAATCTCATCTCCGTGATTTTTCTTAACCCAAGGTCTAAAATAATGAAAGAATACTTCAACATAATCCTCGTCATTGTATACATCATCACTATACGACTCAACAATTCTATTGATAACCTTAATAAGTTCGGATTCAGTAAGAGATAAGACCTTTTTCATTAGTTATAAATAGATTAAATATCGTAAGATAACCAAGCAAATTCATCAAATAATTTTCTACCATATCTTTCCTCCAACCAATATTGTATTATTTGTCCCCACACACCAATATTCACATCAATTGCCGATGCCATTTTCTGATAGTCTTTAAAGAGAATATGAGGGGTATTCCTTCTTATGTGAATTCTTCCCTTACCATTATCATCAAAAAAACGATTGCGGTCTTTTTCGGTATGTAATGGTCCATAAATGTCATCCAAAACATCGGAACCCAATTGATTTAGTTTTTCTTGTGTAATTTCGTATTTCATTAATATCCTGAAGATGGCTTTTTAGGGTAAACGTCTACTTCATCAACATCTACACCAAATTTATCTGTAACCCAATCGGCAATTATATCCAAAGCCTTAGTTTGTCTCAAGGATAATAATTTTCTTATCTTATTATCCACTTGCCAATTAACATGAATACTACCATGACCATCATGTGGATTTCCATCATCATCTTCACCAGGTTCATAAAAAAAGTAAGTCAAGAAATTCTCACCATCTTTATTGGATATGTTAAGACGATATGTATTACCCGACTTAACATAGGGATTATTCTCTCTCTCAACATTACCACCATCCATCATTTCATCCAAAATATTATAAATAATCTTATGGAATTGGTCTTTCGTGATTACATATCTCATAAACATAAATATTACGGAAATAAAAAACCCCACCGTTAAGATGGGGTTAATATTTTAATGTTCCATTTTTTCAATTAACATTTCTTGTACTCTACCACGTGGTCTTTCTCTCCACATAACTCTGTCTCTGACCATTGGTCTTAACCTTTGGAAATCTTCTTTCTTGAAGATAACAATAACTTTATTACCCTTAACCGTTACGCTCAAAGGTTTTGGATGCATTGGGAAATGTTGAGGTCCAAACTCAGGTCTGTGATGACGATTGAATTGAGGTCTTTGTTGGTCTTTTCTAAATTGTACGTAATCAGAAAATTGATTGTGTAATACGGGTTTTTGTTGTGAGAACGCAGAGATAGATGTAATCATCAATAAAACTGCAAATAAGATTTTTTTCATAATATTTTGTTTAATAATAAATAACTTTATTGGTTGGGAAAAGGTAGCCGTTCATATATCGTATTTAACCACACAAATAAAAAACCCCACTTTAAGGGTGGGGTCATTTTAATTTTTTAGATTTCTACACCAGCAGAATCAGAGATGTTACTTTTTAAGTTTCTGATTACCATTCCGAAAAGGTCATGAAGTCTACCAATACATTCTTGGTATTTCATTTTATCTTTTGGACCTTCAGGACAATGTTGACTCATGAAATCGTAAGCTAAATTCATAACGTCATTGATTCCCATACCCATATCACCTTCAACTGATTCAGCGGGTCTTTGTTGTTCAGCAACCAATGGTTTTGAATCACCAAGTTTAGAGTTTGTTAATTTTGAGAAATTCTCAGTCATTACTTTCATTCCCCCTGAGTGTTGTTCACGGATTGCATTTTTTTCTTCTTCCGTTAAGTTATTTAATAAATGTTTCATATTTTAAGATTTGATTTTTTTTAATATTTCATGATTCTTTTTTATTTGCTCAGCCGTTTTAATTCCCGACTTTTTGCTTCTCATTGCTTTTGGCTTTTTTGGTTTTGTCCCCATATAAATATTTTACAATAAATATTACTCAACCTTATTAACGTCCACACCAAATTTCTTTTCAAAGTATTTTCCCACATAAACCATGGTTTCAACGTGACTTTTTCCAAATAAATCAATCAAAGTGTTTAAAAGTTGTTGTCTAAACCATAATCTACCATCCTCACCATCATATTCCATGTCAATCTCATTTTCTTCTTCTCCGTTTGGATTTTCAAGTACAATAAATCTATCAAACTCAACCAATCTTCTTGAGCCGACCCAAGAATTCAAATACTCGGTCATCAACATATCCACCTTACTCTCTTTAATGATAAATTTCATAATAAATAAGTATTACCATTTTTGACGTTCTACGTGAACCACAGGTAATCCTGTATGTTTTGTAAACCATCTTTTAAATATTTCTTGCCATCTTGGGCCAAAGTATCCATCAAGTGAATCATATTTTGCTCGATTGATGGTAATCAACGGACATTGATGTTCAGGTATGGGTGGTTCAAAATTTGTGTTATCACATTCAGAATAAAACATATGAGCATCATCACCAGAACCTTCAGATTCCGGGTCAAACATAAGAAACATCTCATAACTCCCATTCATTTCTTCCTGATAATATTTTTTATCTTTCCACCCTTCTCCTGGCACAAGATTACTATCAAGATATCTCAGGATTATATCCATTAATGCATTATTTTGTTCTTCTGTTATAATGTATTTCATACTATTTTTGAAAATCACTTTGTTTTATCATCCTAGTATTATCTTTATCAAAGACAATATTGATGTTAGCATAACTTCTCGCTTTTTCCTTAAGTTTCATTTTTGTATCATGAAGAAGGGCTGCTCTATTTATGTGGTCCAAACTCTCCCAATAATCATCAGAAACACCAAAAAGAGCATACAATGTATATTCTTTCGGAGCTGTGTGACGAACGTCAAACGCAATACCAGTTATATGTTCAGGAAGAACATTTGGTAATAGTTTGTTTAAAGAGAATTCTACTTTATCTTGGTCCATAATATAAATACAATTAGAAACAAAAAACCCCTCACTAAGTAAGGGGTTGATTATTATTCACTACCACCAATATCATAAAATTCATCGTGATGGAATTTTTTCTTTATCACCTTCCACACCTTTTGAATTGGAGAACCCAAAAGGTCATCCCATAAACCAACAGCAAATGTTGTGTCCGCATCCCTACGAACCTTCAACTCGAAAATTAATTCATCTTCTTGATGGATTGTTTCCTCATCAGAAACAAAATAATCCATTTCACTTATTGTTATAGTTTTTTCCATATAACAAATATAACTTAATTTTTTTAAAAATCAAAATGATTTGGGTCATAAAAAACCCCATCACTATGGATAGGGTTAATTATTAAGTGTTTTTTTTTCTTAGTTAAAGAAAGATTCAGTCTGAGGAAAACCTCCGGTGATATGCCATACCGCTGCGTGTGTTTCATCAGTATACTTCAACATATAGTATCCGTCAGTAACAACTGAAGTTAATCCGTTGTCATTGAACACTTGTTGTTCTGTTGTTAAACAAGCCCAACAAGAACCTGTATCTGATACACAAGAAGAACAATTTCCCAAATCTTCAGCGTAAACTGTTAATGATGGTACTTGACCTTCAAGACCTGCTAAAGTACCTGCATATGCTACTGTAAAATTTAATGTTGCCATAGTTTTTTGTTTTTAAATAAATATCTCAATAATTCTATTCTACGATTGGGAATGCAGTAATTACTAAATTATCGGGGTAATTCTTATCAAACCATTTTTCAATTAGTTTTTCTGTCTCCCTTTTGTCTAAACCAAATAAGTTCATCATGTGATAAAATAATTTCTCTTCAACACCCAAATGATAATCCATATAACGGAAGACAGTATTCATATCTTTATCCACAATTTCAAAATCACCCTCCGTGGCGTTAATGCTGTCTAATTCAGCTTTGTTAAGCTCGCCAACAACATCATTAAGATATTTGTCGACAAAATCAACCAATCTATTTTCTTTTATGGTATATTTCATTTATTATAAATATATTATTCCCAAATTCCTTCAGAGACAATCGAAGGTCGGTCATTTCTATCAATCATAACCCATTCAGCACTTACAAGTCCCCAGTTCTCAAAACATCCCATCACTTGTTCCAAAGAGAACTCCTTGCAACTATAAATGTCAAACTGAACCATTGGTAATTCTAATGTGTCCCAAATATGAACTGATGCGTGAGATGTTGCCAATGTTACCGTACCTGTAAGACCTTCATTTCCTGGGTCTGAGATATAAACACTTGTCGGTCCTGCAACAACTTTCATTCCTACGGTCTCGACTAAATTTATAAACCATTCGTTTAATAACCCTTCATTCTTAGGGGGATTGTTAACCCAACACTTAACTAGCAGATGTTGGTGGTAAGGAGTAAATTTTTCCATTAAAAACTTATATTTTTTCTAATAAATACTAACATTATGGTATATTTTAATTAAGCTATTTCTGGCTCAAATTTTCTGAGGTCTCCCACTTTTTTTAGACCGTGTTTTTCTCCAAACCAATTACTAATATACTTAGCGGCTTCATCTTCAGTTACAGAAAATAATCCACTAACCGTTCTACATAATGGTTCGTACCTGTAAAGTTTAATAAATTCCCAATCATCTTTCATTTTGAAAGAAAAAATATGGGTATTATTATCAGAATAAACCGCATAAAAATCGTGTTGGTTTCTTAATTTAACACCAGGTCCAATTGATTTATCCAAGAATTTATAAACTATTTGTCTCATGAGCATTTTTATTGGTTATGCCGTTTATTACACGGTCTATTTTGGTATTAAATTTTTTTTCAGCAAGTTCTATTTCTTTTTCAAGGTCAACCCCAACTCTTGTCTGAAGTTCTCTCAAAAGGTCCATGTCAATCTCATGAGTAATCCTATCCGATAATAATTGTGCTGCGTCCATTATTCTACAAGGTAATTTTTAGGTTCATAATCTCTATACGCTCTTCTTTCATTCATTATAGTCAGCTCACCACTTGCTAAGATAAGACAATTTGGGTAAATTTTCTGATTTGTTTTATTTTTCCATAAATCCAAACAAAACTCCATAAACTCATTATGTGTATCGGTGTATGTAATCAACTTAGCCAAATGTTCATCACAAAAAATTTCACCATTATCATAAACACGAACATAACCATATCCTTCCATAAATGGATTTGTATCAGACGGATAAAATTCAATACTACCAATAGCATTCCTACCTATATGAACAATGGTTGGTCCATTATCTTTCACCCGATAAGAATCAAAAAAATTATGGAATAGTTTGGACATGTATTATTTTATTTCTTTTAGTCATTAAATCAGGTATAAACATTAGATAATAATCCAACGCTTCAGTTGTCAAATCTTTCCATGGACTCCACGCTTTATTACGTACTCCCATAATTCGGTCCTTAAGGTTACCCATATCAACTTGATATTTTTTCATGTAGGATTCACCAAAATAATCATCAACTTCAAATATTAAATCTTTCATACACTATAGTTTAGAGCCATCATTAATGATAACGTTAATCCTCACATCATTATCCAACCAATCTCCATATTCGGTGCATTTCACACCACCTTCAATAACTCTTACAGTATCAAATTCATTTCTCCAATCGTACTCACCAGGAATCGTGTCAGGATATATTTTCTTAACACCTTCTTCAATAACCTTATCAATTTTTACATGGTTTGCAACACAATCAGGATGAAAAACTCCAGATTGTTCTGAATATTCAATATTCGGTTTAACTTTTTTTACACCTTCTTCCACAATTCTAAAAATCTCAGTAGTGTTTGCACTACAATTAAAGTCATAATAAAATCTATCCATTTTTTCATTAGCAATAGTGACACGATTTGGTTTAACATCCTTAACAATTCTTGGTATTAAATTCTCAGCTCTCATCTGCCTATGAGTGGAACTTGAATCATACACTTCCTTAACACCTTTACCAATCACAGCACGAGTATGCCATTCAAATTCATCACCATGGTTTTTACCTCGTCCTTGAGTACCCTTAATTCCATTTTCAATAACCATGGGGGTTTGGTATCTACCTTTATCCCGAGGAAAGGCTGCCGAACGATGAGCACAGTCCTTATAGAAATAATCATTAGCCCACTGAATAATATACCCATCCATTTCAGTTCCAACGGTTATTGAAACATATTTGAAAATATCCATAAAGAATTTATAGTTATACCACAAGGTGCCCTCATCGGTCAACTCAACAACCCATCTCGTTTCATCAGTAAAGATTAACCATGTGGCATTCTTCCACCGATAAACATCCACACCCTTAATGGAACAATTTATAAGTTCATCAATTATTTTTTTCATATCACAACAAAGATACAAAAATATTTTGAAATAAAAAACCCACCTTTGTGGGGTGAGTATTTTATTAGTAATATCCGTATTGAACACGGTCTATGGGAAGACCCGAATGTTGATTGAACCATTTAAGAAATACTGGTTTCCACAAGTCCTCAAACATACCTTCATACTTGTAATACAATTGGTCTTCAAGTTCAACAATTTCATCTTTCTTTAAATAATTCATAAACTTGGTGGAATCATTATCCGCCAAGTCAGTATAAAAATCTTTATCATAATAAATAGGGAAAGCATCCTCAAACCCTCTCAATTCTCTTTTGATTTTTGAATGAGACCACCATCCACCTACAGGAGTAAGGTCCTTATCAAATACGGAAGTTATAAAACTCTCCAACCTATTTTCTGTAATAAGATATTTCACCAATGATTATAATTTATCCACAGCATTCACAAATTTATGACATTTCTCAGACACACCACCTTTATCGTGGTCAGTAATAGATAATTTCACATTATCATAATGAACGGTCATATCAGGATGATGATTTTGTTTATCGGCGATTTTCATTACCGAATTAACAAATGGCATAACTTCTTTATAGTCTTTAAAATAAAATGTTTTGGTAAGTTTATTACCTCCTTCTTTCCAATCACTTTTATTCATAATTGTTCGTTTTTGTTGTTCTGTAATAATATACTTCATAATTTTTATAGTCCGAATCTGGATTTTGTTACGTTATAGTTTTGTAAAACTTCTGTTGCAGATAGTGCTCTATCGTATAATTGGAAGTCAGCCATGTTACCTCCCCAATATTCCGTCGGGGAAGGAGTTTTCATTTGGGTTAGTCCATTCAGGTGTTGAAAGTATTTCTAAAATTTCAGAATATGTGTATGGTCCAACTTTTGTTGTTAATGAGTTCACAGATGAAGGAATTTCTTCTCCATCCCATTTTACAAACGTTTTATTTCCATCTACAGAAACTCTGACAGTTTCAACCGATGTTTCTTGTACTTGACTGAAATCAATGTTACCTAACTCTGAAACATTGAAAATCATGAATTTTCTATCATTATTCATAAAATATTATTTTTATAGTCCGAATCTGGTTTTTGTTGCATTATAGTTTTGAGATACCTCTGCTGATGAGAGAGACCTATTGTAGAATAAAGTTTGCGCAATGTCTCCTGTAAAATAATATCCAGCAAGTATCCCACTAGGATAATTACTAGCAGCTCCTATGGTAAAAGTAGCGGCTTCTTTTGGTGCGGTAGCTGTACCACCTAAAGTAGATATGACAGAATTATTCAAATAAATAACCGTTGATGTTGAATCGGAGGTTATAACAACATTTTTCCAATTCCCATCGGTAACACTTTGTGTATTGTAAAAATAACTTCTATTCCCTTGAAATCCACCGTTACAATAATGAAATTGATTCCAAACTAGGTAATTTCCTACAGTACCAGCGTTAGCATCTCCAGTTATGTATAGTTGTGCTTGATACCAAGTACAAACATCACATGTTGTGAAACAGGCTTGTCTCCTAATACCAATAACTCCCGATTTTTGTGTTGTTGATGTTTTAAACCAAACACTATAAGTAAAATTTACATTATTTACATTAGTAAGAGGGGTAGAAACATAATCGTTGGTACCATCAAATGTAATAGACCCTCCGTTTCCTGTACTAAATGTTGGTCCATTAGTTAAGGTGCCGTTGTTTTCATTTTTAGTTAAATCATACCAAGTGAAACCTGATTGAGGATATGATGGTGAATAACTTGCATCAACCGCAAATGTTAATCCACTTGTAACAATCCCATAATAATCAATGTTGGCAACCATAATATCCGATTGTTGTCGAGCCCAATTCAATGCACCTGAGGCAGTTGTTCCCGTTGAGCCCATTGATTGAAGTATTGATACCATCGTGGAGTCATCGGCAGCAGTTCGAATGCTCGGTCCATTCGCAGCTTTATTCTGATAGATTGTATATCCACCAGTGGGAGGTGTTATACCATTATAAAATGATGTTGCAGATGTTGGACCATAATCAAAAGCTGGGTCAACACCGATAATGAAGTTTCCATCATAAATGCAACCATTTGTTGCAGTTGTTCCTGATTTAAATAAGTTTGGCATAATAATAAATACAAATAAAAATAAAAAACCCCACCTTTAAGGGGGGGGGTTCAAATATTATTTACCAAGTACGACATGCCCAATAACGTGGCTTCCATCTTGGTCCTGGATTATCGCAATTCATTCTAGCTCTAAAAGATTTTCTTCTTGCAGGATTATTTTTCTTAATAACCATTCTTTTTCCTTTTGCAGATTTTCCACCAAAACCAAAATTAACTTTTACAACCTTACCCTTATCGTTTTTAACATATACCTTGGACTTCTTCACATCACCTTGCATAATCTTTCCAAGTTGAACCTTACGTCCTTGATATTCAGCTTCATTAATAAATTCTTTGTTATAATCAATTGATTGAACTGAACCATACTCATCCTCATACAAAGTTTCATTTAAATCCATACCAAGTTTAAATTCAGACACCAATTCATCCACCAAAAAATCGGCGTATGTAACAAGTTCATCTAACTCATCGTCGGATAATTCTTCTCCTTTAATTGCAGATTCAACTTCATATTCTATTTCACTAATCAGTTCCTCCAATTCTTCTTCAGTTGTATGTCTATTAAAATGATTGGCAATATGGTCCAAAGTATGCATGTGTTCTTCAAACTCATTTGATTCTTCTTCCTCATACAAAGATTCATTTTTGGGCTTGATACCCTTCTTCTTCATATTGATGGCAATTGCCGCTTGTTGTGCAGGACTAGATGCTTCATCAGTTTCTCCAACAGATTCTTTCTTTACACAGTTTGGATATTTTTTACCAAACATTGTCTTCATTCCTTTTTGAGTATAACCTTTCCAACAAGCTTCGGTCATTTCTTCTTCCGAAAGAACACGTTTAATTAAATTAATCAAATCTCCTTCAGTAAGTTTAATAATCTTTCCCATATTAAATTCGTTTAATATAAATATACCGACACCATTGTTTAAGATGACACCAACGAGGAGACCACAAAAAAAGGAAGGACACGTCCGACGAAGTCGGTCGGGGACCGTCGGTCAAAAAGGGGCGGGGGATTCGTTCGACCGAAGGGAGTTTCCGTCGGGGGTCGGTTTACGAATAACTACTAAGCCTTTCCAAGATAAAAGTCATCATAACCACAGATATTCTTTCCATTATGGTATATGTTAATCCAAGGAACAGAATTTTCACCAAGATATTTTGCAAGTTCCATCATTCTCGGAAGAATACCTTTACCAAATTCAATACAAGGTACAACACCATATTTCTTATAGTCGTAATCTTTAAGATGTATATTAACAATTATACCCTTATGGAAAGAAAAAAAGGAGGGGTTCTTAACATGAATACTCTCAATCTCAGGATACTCATCCAATAAGACGGAGTTAAATAATTTTTCGTATGATTTAATAGGGTATTTCATTATGGATATATTCTAAGATGTGATTTAACATCAACCATCTTTGCAAGATTGTGGATAAACGTCTTAACCTCATCTCTAACTGGCCAATATTCATCAGCAGGTTCTTTAACATTAAGAACAATATCAATTACTCCGATATATCCATTATTTTTTCCGTCCACCCATACTCTTCTAATCATGGGGTATTTACCCAAGAATAGCTCACTATTCAATATCTTATGTAATACCTTAACGTCTTGTTCCATATCAATAAATATCAATCATATCCAAACACACCATCAGTGTCAAGGACATCTTCATTAAGTGTATCAACAACCCATCTCTTCATATACCAATTAACCTCATCGATGGACAAATTAAACATATCCATAATGGCATGCTGAGTATGTTGCATATAATTAAATTGTTTGCGTTCATAAATTAATGCACCAACAACATAAAAATCATCAAAATACAGAATAAGGTGCTTATTCTCGAATGCAATTTTATAACCACCAAATCTATCCGTTATGAACTGTAGTATTAGTCGTTCCATGTATTTTTTTATTATTCCAACCAATGGAATATCTCTGAAAATCATCGTGTGTTTTTCTCAAAATATAAATCATTTTTCTTGACCTTTCCTCACCACTAATAGTTCCAATTTCATCCCACACCAGAGTAGGATTTACATTCCTAACATACGGGAGATTAATATTTTCAAAATTATCTTTTGGTTCCATCATGAATTTTTTTATTATCACCAAGATTATCTCTATCAAAAACATTTCTCATTATTTCAGTGAACTCCATCTCCAATTCTTTTTCATGTTCCTCATAATATTTCTCACCATCCGCAGATTTATCACCACCCAATTTTTCCAAGGCATATATGTGGGGGAATCTATTCGGATTCCCTATTGTTAAATTCATCTTCAATTATTTTATGTATTTTATCATCCCCACCCAATACTTTCCTATCCTGATATATCTGACCATACATCAGACTCTCAGAATCAATAAGGGTTTTATTCCTTTGATAGAATATTGCCGATTGAAATGTACTGAGTGGAACAGTCAACCCATAGTACTTCCCCAACACTTTACACTTCTTGAATATCTGTTTGTTCATATATTATTTCTTTTTTCTCTCAGTAAGATATTCATGTAATATTGCCCCACCAAAAACAATAACAACCATTCCGAAAAATATAATCATTGAGTAATCCATACTATTTGTTTTTAACTATTTTGAAATTAACTGCCAACCATACCAATACAGACAAGAGAATAACAACCCACCAAATCCATTCCCTATTCGGAATAACAATCCCCATTATTTTTTGTACTAAATAACACGATGTCGGAATCAACCAAATGTTCATTGTCTTTGTCGGACTAACATGTTTACGTTTTATAACCTTGATGGAAAAAATTTCATCGTTATCAGGTTCTCTTTCAGTGAATAATCCCATACTTTTTGATTTTTACAAACATAAGTAATTCCACAAAATTTTCCAAAAATTTTTTTTCTGTAATTGGGGTCCATTTAAAAAGAGGGGGGTCATGTTTTGGAAATATATTTCTAATATGTTGAAATTAGTATGTGGTTTCCCCCCATATGTGGGGAAATTGGAAATATGTTTCTAATTCCCACAAATAAAAAACTCCACCTTGTGAGTGGAGTTATATTAAAACATATAATGTATTTCATATACTAATAAGTTATACTCTCGGTTTTAAAGTGTTTGCGACAGGTGCTGCCACATTTGGATGTGCTCCCGATGTTGCCGCATGTGAGATAGCATGTTCAGCACCTGTTTCAATACCTTTTTCAATACCATGTTTTGCAATATGTTCCAAAGATTTTTTCACTGTAGAATTAGCCGCACTATCAGCAACTTTTGTTACAGCATTTGCTGCCATATTTTTAACCGTATTACCAGCCTCTTGTCTAATTAATAAAGCATTTGCTTCAACCCCTGTCAAAACACCTTGTTCAACCGAAGTTAATGGAGCCTTTGTTAAAATCTTAGTTGCCAATGCTGCCATTCCCTTTTGACCCAATTGTTTCACACCAGGTATTTTACTTGCTATTGCAGTAATACCAGGTAATAAAGAAAATACCGCAACAATACCTGCTTCAGTTGTTTTGCCTTCTTTAGCATATACAGCGGCATCTGCCAATCCAATACCTGCAGTAAGTAATGGACCAATAACAGGAATAAATAAAGACCCGATTTGTAATGCATTATTCACAGAATGAGCGTTTTGTTTATACCAATTTTCAGCGGATTGTCTATCCCTATCATATCCTTGATACCAACTCATTTGTTCTGACAATACTCTTTCTTCTAATCTTAAATTAGACTCTTGTATATGTCTAATCTTACTATAACTCTTATTCATATTTTTTATTTAATTGATTTTAATTGTTTTTCGTAGGAATCCAACTTTGATTGTAAATCTTTAATTCTTTTTTTTAACTTATCAATATTCATTTGAACAAGTTCTTTTTTTGTTACACTTTTCTTTGTAACTTCTTGTGATTCTTCTTTGAGAATTATTTTAACTAATCTATTAATATCAGACTCAGTAATTCTTTTTATATTGCTCATGTAATTGTTTATTATAAATATTAAAATTTCCCAAAAATTTTTTTTTTAAAAAAGGGTCATTTTTTTCCCAAAAATTATTTTACTTGATTTAGGGGATTGTCCCCCCCAAATGACATTCTGACAGTATAGTAAGGGGGGATACGGGGGGGAGGGGGGGTGGCCCCCCATGCCAGAGGGGGGTGTGACGGGGGGATGTTATCCACATTTAATCCCCACCCCCTCCTGACAGGTTGTCTATAAAAAAAGATATCCACATGGGGATGTGGATAAGTTTATTTGGTTATGTGAAAGCTGTGTCTTATCTTTGTAGGTTATTCTATATGGTTACGCCAGTCCACGTAGTCGGTGGGGATGGTGAGTCCTTCTACTGTGTGCCATGTTCCTATGTTAAGTTTGCGGTGGCCAGGTAGTTTCATCTCTTGTGGTATGGCTGATGACTTATGTATATCTTCCAATGTCTTCTCCATTTCTGTTACCATCTCTCTACCTTCTTCACCAATGCTCTTGGTAAAGAATGTTGTTAAGTATGGGGACCAAAACTCCTCACCTCTTTCGATGGATAGTGTGACATAGTTAGCCACGGTCCAACCTTTCAGTTCTGATAACTCAAATGGGTCAATGAATATGTCCACGAAGATAAGGTTCCATTTGTTAATGTCGTTGGGGTTTAAGTATCTCACGTCTTTTATCCATGGGTATTCTCTTAGTAGTATTCTCTTGGCTACTTTGAATTCGTAGTTGTCAAGGAACTCTTCATATGTCATTGGGTGGTCTGAGGCCATAATGTGGATAACTATTTTTGGTTATATTAATAAATAGTCGTTTCTTTGTATTGTTCGAAGCGGGAGTGTAGAACGGGCGGGGACATAATGTCAGCTGAAGGAATCAGAGGTAGGTTGCTTATACCCCACCGATTATTGGCGGGAGCGTAATACAAAGGTACGCCCTTTCTTTCATATAAACAAATTTATTTTTGTGGAGATTATTTCATATCTTTGTGGTATGTTAAATTATATTCTTGATATGATGGTTGGGTCGAAGCTTAAGTTAACCACACGTGTGGAAGACTTGGACAGAAGGACCGTTCGTGAGATTGTAAAGTATGCTGCTCAGTATTGCGTTGATACCTTTGGGACCCGAAGAAAAGAATATCCGTTTATTATATCCATTCTTAAACAGAGAGGTGGGGAAGCTGCCTATGGTGAGTATTGTCCTTATGATAATAGGTTGACCATATATCATAATAACTGCCCCACCGTTAAGACCCTCGTCCAAACTGTCATCCATGAATATGCCCATTATCTTCAGCCCGTCAAATCAAAATACAATAAGTTGTTGGATAGGTACGGATATGATAAACATCCCATGGAAGTTGAAGCCAGGGATATGGAACAGGACCATTACAAAGATTGTTGGAACTATATTAAAGAAATATTATGTTAAAGTTTGTTAAAGCGTTAGTTATCGGTTACACAGTACTGTGGGGTGTTGAACAGATTAAAACTCGTAGGGAATCAAATCCTGCTAGACGAGTGAGACCATCGGACCCAACCAAAAGGTTAAGACCCCGCCGTCCTCAGAACCGTTAGGTACGAACGGAGTGAAGTAGGCCCTGGCAGTGTGCCACAATATCCTTGGGGGTGATGTCTTCCCCACCCACCACATAAAGTCCTTCGACCTTAGCATCCACGCATGCCCATGAGTTCATCCCCACAGGTTTATTCGTGAAGGCTCTCTTTGCCTTCTCGAAGTATAAGGTCCCTAACTCTTTCTCGTATAGAGAAATTACTATCCTCATTTTCATGTCGTCTAATTGAAAGATATCATATGTCAAATCTTGTATGGTAATCATATGTGGATAAATATAATTACGGAACGTATAAAAATAAAGTTATCCACAGGTGGGGAATGGTCCTGACGCTATGTCAGTGGATAAAAAAAATGTGGAATGTGGATAACTTGTGGGGTAAAAAGTTGGAATTGTCAGAATGTCAGTCCCCTCGTTACGATGGGGATAATCCCCACGACACACTTTTACCCCATTTTAGTGGTTTTGTTTTCCCACATTTTACCACTGATAGTAGTCCCCACGTATACTAAAAGACCACTTTTTCCCCTCTGTAGATAGCAGGAGGACCAGTTTTTTACTATATCTATTTTCCAGATAAAAAAGGAAGGTTTAGAACAAGACGCGGGGAAACGAACGTAGTGAGTGTTTTACCCCCCTTCAAGGAGGGAACAGGTATGTTTTATGACCTCCAACGAGGAGACAACTAAGTCCCCCACTCATGGTGGAGACCTATAATATGTGTACTATATGGTATGTCAAATGATTGTATCTAATTCGGATATTCCCCGAATAGGGGAGTATTATTTTACAATCTCATTATACCTATGTGATGTGTCATAAGTAAGCTTATAGCTTGACCCGAAGGGATGTTTGGTAAGCTTATTGCTTGACACATTATATCACATTGCATATGTCTCTTCATTATTGTGGGGAGTATGTTTGGTGGGGATATCCGTATTTATCTGCAAATATACGATTGCATATTCGATATAATACTATACCTTTGTGATTATGAGAAAGATGGTATGGCAGTTTCTTAATACAAAGTATGAGGGTATAGTAATATATCATCAGATATTTGATTTATCGGATAAACTTATGGAGAAGTTCATTACTGATAAAGGCAATGCTATTATTGAGTTTGTACGTTTTCATCATAGTAGAGACCTTAGGACTCGTGTGAATAATTTTCTTAGAACAGACATTAAGAAGTACTTTGATATTCACGACATTGATATTGAGATGTATGTTCTTGAATGGTGCCGTGATAAGAGTACTAAGGTTATTGAGATGTGATAATGCGTCTTATATGACACAATTTACCCCACTTTTATCCCTTTTATGACACGTTATTATAATTTTGATACAACAGTATATTATAATTTTGGTGCAGGATTATACTATTAATGAATGAAGTGAGGGACATCCACGGAACGATAGTGTAGTGGATTGTTCTTGTCCCGAACTGAGTGAATTAATTGTATAATCATAAAGTATTTATTCATATGAAAGTAATCATTCCAGAATCTAAACTTACTAAAGTTCTTCATACATACCTTACCATGTCTTTCGAAGGGCTTGATAATTGTAGTTATGATTGGGCTAACTTTAATTGTGGCATGGGCATTTGTTGTGACCAATATGCAATAGGGTTTGTTCTACCTAAAAGTGAATATGATGATTATCTATTTAAGTTGGTTGATGGTAAGAACTACGATGATGATGGTGATTACCCTGAGGACCCTGAAGTTGATTTGCCTGAGCCTTGTCATAATCAACCTGATATTAATAACCAAGAGTTTGATACCATTGTAATAAGTGAAGAGTTGTATGAAAGACTTCATGATTTATTTGGTGATATTGATATTTGGAGAGAACCTTTATTATCTATTATAAATAAAGTGTTTCATGTGAACGCTCGTAGTCTCTTATATCGATACGAATTTTAAAGTATTTATTCATATGAAGATAATCATTACAGAGGAACAATACTCTAACTTACCCGAAAACCAAAAGGCTCTCTTTTGGATTAAGAGAAGATTTGATTTGGTTAAAGATGAATTGAAAGAGACTTTTAACCTTATGGAGTTTGATATTTGTCGAATCGATGATTATGATAAATTTGAAAAGAAATTCTTTACTGTGTTAATGGATGGTCTTCATCCTTTTTTCTATGATGACGATAATATTGGTCATACCGAATACGATGCGATGTATGAGTTATTAAAGGATTATTTTTATGTTGATTGCACCGAGTTTTATTTTGCTGGCCGAGAGAAGTGCTAATCTGTCGTTGTTCGGCTGGCGTTTTTAATCCCTACCCTTTTTTTGTTTTCCCACCTTTTTCTCATATCTTTGTATGGTATGGAAAAACTTATGCATTTATATCTGAAGACAATTTATCCCAAAGCTTATGTTTATAAGTCTAAGTTTGGTAGACTTGTTTATATTATGGATGAAACCAAGTGCTATCGTTTGAATGCTAATACTAATTTTCATATTACTAAAATGTCAACTATGGATAAATTGATGGACCTATTCTGTTGTGATAAAAATTTTGCTGGATATGTTTACGATAATTGGTTTGACAGTCTCCCCGTATATGTTATGGGTAAGAATTCCACTTGTAAAGATGTTCTTGTACCATTGGAAACTGAATGTAATTCTACTGTCAGTTAATAATAAATTAGCATCGTATGGTATACTAATTTTCTATTTATCTATATGGTTAAAGATTATCTTACGGTGGTTATCCCCACCAAAAACGAGGGTGAGTTAATTGATATCACTCTTGGTCATTTAAACAAACAACATAACATAAACGGAACTAAAGTTATAATCTGTGATTCTTCTGACGATAATACTATTGAGATTGTTAATTCGGGGAAATACAAAAACTTAGACATTGTTATTACTGATGGTGGTCTTCCAAGCGTTGCTAGGAATAAAGGTGCCAAGTTATGTAATACTCCTTATGTTTTATTCTTGGATGCTGACATCTTCTTGGTTAATGTTAATACAATTAACGACACTCTTAATCTTATTAAGAATAACAATCTTCATTTGGTTACAACTAAGTTTAGAGTTAGAGGCTTCTATTCATTTGTATTTCCTATCTTCGAATTCTTTAGAAACCTCACCGTTTATAAAGCCCCATGTGCTATCGGTGGTTTCATGCTCTTTGACATATTTGAATTTAATAGAGTTGGCGGATTTGTTAATGAAGACAAGTTTGCCGAAGACTTCCATTTGAGCATGAAGATTAATCCATTTCGCTTTCACGTATCCCCACATAAAATCTATACTACAGATAGACGCTTTAAAAAGAAAGGTTTGTTCTATATGTTAAAAATGTCTTTATTATCCTATGCAAACAAAAATAACCCCGAATTCTTTAAAAATGACCACAACTACTGGATATAAAGCCGTTATCATGTCCGACCTACACTTGGGCATGAAAGATTGCAAACCAATCAAGATATTGGAATTCCTTGATTCCATGAGGACCGATATTTTAATATTAAACGGAGACGTTATTGATTTCGATGCTCTTCGTAGAGGTAGTAAATGGAAGAATAAACATACTAAAGTTATCACCAAGATACTCGACATATCTCGTCATATTCCCGTGATTTATCTTCGTGGGAATCATGACGATGATATCCGTGAATTCTTTGGTATGGAAATCGGCAATATACAGTTCACAGATGAATATATTATTGAAAATAAAGAATGGGTGGCTGATGATGTCTATAACAATAGAAGATATCTTGTATTCCACGGTGACCAAATTGATGTCTTTACATCCAAGTTTAAACTACTTACTCAGATTGGCTCAATGGGTTATGACCTGGCTTTAAGATTGAATACAATCTATAACAAATACAGAGAATGGAGAAAACTTCCTTATCACTCCATATCAAAATCTATTAAGGAAAACTTTAAGAAGGCTTGGACCTTTATCAATAACTTTGAAGAAAATGCCGTTCAGTACGGTAAAAGAAAATCCTGTGATGGAGTTATCTGTGGACATATCCATATTCCAGTAATGAAAGAGATTGATGGAATGAAATATTATAACTCAGGTGATTGGGTTGAGAACTTTACAGCGATTGTAATTACAAAGGACTATAAGTTTGAACTTATCCAAATGTAATCCCCACCGTTAAGGGTTATCTCTTATAACCTTACAGGGTGAACCATATGCAACAACATTATCAGGGATGTCTTTTGTTACAACGGAACCCGCTCCGATGATTGTATTCTTCCCTATCTTTACTTGATGTAATATGTTGGTCCCCATCCCTATTGTGGTACCTTCTCCTATGGTTACGTTTCCTGCAATGTTGGTACCAGGGTTAATGGAACAATAGTCACTAATGACCGTGTGATGACCTATGGAGACATGTCTATTGATGGATACAAAATCACCTATGGTTGTATGTGCCGCGATTGATACTTTTGAATTAATTAGAGCTCCGACGCCTACAAAACTTGTCTTGGATATATCTAATCCACTATGAATAACATTAATGAATTTACTCATGTCAGGAGAAAGAGATTGTATTATCTTTATCTTGTGTTGTGGTTGGTACACTCCGAGTGTGAATACATCATAGTCATCTATGTTCACGTCTTCAACAACTTTCATTTTGAACCAATTGTGTTCGAATGGATTAAATATCGGTAAATTCAAATTGTTGTATATGGTAATGTTAGGTGTGGTGTTATTGGAATATAAATTATCCAATATCATTGTGATGATACTATCTCCTTTACCTAATATTAATAAGTTTGTTTCCATATCCTCTTTGTCTTAATTCGTTTGATGTATAATGTGTTATGTCCAACTCATTCATTATTCTATGTGCTCGTTTTAATAACTCTATGTTCGTTGCTTTTTCCTTATCTTTGTAATATAGGTTGTCCTCCAATCCGATTCTAATTCCGTCAAAATCTAATAACCCGTATGTGGTGCTCTTTAATTGTTGGGAACCTATTCCACCTAAACAAGTATATGAATTTGCTGGTAGATTAGATTTAATTGATGATAAGGTTCCGAAATCACATTGACCATTGTATATGTTTCCTAAGATAATATTGATGTGATATGGTGGCTTTAACATGTTCTTTGAAATAATGTAATTTGTATAGTTTAACATCCCTGTATCAAAACATTCTATCTCAGGTTGTACACCATATTTGTCCATCTCCTTTATTATTGATATGATGGTCTCAGGTTGGTTAATGGATGTACCTGATGGGAAGTTTAATGATGATACCGTTAGTGAACCCATGTCAGGATATAATTGTAATACTTCAGTTCTCTTCTCTAACTCAGGAAAGTTTCTTCCCGTTAATGAAACGCAAATCAACAGGTCAGGACAATGTTTCTTTATCCCCTCTATAATCTTCTGATATACTTCTTTCTTGTAAGTATTCTTTGTCTCTTCATCTCTTGCATGTAGATGAACAATTGATATACCTAATTCATTCGCACTATGAACTTCCTCTACTATCTCATTTGGTAACAACGGAGCAAAGGAGTTATCTCTGGTAGTTTGAGTTCCTGTTGGAGTAAAATTGATTATCTTATTCATTAGTGATGTAGGATTTTATTTTGAATATTTCTCTAAACTCATTATCAAATGTTTTATCATAAATAACTTTTTGTGAATTATCTACTCTTACGTGATTAATCTCATCAAAAATACCCAAAGGTCTTGTGTACCAATGGTAAGGTTTAGTTTGTATTGTGACCATTGTTGTTTTATTGACTATAACAACAATTTCTTCAGAAGAATCTTTAACTGACCTATAAAAAATGTTCAAGGTTCCATCTTCAGGATTATAATACAATGTATGATGTAAACCTCTATGTTCATCTACAGTATTTTTTCTAAATTTGTCTTTGGTAGGTTCATTTTTAAATAAAGGTTTACCTGAATCAATAAATAATTTTTTTGTTAAATATTCTAAATGTGTAGGAATTATATTCTTCATTTCAGATTCAATATAATCTCTATCATAATTTTTAAATTTATCTGGTAACGAACTTACTTTAAATGATTTAAATGCGCCATACAACCACCCATTCTCATCTCCGCTATCGGTGCAAATTACCGAATCATATTCTTTAAGATACTCACTATTTTCGTCAATTAAATTTTTATCTATCAATTCACAATCATATTCGATATGATGAATATTCTGATACCCGAAATTTATTGCTATTTGACATGCAATTGAAAACATTCTATAAATCGCAAAACCGTAAAAATTTTTAACAAAGAATCTAGAATTTATTGCTTTATTATCATTAAAGAAAAAATGATAATAACCCATTAGATTATAATCATCAACAACATCATTATTATAATCGTAAACATAATACTGACATTTTTTTTGAATGTGAATTGGTATGTGAGAATGAGAAATTAATGCAATATGTTTGCCACATTCCAATACAGAATCAACGCATCTTTCTAAGGCTCTTTCTTGTTCTTCTGTTGGGCAATAAGCGGTAATAAAAATTAAGTCTTTCATATCTTGAAAGATAAAAAAATGTATCTTTTAATCAATAAAAAACCCCCACCGTTATGGTGAGGGTTCTTATTATATGTTCTTTGAAATATTATTTCTTACTCTTAACATCCTTAATTGCGTTCACAGGGATAATTGTTCCCACAGGATATGTTGCTCCTACAGGTGCTTGTGTTACTGATGTTTGACCTGGATGAGCTCTTAATGCTCTTCTCATTGGAAATGCTAATTCGTTTAATGGACCATAACATTCTGCAATTGTTACACCATTAACTTTATTTGGTAATACTTTACAAGGCATACACCACATGTTGCTCATGCTACTATCTGGTGAATTTGTGATTGTAAATGTTCTATTTACCGTTGGTAACTTATCCCATGTTGGTGCTTGAGGAACACTATCATAATACCAAAAATAAGACCATACAGTCTTGTCTGTGCCATCGGGTGTAATTGAAGGATTTGGAACTAAGATTGTATTTGCCACTGAAGGACCATCCAATACAGGACAAGATGCAACACCTTCTAAGAACTTTTTACCTTCTACGGTAATTATTTTTCCTGTTGGTTTTGCTGCTGATGCTCCACAGAAAGCGAACTTTCCTACAACGATTGTTAATGCCTTTTGTTTGTAGATTTTTTGAGTGAATGCTGTTGTTGTTAAACCTAACACCGCCAACACTAATAATAATTTTTTCATATTTTGTTTTATTGTTTATTAAAATAAATATCAAAAATTTCATTTACTACCTCTTCAGGTTCAGGTAAATATTCATCTATTTTTTTTATTTAAGATAATTCTATAGTCCACGTTGTCTTATAAAAAAAAGTGTACTTATCCATATAAATACACTTTTAAGTTGTTATTTTGAATTTTATTCCAATTAAATTATTAATAATTTAAATGTCAGTATCAACAGGTATTAAAAGTTTCCACTTCATAACCTCATCTTCTTCATAAACGTAAATACGTTTTTCTTCAATCTCAGAGTTATCATTTACTATTCTACCGATACAATTAGCGGTTTTATAATCTTCTTTAATACCATAGATATCCGCGTCTACAAAAACTTTATCATTTTTTAATGATAATAAATAGTTTTTAGTTTTTTCTTCAAAAGTCATATTATTTTGTTTTATTTTATTGTTTATTAAAATAAATATCAAAGATTTCATTTACCACCTCTTCAGGTTCAGGTAAATATTCATCTATTTTTTTATTTTTAGGTAATTTATCTATAGTATCAAAATAAAACTCAGTATGTCTAACTTCTAAGTCATCTTGTAGTAAATTTTTATAGATAGATTTAGTCTTATACGTTTGAGACCCTTTTCTCCAAGGAAGAATATGGTCAGGATGTTTACTAGTAGGGACTACAACTATCCAATTATCAAAAGCCCCTGCAATATGTATTGGTGATGAGTCATTACTTAATGTAACTTTAGATAAACTAATTAATGTAATATTTTCACCCAAGTTCGTAAAATCTCTAAAATCAAACCCATCTTCAGGACATTTAATATCTAAATATCCTTGATTATCGCTCAGTGTTCTACCTATTAAAACAACTGATAATTTTTCACTAAGTAAATCAACAACATCTTGCCACCATTTTTTTGGAAATGTTTTTGATGGCCACCATTTACCAGGGTGAACGACAATGATTTTTTTTTCTTTGTCTTTATCTTTCAGTAAATCCATTACAGATTCAACATCATGTGTGTCAACATCAATATGTATACTTTTTTCATCACGAGGTATTGTTCTTCTTAACATACAAATAGATGAATAATCTGTAGGATGGAATAATACCTGAGTCAGATTATTAATAGTTTTTCCATCAGGTGGATTATTTTCCATAATTATTAAAGCATCCTTAATTCCCTCCCAAGTAGTATAATCAAATACCTTAATTCCAATTTTTTCCAAATGTTTAAATATCCTAGGATAGTGAGTAGTTAAAAATATATTAGCATCTGGATAGATTTTTTTCACATATCTAGCTACAGGTTCTGACTCTATTTGGTCTCCTAATCCCGCACTTAATCGTATTAATATATTTCTTTTATATTCGTAGTTTGGAGAATCTTCTTCCCATTGTTTAATATCTTTTTCTACAATATCTCTAACAATTTCTTTTGGCGCGTCAGTGTAATTTATTAGATAAGAATCTAGTCTGGAGATTCCAATTTGTGAATCTAAAAATTCCATTCTATTATACACATATGGTAAATCAAACACTTTTGTGTCTGTATTATGTATTCTTATATTTAATGATGAAGTTATTTCTGAGGTAATTTCAATTTTAGGTTTAGTAAATAATCCTCTATGTTGTTTTGAAAGCACTACTACATCAAAATTATAATATTTCCCTGACCAATCTTTCGCTAGTTTTTCATCACCTGAAGCAATGGCATTTTTGATATGAATATCTCTATTAATATACCTACCTTCGTTGAACATACCTAAACTATCCGTTGGTACAATATCAAATAGATTTGGTGTATTTGGCCTAATTAGTATAAATGGAGAAATGTATACTATTCTATCATAACTTTGTAGTATTTTATCAAATTCTAAAAAATAATCTGAAGTATCCTCAGATAAATCTAATAATTTAAAATCACAACCTATTTTTGTAGAGTAGTTCTCAATCCTATTCAGTGTTAAATCTTGAATATGGGATTTGGTATTTAATGTTATAACTATATTTTTCATATTTTTTATTTAATAATTATTCTTAATTTATATTAAGAATTTAAGTAAATTATTTAAATAATCAAATGTTCTTTCAATTTTTTTACACTATGTAATATTACATACCTGTTGTGGTGTCATATAATATATCGCAGCTATCCCTAATGCACCAGTTAATGCACTACCCCACGCATAAGCAACTCCTGCACTTGTTATTCCTAAGGAATAACCATTACCCGCTGATATTGATGTAAATGTTAATCCACCACATACTTGAACTGGTGTGAGCCTTGATGTTTGTGTATTATCACCTAATTGACCACCACTATTAATCCCCCACGCATAAGCAACCCCTAGATTTGTTATTCCTAAGGAATGACTACTACCTGCTGATATTGATGTAAAGTTTAATCCTCCACATACTAAAACTGGTGTGATTCTTGATGTTGTTGTATTATCACCTAATCTCCCAAAAGTATTAGCACCCCATCCATAAGCAACTCCTGTACTTGTTATTCCTAAGGAATTACTACTACCCGCAGATATTGATGTAAAGGTTAATCCACCACATACTAAAACTGGTGTGAGCTTTGATACAACTGTATTATCACCTAATGCTCCACTAGTACCATTTCCCCACGCATAAGCAACCCCTAGATTTGTTATTCCTAAGGAATGACTACTACCTGCTGATATTGATGTAAAGTTTAATCCTCCACATACTAAAACTGGTGTGAGTCTTGATGTTGTTGTACCATCACCTAATCTCCCACTACCATTATTTCCCCACGCATAAGCAACTCCTGTACTTGTTATTCCTAATCCATAACCAACACCTGTACCTGCAGATATTGATGTAAATGTTAATCCACCACATACTAAAACTGGTGTGAGCTTTGATACAAGTGTATTATCACCTAATTGACCATTAGCATTAGCACCCCATCCATAAGCAGCTCCTGTGTTTGTTATTCCTAAAGAAAAATCACTACCTGCAGATATTGATGTAAAGGTTAATCCACCACATACTTGAACTGGTGTAATCTTTTGTATTGTTGTATTATCACCTAATGACCCATTAGTATTAGCCCCCCAAGCATAGGCAACCCCTGTGCTTGTTATTCCTAAGCTAAAAGGACTAGCACCTTGAGATGCGGATATTGATGTAAAGTTTAATCCACCACATATTAAAACTGGTGTTAATGGGGTTGAATTAATATTAATTCCTAATCGCCCATTACTATTAGACCCCCACGCATAAGCAACTCCTGCACTTGTTATTCCTAAGGAATAACCATTACCCGCTGATATTGATGTAAATGTTAATCCACCACATACTTGAACTGGTGTGAGCCTTGATGTTATTGTATTATCACCTAATGCTCCATTAGTATTATTTCCCCACGCATAAGCAACCCCTAGATTTGTTATTCCTAAGGAATGAGTATTACCTGCTGATATTGATGTAAAGGTTAATCCACCACATACTGGACTTGGTAATGATAAAGTATTGTCGTTAAGACCATTACCTATTTGTCCAGAAGTACCAATTCCCCACCCATAAGCCGCTCCTGTGTTTGTAATACCTAAAGAAAAATTATTACCTGCTGATATTGATGTAAAGGTTAATCCACCACATACTAAAACTGGTGTGAGTCTTGATGTTAGGTCATTATTACCTAATTGTCCATTAGCATTGTTTCCCCACGCATAAGCAACCCCTAGATTTGTTATTCCTAAGGAATGACTACTACCTGCTGATATTGATGTAAAGTTTAATCCTCCACATACTAAAACTGGTGTGATTTTTGTTGTTGTTGTATTATCACCTAATCGTCCATTAGTACCATTTCCCCACGCATAAGCAACCCCTAGATTTGTTATTCCTAAGGAATGACTACCACCTGCAGATATTGATGTAAATGTTAATCCACCACATACTTGAACTGGTGTGAGCCTTGATGTTTGTGTATTATCACCTAATTGACCATTAACATTAGTACCCCATCCATAAGCAGCTCCTGTGTTTGTTATTCCTAAGGAATAAGTAGCACTAGCGTTCGCCGATATTGATGTAAAGGTTAATCCACCACATACTAAAACTGGTGTGAGCTTTGATACAAGTGTATTATCACCTAATGCTCCACTAGTATTAACCCCCCACGCATAAGCAACCCCTGTGTTTGTTATTTCAATAGAAAAATCACTACCCGCACTTATTGATACAAACGAAATAGGTATTTTTGTCGAACTTGGTGTTTGAGTAGGAGTTTGTGTAGGTGTAGGTGTCTGAGTCTGAGTTGCAGTATTAGTTGGAGTTTGAGTTTGTGATGCAGTTATACTTGGCGTAGGTGTCTGAGTCTGAGTTGCAGTATTAGTTGGAGTTTGGGTTTGGCTCGCAGTTATTGATGGTGTAGGGGTTTGTGTCGCAGTTGTAGTATTACTTGGTGTTACTGTTTGACTAGCGGTAATAGACGGAGTAGGTGTTATTGGTACTGTTGTTCCACTATTAACAAATACTGAGTTAGTATTTGTAGCCCAAGTTATGTTTTGGTCCACCGTAGAACCAGTTCCGCCAGCAGAAATTAAAATTGAGTTTAAATCTGTTGTATCGGTCGCAACTCTTGCAGTCCATCCACCATTACCACCAATTTGATAAACTGTATATCCTCCCGCAGGAGCATCAACACCTGAATAAAATCCTGTAAGACTTGTCGGTCCCAAATCTGTTGTTGTATTCCCTGAAAAATAACTGAAACTACCTTTAACTGTAGAACCAGCAATTGCAGTTGTTCCTGATTTAATCGCTAATATTGCCATACAAATAAATATAACGGAAATTGAAAATCCCCCACCTTTGTGGGTGAGTCTAATTACTATATTGACTCCCCTTTTTTGTTAAGATGACCGAATACTTTCTTAAATCATTTGTTCTTCTGGTCTATTTCTATTTAAGTATTCATCTATTTTCTGTTGTACTAAAGGGTTGTCACCTTTGTAGATAATATCAGTAACATATCTTCTTAATGGTTGTATCTTATTAGTCAATACACGCTCTTCATATTCGTTACTCTTTGATGTTCTAATTGCTCTTGCTTGAATGATAGTATCAGGTTCATCCTTCATACGTTTATCATACCATCTATCTTCTAAGGAACTATAATCAAACGGAACAATTTTGTATTGAGATTTAATTTTATCTTTGTCTACAACAAAAATAACTTTGAGTTTACTAGCATCTCTATCTCCACCTACTGACGCACCTACTGATTGGTCAGGTATAAAATTCTTATCGCGAGTAAATGACACCATTGATTGGTGTTTTGTGTTGGCTAATGTTGGGTCAAGTTCTAAGACATCATCATCAGGTCTTGTCGCTCTCATCATATCACTATTCATGATAGATAATGCTCTTGATTCTGTTGTATGGTGATATAATGGTGTACCTTCGATATCTTTTATTGATTCGTTCTGTTCTTGTTTTTTTGAGTTATCGTACATTTTAATACTTCTTAAAATCTGATTGTATTTTTCATCCTTCAATGTGTATTGCCCTTCATCATTCCACCATTGGATTGCTTCAGGTTTCGGATATTTTATCGCATCAAACACCCATTCTTGACCCTTTTCAGGATTTTCAAGATTCCAAAGAGTTATTATGTTCGAATCTCCTTCCCAATTTGATTTTTGTTTTTTTCCGTCACCGAATGGTTCAGTTATAAAAATAATCTCTTTATCGACTAAATCAAAAAAGTCCAAATCTTTTCTGTTGGTTCCTTTAGATTCATTCTGTTCTTGTTTGTTTGAGTCTTGTGATAAATCATTATCGACTTCCTTCTCATCGAACCACTTGAATATTACTTTTTTGATTTTATTTTGACCACCGAACATGGACCGAACAGAATCAAAGAACTCGGGATTTATTTTATAATCAGGCATTCCATAAGCATCCATCTTGAAAATTAAATTGTCTCTTTCATCTTCAGGGTTAGGTAACGTTAAAAGGGTTAACTCTATATTACCCCCTGGTGGAGCAAGTCTAACTTTTATTGCGGTAGGGTAACTTGTATCAATGTAATTACCAATCAACGTTTGTAATCTTTCGTTTGATAATGACTTATCAGATTCTTCTCTTAATATTTTTTTTATTAGTTGTCTCACATCTATAAATATATTATATTTGAATTGTATGACAACCATTGAGAAACATATCGTAAAATATATTGAAGATAAATTTGGATTCCCCTATCTTCATTTTGATATTAACGAACAAACGTGGACAAATGAATTCTTCTTGTTCGATATAAAGACTGGTATAATGTATTGTAATGATGCGGTTAGAGCAGACTTGGACAAAAAGTTTGGGAAAGGATATATGGATAATGTCATTGTTGATGTTATGTCCGCATGGTTCAAACAACGTTATAAACACCCCATCAAGTCCATAGAATAATTTAAGAACGAAAGGTCATAGTTGAGTATTTATAGTTATGACCAAACATGAGAAGACAATACGAGCACTAGAAACTTTCCTTGAAAACTATTCGATGAATGGTTCTTGCGGTGCGTTTGTTGTACCCAATCCCATGGAGCAAGATGGTTATCTCATTCACCTCTACCTAAATGAAAATTGGATTAGAAAACAAGAAGTCAGACCCCATTTAGCTGGAAAAAAATTAAGAGATACTTTACAAAAAAATTGCAAAGATTATACAGGCATTGATGTACGTGTGACTTCCTCAACTACAAAGTGTGATGACTTAGATAAGTTATCAGAGTCAATGTCCCCACATGTTAAAAGAAGATTATCCAATATTAAACTACTGGATGAATTAACCACCATCTTAGATTATGAAATTAACATAGAGAGTTTTAATAACGCATCAGATGCTGTTGAAGAAATAGTTAATATGTTGAATGAAAGAATTCTTGATGAGATTTGGGAGACAACTCATCGTAAAGTAAGTCTTGCGGAAAAAGATGAACTATATTGGCATATTTATGATAGGTTTAATAAATTTATCACCCACAGATATAACGAAACCCAAGGAATGAACGAATCAAAAAAGAAATACATTGTAACAGAATCACAATTAGAAAGACTTAAAGAATACTTCGACCCCATCCATTATCTTAAGAAGATAATGAACGACGCACCAAAATATATTAGAGACCCAGATACTTTAAAGTATGATGTTGCCTTTCAAAAAATAGTTGATGTTATCTTCAAATACACAATGAAACATTCACCAGTGGATAATCTAAAAGGGATTGAGGTTACTAAAGTAACTCCTCAGGGTTGGGGTGGTAATATGGATAATGATACCAAAGGTTCTCATACTGAATGGATTGTAGTGGCTCATTCTGTTCTACCAAAATGGTTTAATCCTGATGATAGTACTTATAAATCACAAATGGAAGACTTCAAAAAAGAATTTGTATCAATTGCTAACATGATGGGATTATCTTCATCAAGCCCGTTATCTCGAGAAGGATTTCCTTCTGATAAAGTAAAATTTCAAATTTATAATAGTTAATGAAATACGTAGTAACAGAATCACAATATAATCTTATTTTAGAATCACAAAAGTATATTAATGCTTTTCAAGAGATTATTGATGATAAGTTAAATTATATTCGTAGAGTTTGTGAGAAAGGTGCTGATGACTATGAAGGTGATGTTGGAGAAGAAGCTTGTAATCAAATTGAACAGGTTGAAAAAGTTGATGTGATGGATGCTGAATGGGTTACGGTAAAACATAGTAATAGACCAGAAGAACACAAACACATGAGTATAAAAATAATGATATATTATAGTTCAATAAGATTTGGTAATTTTGATGCAGATGATTTAACCTACGATTTAGAAAAAATATTACGCACAAAGACAACAATGCCTATTTTATTAAATTACGAATCAACAAATACAAATAAACACTTTGACTGGTAATACCATTTAATCTTTTTTATCTTTGGGTAAAATCCTAAACGTTAACGCTCTTTTTCCATTGACCGTAGGCATTCCATATTCATCGTGTGCAATAGTTTTAACCGTAGTTTTTTTATTTCTAAATCTACCAGTATAAATGATATCCCCAACTTTAAGGGGTACATAGATTCCATCTATTCTTTTATCAGACATAGTTATCGTTTTTTTCCGTGTGGTGTTGGTTTACCATTCTCATCCAAGAGAACAAATACAATCTTATCAACTTTAATTATGATTTGTTTTGTATGTTTATTCCTCACCTCACAACAAATGGTTATAGATGTGTTACCGATGGATACTAACTCACAACCAATCTCAGCAATATCACCTAACTTTGCTGTGTTAACAAAGTTGATTTCACTCATCGCTTTGGTAACAATGTTTCTTTCACCTAATTGACAAATAGTAAAGATTGATGCCTCTTCATCAATCCATTTTAAAACTTGTCCACCGAATAAAGTACCTCGAGGGTTTAAATCACCAGGTTTAATTAATTTACGTGTTCTATAGTTCATATGTTTAAATTTAATAAAAAAAACTTAATTTTACAAGACATCTTATAAAACTGAGATAAATATTGGTATGAAAATAACTAAGGAACATGTTGGTAAAGTATTCACAGTTGAAGATGTGCCTCAAAGTGAACCATGTTTAAACTGTACTCCATGTTTGAGATTAAGAATTATGGAGATGGGAATGATACCAGGAGAAAAGATTGAATTGGAAAAACATCATTTGGGATTATGGACTGTTAATATACTGACTGACAACAATAATATTGCTTCTACAATTGCAATGAGAGATGAAGAGATGGAAAGGATTTTTGTTGAGAGTGAGAGATGCGGTCTCTCGATTGTTTAATCACTTCTTGTTACAATGTTCGGCTAAAAAGAATGCTATCTTACAAATTGCGCCAATAACAATTACAATCGAGCCGAGTCCAATTAAAAGATAAAATATTTGTTTTAACACAAATCAAATATAAGAATTATATTTGTCCAATCAATACTTTTGGTTTAACACCTAAGGCCGCTGCGGTACATAAACGTGTATTACCAGCAACTAAATGATATCTGTCTCCGAACTTAATTATTAAAGGTCTGCGATAATCTCCTGACAATAATAACTTCCTTAATTCCGCTGGCTTTGTTTTGTTGTATTTCTTAGCAAGGTCAACAACCTTTTTCATTTCACCTTTTTTAATCTGATTTGATTCGGTATTTTCTAACTTACTCCAAATATCATTAGTAAGTGTTACTTCTTTGGCCCTAACAAAAGCGTTAACAACATCATCTACAGATGTGTTTATACCTTCATTTCTTGATAAATCCTGAACAACTCTTTCAAACTCATCCATTTCATCTTTAAAATATTTTTTTCTTCTGTTAAAAAAATGTTCCACTTCTTTTCTTAATTGGGAAAATTCTTCGTAACTTGCATCTGCAAGAAATTCTTCAAAGTCTTTTTGTTTTGGGAATCCCATGTGTTTTACTAATTCAGGGAATTCAATAACAGTTTGAATTAATTCTTGCACACCTTCGGATTGAGGGGATAGTTCGTAAATTAAATTTTTTATTTTAAAAACTTGTTCTGAGAGATTCATAACATATAAATAGTATATTTATCCAATATGAGCGGAGAAGCAAATAACGTAATGAAAAAAATTCTACAGAAAATGGTTAATCATGCATTAACTTCTAAAGAATTTAAAGATATCAAGAAAGTTGATGTCTTCTTTTCGTTTACTTCAAAACACATGACCGCAATGTGTCAAACCATCTATGGTATGAAAATTCATACAGACTTACCTAAAATGATTCGTGAAGAAAAAGTTAGAAGTTTACAATCTAAAGTGAAAAAAATGGCCGATACTGCTTTCCAACAATCTGTTTGTGCCACTGATATAGTTTTTGAGAACAATTAATCTTCGTTGTATAATAACCCTTCAACCTCAGGATATTGTTTCTGAAATTTTTTAGTCATAATCCCCGCTAAAATATTTGCTAAATTCTCCTCAGCACCTCCAATGTCTTTGTGTTTTTTATTGTCATCCATTCCTAACTTCTGATGTTCAAATTCATGAGCCCATTCGTGAGCCAGTGTTCTTAATACATCTATAAACATTCTTTTATTAACCAACACATGAATCTTATGACCCTTTTGTCTAACACCTGTGGTCATGTTAACATCACGATTATCAGCAAAAATAATAGTTGTTTCAGTTTTTAATGGCATTGACGATTGTAGTAACTTCACATACTTGTGAACTGCATCTATTTGTTTTTCATCAAAACATTTTTTAGTACCTTTAAGACTAACTTTCATGTTTAATAAATATCTAGAAATAAGATTAGTCAAACTCACTTAACATCTTAAGTGCCTGACCAATTACTTGGTGCATATCATAGTAAACATATCGAGCTAATCTACCACCAAATATAACCCCATTTAACCCCTCAGATAGTTCTTGATACTTCTTATAGGTTTCAGTGTTTTTATCATCTCTAATAGGGTAAAAAGGTTCATTATGTCCATCATACTGTGCGGGGTATTCGTAACTTATCACAGTACCATTCTGATTCTGAGGGTCAAACCATTTATGTTCTAATATACGAGTATATGGTACGTTGAGTTCTGTGTAATTTACCACAGGATTTCCCTGAAAGTTATCCTGTTCTAACACTTCAGTTTCCCATTTGAGACTTCGGTATTCTAACTTACCAAATTGGTAATCAAAGAACTTATCTATTGGTCCTGTATAGATAACTTTATCCGCAAGACTATTGTAGTAATCTTTATTTTCAAAATAATCAGAGTTTAAACGAACTTCACTACCTTCCAACATTTTTTCAAATATCTGAGTATAACCACCGATAGGCATCCCAGTATACTTATCGTTAAAATAATTACTATCCCAAGTAAACCTTACTGGGAGTCTTTTAATTATTGATGGTGGTAATTCACTACATGGCTTATCCCATTGTTTAACGGTATATCCATTGATAAGTTTTTCGTAAATATCATCACCAACCATTGACCTTGCTTGGTCTTCGAGATTTTTAACTTCACCTTTATATCTTTGTTTTTCGAGGATTTCTTTCGCTTCTTCTTCAGTTTTAACACCCCACAGTTGATTGAAGGTCCACATGTTAAATGGGAGTGTGAACATTTCTCCTTTGTAATTCGCAATGACATTATGAGTATATTGTTTAAATTCGGCAAATTGATTTATGTAATCCCAAATATATTTGTCGTTGGTGTGAAAGATGTGAGCTCCATATTTGTGAACGTGAATACCGTTAACATTTTCTGTATAGCAGTTACCTCCGATGGTATCCCGTTTGTCGATAACTAAACAAGTTTTACCTTTCTTTGTTAACTCATATGCACAGACAGAGCCAAATATACCGGCTCCAACTATAAGATAATCATATTTCTGTTCCATACTATGTAAAATCAGCCTTAAAACTATCTAAATCAATTATGTGTTCACCCATCTTTGCACTTATTCTTTGACGTAATTCAGTTAAGAATGTACCCGTATTATAGTATGCCCTATTTTCAATTAAGAATGATTTTGCGGGGAACGGATTTGTTCTTTCAGTTTGAATCATAAAATCAATATTTTGAATGATTTGTTCGTATCTTCCTAATTCTTCTAAGTAAATGTTTTGATAAACAAAATGTTCATTTCTTTCAGGTGCAAACTGTCCAGCATTATTTAGATAGTATATCGCCTTTTCTTTATCACCCATAAACCATGCACAATGACTCATCATAATCAAAGCAAAATAACCCATCTCGTCTTGTCTTTTTGCGGGTTTACTGCCGTCCCATTGGTGAACTGTTTCAAAAAATCTTTCGAAATACCAAATAGACCTACGAGCATATTCATCAGAATGTTTCTTACCGAATGGGAGCTCGTTTGGATTACCATAGCAATCAGAATAACTCTTGGCAATATACCATAAGTGATAATAATCTTGTAATACAGTGTTACCAACAACTTTATCAATTTCCAATTCTAATGCATCTTTTAAGAACTTTCTTGGTACCGCCCATGTTTCACCATCTTGAGAGACCAAATGTCTAAATCCGTATGGCATATTTTCTCTTTGGAATCCTTCTCCAATTTCAGGTAGATGGATTGTTTCATGACGTTTATCATGTTGGAAAAACCACGGTAATTTGGCATTCCAAAACCAAGTTCTAAAGTATCTTGTATCATGTGCTTCAGCAACGATATTATAACTTTGTACCTTTGTATTATCTAATATAGACCAATCAAACGTATCATCAACTGCAAGTCTTTCATCAGCATCCATTCTTAAAATCCAATCACATCCGTGCTCAGCCTTAAGACAGGCCTGAAGTGTGTGGTCTCTGTTGAATCCTGGAAAGTTCCATTCCGTAAAATAGGTAAATCCAGGAATTCCTTGTTCGTCAAAAAATTCGTTAATTATTTGACTTGTATTATCTTCTTTACCATTGCATTGAATAACCCAATAGTCTATGTGCGGAGCCACTGACTCCAACATTCTTGTTATGGTATTGGCTTCATTACCAACCATTGCATTCAAACAAATTTTTGTTTTCTTATTCATAAATGTAATTCATTACTTCTTCCTCATCGTAATACTTTTTAACAGGCTGATAACTTTGGAACTTATGAGATTCTTGTTTATCTTCCTCCCAACACCAATCATCAAATCCTAATTCAAGTATACGATTGTGAATTGCTTTGTCATAGTGGTCTCTAATGAGTCTAGCCCTTCGGTTTATATCAATAGCATTATTATCCACTGTGCTACTTCTGTTATTATATTGATAATATAACACACGTTTCACATGAATCATACGGGTATTTAAAAAACTTCTAATAATAATTTCTAAATCATCCGCAACAGGTGTTTTTGTATTATGTCCACCAATTTTATGGTACAACTGTCTTTCCCACATTCTAACGTGGTCAGGCATTGAAATGTTAAATCTAATTGTAAGTGGATTAATATCTGGATACCAATGAGCAACAATATCCTTACCATCAACATTAACCCATGAATGACCCGCATATCCAAAATCAAAGAAGTTATCCTCTCTGGCGTACCAATTACCGCTCCAATCATGGTCATAGGTTTTAGGTTCGCCATCATCATACATTTCGCTAACATCAGAATATAAAAATCCAGCATCAGGGTATTCTTCAATTGCCGCATTACAGGTTGATAAACATTGTTGAGTTAAGTAATCGTCGTGGTCAAGTTCTACTAACCAATCACCTTGTCCTAAAATAGCTGCTCTATGTTTTGCTAATCCAATGTTTCCTTCTGATAATGGATATATTCTATGTAACTTTACTCTATAATCTTCGTTGGATATTTCTTGGAGGATTTTCCAAGTTTCTTCGTCGGGTGAATCGTCAACAACAATCCACTCCCAATTGGTCCATATCTGTTCTTTTAAACTTGTATACGTCCTTCTTATCCTTTCGCCTGTCTGATAAACTGGAGTAAAAACACTAAATCTTGGTCTAACAACTTCACAACTTGAGAATACTGTTTGACAAACAATTATATTTGCTAAAATATTATCATCCACTAATTCATCATAATGTCTGTGGATTTTTTTTAATTGAAAGTGAGGGACATTTATTTCCTCCCCAATTGAAATAATTAAATCGGGTCGATATTTTGAATAATCAGCAATAATATTGTCTGTATACGGTAAAGAAATTACTATAACATCATCAAATAAACCTTCCTCCCAATAGACATCAGACTGAATTAATTCTTCTCCTTGTTTGTACCACCCGTAAACTATTGCACTTGGTTTTTTTGTTTTCATATTATATCATAAGGGTCGTTTAAATCCCAACTTGTTACTACAAATTCTAATTGAAGAAAGTCAATTTGTCCATAGTCATTTTTAATTGCGGTCGCCTTTAATCCTCCACTTGAAACAAAATATTCCTCCTTGGGCTTAGCATCTAACAAACAATTTTTGATTACCGTTTCAATCCTTTCACGAGCACTAAATGTAATATCATCCACTGTTGGAATACCCTTTGGGTACCAAGTCCAATCAAGATGTTTCATTACGATATGAACTTTTTCGTAATCAAAATTGTTCATAATATCAAACATCATCTTCTGATGTCTTTCGTGGTTTGTCATAATTTAATTAATTAACTATCCATAAAATATATTTAAAAAAGGGAGACATTTCTGTCCCCCTTGATTATTACATTGTTCTTAATATTGATTCAGTCATTCCTGTCCATTTCTTGATTTGTTTTCTTGGAATCCAAAACTCCATCTCACCAATCTCTTCCACTCTTTTCAAATAGTCTTCACGGAAACGAGTAGCCTCAGAAGCATCTTTAATATATGGAACTCTCATATGCTTCGCACATATCTTACCCATTCCTGTCAACATTGAAAACTCGTCAGTCAAATCTTTCATACAAGAGGTACAGATTTTACCACGTTTAACGGTCATCTTACCAGCGAATTTAACCGCTTTTGGACTAACACCTAACAAACGAGTGATATCAATCAACATTGGGTTGAACTCCAACTCGTATGTCTCTTTCAATTTTTGACCAACTTTACGACCTACGATGATAGTCTCACCAGGAGTCGGCCAATTTATACGGATGGTTCTCTCTTGGTCTTCTTCTTTTTGAATCTGAGCCAAAGCCACTGACTTTTGTTTCTCAGTCAAAGTTCCGTACTTTTGCAATTTTACTGCAACGTCTTTAACAAATTTGTTCTCACCTGTGTAATCAACGATGCGTTTCATTTCTTCTGTCATTTCTTCAATTTTAATGGTTGTAACAGCGTTAAGACATTTCTCAACTGCTGCTAATTGATTTGGTGTCAGACCATTGTACTTCGCAATAACATTTTTCATCTTAAGTACGAATGAGTTTTGACCTTCATAGTTTCTAACTCTGTCTAATGTGGTAAGGGTATTTGTCATATATTATTGTTTTGTGAATACAAAGATAGGGAATCTTTCCGATATGACAAAATTATTTTTTGACGTAGTATTTTTTCTTTAAATTGACCTCGACGGTATCTAATACGGTTTTATCACAGACATCTGTGGTATTCAACCCCCAATGCCAATCATACTTACCATTCATCAAATTATACCCCCAATGATATTCATAATTTGTTTCTTGATGAGAATGTACACATCTGTTAACGACAACGTATTCTTTACCATTCTTTACCAAATCAGGTTTAACCACAACCACAAAGTCACAGCTGACCAAGAAAAGTATCAGAAGGAAAAATAATTTTCTCATATAAATTATTTGATGGTGGGGTTTCCCCCACCTTTATGAATTAATTTTGAACGAATGCTTTGTCAGCCCAAGTTTTTGTATTTACCAACTCCCACAACTTCATATCACACATATCAGGGAATGATTGTCTCATATTTCCCACCGTGATAACCTCAAGGAATCCACGGTCAATTGAATACCATTTACCACCTTTGGTTGTCAATACATTGAACCAAATCACTTTACCATCATCCCAAGTGTGTTTCACCTGAATGTTAACAAGAGAATTTTTAGACCATCCTCCCATCATATCAGAAGCAGTACCTTTACTGTCGTGAATGTTGATGAATCCAGCCTGACATTTGTTCGCAATACGGAATTCATATTCCTTACTTGTGTCTTTGATATGGTTTGAAACCATAATCTTAACTGACTTGTTCTTTACTGTGGTGTAAAAAGAGCCGTAGAAAACGTCTCCTGCTAATGTACCTGTTGTTAACTTTACTACTGGGATTGTTGGTGTGGTTGTCATATATTTGTGTTTTGTGAATACAAAGATACGCTTTTTTCATTAACCACCAACTTTTTTTATAAAATAATTAAAATGTGGATAACTTTTTAAATTACTTCTCGTAACCCCACTTTTTAAACTGATATTCGGTCAAATTATAGACGATTTCTTTCATTTCATCATCATAAAATTCTGTCCAATCTTCAATTTCTCTCCCATGAGAACAAATCATTTTTAATTGAGACTCTGTTAAAACATCAGAAATAAAAGGTAACTTTAATAAATCATCAACCATATGTTCCAGTCTTATAATATAGTCATAGGAACGATTAGGGTCTGGGCTCAACACCATTTTTAAAGTTTGTCCTTGAGGTAAATCTTTAGTTAGATATTGCTTAAATCCAACAATAGATTTGTCAGGTATGTTTTGATAGAAATTTTTAAATAAAGAATAGACTCTTCCGTATGGATTTCTGGCGTTACAAATTACTTTATAACTTGAATAAAGTTCATTGAACTCAACTAAATGTTGATGATTGAAGTTACCTGCGGTAAAAATCGGATGGTTATTTCTTTTGAACCCATAATAACTTAAAACTTCAGCCACTTTTCTACTACCAGTTCTTTCAGGCGCAATCCACTCAAATTTATATTTTTCAGATATATTGTTGTTAGTACTTACTTCTCGCATTGGTTTGGTTGAAAACATCCTTGTCCTCCCCCTTCAACGTATCCAACTCTCATGTCAATATGAGTTGAACGAAGGTATGGTGATTCTTTACCACATAGGACACATTTATCGTACTCTGATTGAGAACTGTCTTCTTCTTCCTCTATGTTGTTTTCATCGTCTAAAACACATCCTAAATGGTCATAACCAACAAGGTAGTCGTAGTCAATGTCCTTAGTCGATTGTCCACAGTAAGAACACACCCAAGGCTTGCCAATAGATTTAACAAGACCGTCTTCTCCTATATTGATTGCGAAGTGTTCGTCATCGTATTGAGGACCTTCTGAGTCTCTTCTGGCTTGCCAATATTTATTCCTTGTCTTTTCACCCAACTCCATATCGTTTGGTGTTCCAAGGATTTCTTCTTCAGTTAAAGTTACTTTGATTGACATAAAATTAGTTTTTTAAAATATACGATGCCACTAACACAAAATAAAGGTATTTATTAACATGATTAACCAAGAAGTTTTATCGGAAAAATTAAAATATTTGATAATAATGAATGCCAAACCTAAGCAGTTTGAAATTATAAACGTATACATTGAATTTGAATATACTGATGATAGTCATGAAAAGTTAGAAAGTTACGACATAGATGTTAAATTTGATTATGGAGGTGCGTTGGATTTTGATGTATATTCTTTCGCACACGATATTCAAAGAATGACCGAAAAACTTAGAGATGTACTTCACGAATATGTTTTAAGTAGGGATGGTAAATTAGTTAGCGGAGATAGGTTACATTGTTTTTCAGGAGAACCGATGATTTTTTCCATAGAATATAAAGCCGACGAAACTCATATCTTTGATATAGGATATAGCTTTCGTTATTCAGATGATTAATATGAGTGATAGAATAAAAAGATTAGCACGAAAGATGGAGGGTATAATACCATACCCAGATAATCTACAACATTTGTATGATAATCTTGGCGAAACTATGTTCCAACAAAGAGATTACTTTGAACACATCAACCCTGAAGATAGAATTAAATTGTTATTTTACATTTGGTCTTTGAAATTATCCAAGGACTTTGCAATTGGTGAAGATTTATTAAACAGAATTTCATTTGCACGTTTATTTTATACCGAGGGAAATCACTATATTGAAACATGTGATGACTGTGGTGGTAATGGTGAAAACAGATGTGACGTTTGTGACGGAACAGGTAGATTGTCTTGTGATGAATGTGATGGTTCTGGTGAAGTTGATTGTACTTCATGTGATGGTGACGGTAAAGAAATGGGAGACAACGGATTGGAATTATGTAGCGACTGTGAAGGAACCGGCAAAGAGGCTTGTTCTGACTGCGATGGTGATGGTGACCTAACTTGTAATAATTGTGGTGGCGACGGACATGCAACTTGTAATGAATGTGATGGAGACGGAGATATTCAAACAGACGAATACGACTATAATTTATACTTTATCTGCACCTGGAACAAACAACTTCAAGAGAGATGTGAGTTAACAGAGAACACATTAGAACCAGCAGTATCTGAATATACTTTTGATAGTCTTAGAGACCAATATATTATCCTAAAGTTAGATGATGAAGAGCACGTAGAGTTTAATGATAACGTAGAAATTAATGAAGTTTATTGTATAACTTATACGGACAATCCTCGTTTAACTAACATATATCGAGGTGTTACCACTTCTTTACCGTCAATGAAAACATACCAACAATAATATGAGCAACTTAAAAACATTTTTAAAAGTATTGAATAAAGTTGGGTACCCAAATCCTGACATACAATCTGTTGCCAAAATGGTTGACTACAACTTAGAAGAATTTCTTCCTGACTTAGTCGCAGAGATTGGAGAAGAAAAAGCCGATGAGTTCACAGAGAAAACACTTAATAAAATGTCAAAACCATATGGCATAAGGATTCAAGATAAGGATGACCCAAAACAATATGCCTACATTGAATTACATAATCCACGTCTTGACTTAGACAATGATGAAACAACTGTATTATGTGACTGGAGTTGGGGTGATACTAATTTACTATCCCAAGATGATGATGGAAATGAAACTTACAAAACAATTGAAGAAATAGGTGAAGACATGGGATTAGGAGATTGGGCCGACTACGATGAACTAATTGACGAAATTAGGGAAGATTGTAATAAATTAGTTTTTAAGAACTGCGGGTTTGGTATCTGGTGGGACGACCAACATCCTGACCTGAAAAAATAAAAAAGAGAGACCGAAGTCTCTCCTTTAGGGCCGTACTGGTTTAGTACAACTACCACCACCAAGTTTAACGAACTTGGAAACCTGTTTTTAGTATTTGATTTACCATTTCAACCATATCGTCTTTTGGCATGTAACCAATAACATCGTCTGTCACTTCAGGTTTGAAGAACTTTGTTCTAAAATCACCAGTCTTTCTATCTAATACCGCAACTTCGAAGTCATTAACGAAATCACCGTATAACCCACTTCTTCCACCAACGATGGAGAATTCAATCTCTTCGTTATAAAGACGTGTCATCTTACCACCATCTAATGGGTGTGGTTTAGACCATTCAATAATATTTTCTACAGTAATCATTTTTTGTATTTTAATTGGTTTAATTTAACATTTAATAAATCAATATTGTATTGGTCTTTCTTTGATTTATCAGGTTTAGATTTAAGTTCTTTTATCAACTCTCGAATTTGAATTTCTTCATTAGTTTCAGTTTCAACCACCTCAGCCTCAGTTATTTCGTCCTCATCATACTCATCATCATAATAATCCTCATCATCATAATATTCATCCTCTCTTTGGCGTACATAACTAGGTTTAGTTTCTTCACTACTAGAAGCTTTCACAAATAATAATATTAAACCTATAATAAATAATGTTGGTATTTCGTGTGTCATTTTGTTACCTCCGCTTCGATTTTAGATTTGTTAATTAAATGGTCAGTTAAAGTATAACGGTCAACATTTGTCATGATGATTGAAGTCACCAAATGTTTGTGTGGAATATGAACAAAAAAGTCAACTCCGTTGAAAAATGTAAGGTCGTTTTTAAGTTCGATGCAACCCTGAACCATTTTCAAGAATAACTTAAACTGAGTTCCATTTACAAATGTCTCGTTTAAGAGTACTCCGAAGGTCTCGTGTTGAATCTTAATGTTGTGTGAGTTCATGTCCATAGTGTTTGTATTAGACCACAAATATAGTGATATTATTTAGAATAAAAAAATATTTTATTATATCCCTTCAACATTCAATGGAACAACAGTATCTTTTTTCCCATCAGTTATAATACGATAAGTCTTTATCTCACCCAAATCAGGAAACTTAACAGCCTCAACCTTAATTCCCCACTTAATAACTTCATCATTTACTGCAGGAGTTACAATATCTGTAAGGTCAACCAAATCATTCCAATTGGTAGTCTCAACAATATCACGAATAATACCCTGAGTCATATCCACTAATACGTCATTAGCATGCATTACATTCAATAAGAAACTTTGTACATTAAAGACATGGTATCGAACAATGCTTGTTAAAACAATTGAGCGGTCATCCGCAGTCGTAAGAGTTTGTGGACTTAAGTTTACAGTCTGAGTGATTACAGGTGTCACCCAAATTTTATCAAAGAATGGAATCTTCCAATTAAGTCCTGGAGTTACTACTTTAAAAAACTTACCTGTTCTAAGATGGACACCCATCTCCCATTGGTCGACAATTTTGAAAGGTAGGATGTCATAAATAAAGGTTACACAAAGGTCAATAAATTTGTCAAACATATAATTTAATTTTATTTACAACAAAGGTACGACAATTTTTCGAAATGGCAAAATATTTATTGGAATGTTAGAAACAGATTTGGAAATATTAGAAAAAATCCTTAAAGATATGAATTACTCACCAACATACATTTCTATATTGTTAAATCACTTGGTTGAGAAATTAGGACAGTCGTCATTAGAAAATATGACTCCTCAATTCATATACGCAACATTAGCATTTGAAGAAGGTAGACACAAAGCAAAAGAAATTTCAGAATATTTTCAGGATATGAAAGAAAAAGGTTTTTATAAGACCAATCTACAAAAAGCAATAGATAACTCTCCAACATTTTCAAAATATTCAGATAAATAATTTAGTGTTTAAAACATTTATCATCTAAAGAGATATTATAGATGTTATCAAGAATTTGAATACTATCTCTATCCGTTAATATTTTTTTTGATAGGCTGTAAAAATCTTCACACATAAGTTTATTATAATTTTTATCCGATAACTTTTCTTTATGTCTACCAAAATGATAAAAATTTTGTCCTGAACTTTTATAATTAATACCAACGGATTCAATATAGTTATTCCTATGACCTATGGGATAAAAATCATCCACCAAAACTTTAATTTTTTGATTTAAAGTTTTTGCAAATTGCTGAGTTAAATATTGTTCGGTAAAAAGTATAAGTCCAGTCCATTCATCTTTAGGAATATCATTTAATTTACTAACCTCAACCATGTAGTTAATTAAATGATTAGTATAAAATTCCCTAAAAAAAGTATTTTTAACATAAAGAAATGAAACATTAATAGCACAGTCATCGAGAGGTAATTCAAATGGAATTTTTGCTAAGGACAAAGCTCGATTCGGTTTCATGTAAATTTCAGGTTCATGAAGTATTTCATGCCACAAACATCCTATATCTGAATCAAAAATTCCAAATTTTTTAATATCACTACGAAGAAAAAAATCTAAGTCCAAGTTCAAAGTTGGACCTTCAACATCTCTTAATGATATTATTTTGGACGCTGTGGCAAAAAAATCATAGTTAATTGAATGATTTTTATTTAAAACTGTAGTATTAATAACATCAAATAAATTAAGAATACCAAATTGTTCATAATACTTTTTAGTCCAATCATCTAAATAAAATAATGTTTTAAAATCTGAATTAAAATGTTTAACCAATAAAATTGATGACACAGTACAAATAACTTCTGCCTTTGTTTGAATAAAAGAACCGTCTTTTTTATTGTCTTGAGCAACCCATAAAACATTCATAGTAAAAATATAATAAAATTCTATAAACAAAAAACCCCATCTGTAGAAACAGACAGGGTTATTTGGGCATTCAGGTTGAGAATAAACCTTTCAATGAGAGACTTTACAGGAGATTATTTTGATTCCTCCGATTTCCACTTCCTTTTGAGAAGTACCTCTCAGTCACGGTCAATTAGATTAACCAATCCTTAAGTCGTAATATACTCTATTCTTACTCATCACTCTTCTAGGTTGCCACCCAAACTCATCCTTGCGGGATTAGAGAACTTTCAAAACAATCGTATCGGGTTTGGGACCCTTTACGGCCATGAACAACT